>Ga0164318_10006522_pt1 | contig 11291 bp, 9 predicted proteins | sample GuaBasSedimGuay9_FD_113734 | JGI IMG/M metagenome (GOLD analysis project Ga0164318, IMG submission 113734) | Subseafloor sediment microbial communities from Guaymas Basin, Gulf of California, Mexico - Guay9, Core 4571-4, 0-3 cm | ecosystem: Environmental > Aquatic > Marine > Hydrothermal vents >... | reverse complement strand
TCTATTGGTGATGCTGATGAATTTTTCTCAATTCAAAGTATTGCAAAGGTATTTACCCTAACCCTTGCCAAACAAAAATTTGATGAAAATGTATGGAATCGTGTAGGTAAAGAGCCTTCTGGAACACCATTTAATTCGTTGGTACAATTGGAAAGTAATAATGGTTTTCCTAGGAATCCTTTTATGAATGCTGGTGCTTTAGTCATAACAGATATGATAAATAAGAATGCTGGTAAAACCAAAATGGAATTAATAGAATTTGTTAGAGAACTTTCAGGAAATAAGCAGGTTTCGTACGATTTTGAAGTAGCCGATTCAGAAGAAAAAACAGGCTATCGCAATCGTGCTTTAGCTAATTTTTTAAAAAGCTATAATAATCTTGAAAATGAACCAGATGATGTTCTTGATGTTTACTATCATCAATCTGCCATTCGTATGAGTTGCATTGACTTAAGTAAGGCTTTTATATATTTAGCAAATGGAGGATACTCTACTATTGCTAAAAAACAAATACTTAATTCGCGCCAGACAAAAAGAGTAAATTCAGTTATGCTAATTGGAGGGTTATATGATGCTGCAGGTGATTTTGCGTATAAAGTTGGACTTCCTGGCAAAAGTGGTGTTGGCGGTGGAATAATTGCTGTTATTCCAGGTAAACTTATCATTACTGTTTGGTCTCCTGAGCTAAATAAGACAGGAAATTCTACCAAAGGACTTAAAGCCTTAGAGCTATTCACAACATATTTGGGCATTTCTGTTTTTTAAGAGCAGCTTTTGTTTTATGGTTGACCAGCCCAAGGAGGTACTACATTTACATCTATGCCAAAAACATTCATTCCCCAATAATAAGTTACAAGGGCTACTACAACAATTCCAATTAGATTAAGCACAAAGCCAGTCTTAGCCATCATAAGTATAGTTACTCTTTTAGTTCCAAATATTATTGCGTTAGGTGGTGTTGCAACAGGTAGCATAAAAGCAAATGAACCAGATACAGTTGCAGGAATCATAAGCAATAAGGGATTTATATTTAAACTAATCGCTATTCCTGCTAATATTGGTAATAAAGTTTCTACGGTAGCAGTATTTGAAGTTATTTCAGTTAAGAAAGTTACTAATAAGCTGATAATAATAATGAGTAAGAAAGGCGAAATATTACCTAAAAACATTAATTCGTTACCGAACCAAGTTGATAAGCCCGAGGCTTTAAACCCATTTGCAAGAGCAAAACCACCACCGAAAAGAAGAATTATTTCCCAAGGTAATTTCTCAGCAGTTTTCCAGTCCATAATAAAGCCTCCTTTATTCTGTTTTGATGGAATAATAAATAGTATAATAGCCATAATAATAGCAACAGTACCATCATTAAAAAACGTGGGATTACTAAATAAATTTGCCCACCCTTTAATAACTAGACTACCAAAAGTCAGATTAGCTCGTGTAATCCATAGAATAGCAAGTAAGGAGAATATGGTTAGAACCATTTTTTCTTCATAAGACATTTTTCCAAGAGATCTTAAATCATCTTTTAGCTCATTACTGCCGACATTTTTCCATGAACCAGCCTTCTTTACAAATACAAAGTATAAATATAACCAAGTAATAGCAAACATTATGATAGATATTGGTAAGGCAAATAGCATCCATTTTGAGAAGGAAATTTCTGGTGCATTAGGAAAGTATATTTCAAAAATTCTTGCAAATGATAAATTAGGAGGAGTTCCAACTAGGGTAGCTATTCCACCGATAGAAGCACTATAAGCAATTGCAAGAAGTAGTCCAACTGAAAACAACTGAACCGCTTTCTTTCCATTAATCAATTCAAGCTTATGGATAATAGAAATAATAATTGGAACCATTAGCATTGCTGTGGCCGTATTAGAAATCCACATAGAGAGAAAAGCGGTTGTAAACATAAAGCCAAATAGTAATCTACCTGGGCTATTGCCAATAAAGTTTAATATTACTAGAGCTATTCGTTTATGTAAATCCCATTTCTGTATTGCTAATGCTACAATAAAGCCTCCTATGAAGAGAAATATAATATGATTAAAATAACTTGCCGATACCGCTTTACCATTCATCACTCCAAATAATGGAAATAGTACTACTGGAAGTAATGAAGTGATTCCAATTGGAACAACCTCTGTAACCCACCAAACAGCAACCCAAATAGCAATTGCTAAAGTAGCTGTAACCGCTGGGTTCTTAGGGTCAAGTTCTACAAAGAATATTAGATATAGAGCAAAGAGAGGTGCCGCCGCAGTGAGGAGATATTTTGTTAGCGAAATACTTTTCTTTTGTGGCGTTTTCATTATCAATCATTTGAGATGATAAAGATAGAAAAAAAAGACGTAAAATTAAAAAAAAGACAAAAAAAAAGCCTGCATTTTGCAGGCTTTTAGAAAATTTTACGCTAGATTATAATGCTTTAACATTTACTGCGTTTAAACCTTTTCTTCCTTCTTTTAACTCAAACTCAACTTTGTCGCCTTCGTTAATTTCGTCGATTAGACCTGATACGTGTACAAAGTACTCGTTTTCTGTTCCTTCTTCACGGATAAATCCAAAACCTTTAGTTTCATTGAAGAATTTTACTGTTCCTGTATTCATTGTAATAATTATAATTTATAAAACGCAAAGATAGTATTTTGAGTATACGATTGAAAGAAAAATAAAAATATTTAAACAATTTATATTTAAATGATTGAATAACAGATGATAAGACGGTGTAAAAAAGGCATATTTTAAAGAATATATGCTATAATATGCTAATATTTCATTAATATTTCAGCATATTTTAATCAAAAAGAGAGCATTATTGTGTTTTTCTTTCTATTTAATGGCAATTACATTCAATCCTGTTCCTGTTTTATGCTTTCCAATTAAGTCAAAATAGTTAAGAATTAATGAAATTGGAAATGTAATAATATAATAGAAAGGTAAGATAATGAAGAAAATCTTACTTGCATTAAGCATAAGAATGGGATACTTCATTGACAGTTTCCACGAAATCTTACCAGGTGTACCATATGTATATGAAGCCGTTGTTTTTGAGAAACCTGCAGATTTTAGTTTTTCTTGAATTTCATCAATATTATAACCATCGCGTACATGCTCATCAATAAATGAATCTTCACCATCAGCATGATCGTGATGCTCATGGTCGTGGTCGTGAACATCAGAACCTCCTTGATCGCTTGGGGTAGAGATTAAAAGAGTTGCTCCTTTCTTCATCGATTTATGAAAGTTTTTGAATACTTCTACATCCTCCAATATATGCTCCATTACATCTACTGAAAGTACAAAATCATATTTTTCTGGTTCAGAGAATTTTACTAAATCAGCAAATTCAAAGTGAGCGTTATTACGATTTATTGATTTAAAGAATTGGTTACAATCTTCTATTTGCTCAGTTTTAACATCTACACCCTTAATTTTCCAATTGGAATTCATTCCAGACATAAAAAAAGAATATTGTCCAAATCCAGAACCTGCATCAAGTATATTTACTTCTGAATTTTTGTTTTTATTAGCCCAATTTTTGAATTCTTTTTTTACATGCCAAGTTCGTAATAAGAGTAAATCAAGAAGAGTGTAAAATACTTTGCGTAAAAATGGACTTTTATTGAAAACGTTTCCTAGGCTTCGTTTAATTGGATCGTATTGCATATTATTATTTGTCTGATGTTGAATAGAAAAAACGCAAAAGTAATAAATTTTGCACTTGTAAAATCTGCTTATTTGACCTTTGCTAAATTTGTATTATTACACTGCTAAATATAGGTTCTAATCCTGTTTCAATAGATTATCAATATTCTCTATATAATCTAGAGAATCGTCAATCTCGAAAAGTAATTCGGGAACTACACGAAGCTGATGCCTAATTTTTTTTCCAAGTAGATTTCTAAAAGCCGAAGTCTTTCTTTGAATTTGTTTAAGGAGAATTTCTTTGTCGTTTACTGCAAATAAACTTAAATATACATGAGCAACAGATAAATCTCTACTGATATTTACCTTAGTAACAGTAATCATAGCTCCTGTTCCAAGTATATCTCTACTTTCTAATTGAAATATTACTCCTAAATCCTTTTGAAGTAATTTATTTATTTTTTGTTGTCTAGCTGATTCCATTATTTAATATTTATTAATTATCTTCTTCTTCCTCCTGGTCTTGCCTGTGGTCTAGCCTGAGGTCTGGCTTGTGGTTTCTGCTGAGGTCTGGCTTGTGGTTTAGTAGTTGGTTTTTTAGGTTGAACTTGAGGCTTAACACTAGGCTTCTGCGAAGGTTTTGGTTGAACTTGTGGTTTAACACTAGGTTTTTGCGAAGGTTTAGATTGTGCCTGTGGTTTTGTGTTTGGCTTTTGTGATGGCTTTTTGGGTTGTACTTGTGCTTTATTATTTGCACGTGTTTGTGGTTTAGCCTGAGACCTTGTATTTCCAGTACTTCTAGGTTGCTTTATGTGATTCGGTGCTGATTTTCTATAGTGGTTATTATAAGAATTTCTATTATTTGGATATCTAGCATGTGGTGCATGATGATAATGATGGTGATGGTGCACATGATGATGGTAATACATATTACGGTGATAATAGTGTGGAGGATATCTGTGCCAAGGGCTATAGTATGGAGGATAATATCCCCAATAATAGGGTGAATAATAAGGAGAATATCCTACATGAAATACAACTGTAACAGCAGGATAAGATTCTACCTTTTCTTGCTCTTCTGGCTCAATATAATATGATGTTCCATAGATTTCTTCGTCACCAATGATTTGCATATTTATTTTAGCACCTTCTTTCACTAAATCAATGCTTGCAACATCTTGAAAAACATCTTTATCAATTACTGCTTGAATAACAATAATATGTGATTCTCCATCTTGATGGTCAACTACTCTAAGATAATCTACTTCACCATCTCCATTTAAATCAAGATTATTTATTTTTTCATCAGCATCATTAAGTCTTTTCTCAAAATCAGCCAAATCTTCAGATGTTCTAAAAAGTTCAGCTACAGCTTCAAGACTCAAATCACTTCCCAAAGAAGTAGTGTCAATAGAGTTTATATAGTTTTGATAAGCAGTATCAGTACTTAGGCTATCATTAGTCTGAGACTGACCATTTGCATGTGCAGAAATAAATAAAATAACGACAAATGCTATAAAATTACGTAAGGTTTTCATAGTGTTGATTTTATGTAAAAGAAGTTACTTATCAAAAATTGAACCAAAAGAATAAAGCAATCTTGATTTATAAGTAATCATCAAAATATTTAGCAATTTTAGTTTCTAAGTGTAACCTGTCATAACCTCTTACATTATGTTCATGATCAGGATATATAAAATAGTCTAATTGTTTTTGATTTTTAACACACTCTTTAACAAATAATTGACTATGTTGCCAAACAACAACAGGGTCAACAGTTCCGTGAATTAATAATAATTTTCCTTTAAGATTCTTTGCTTTATTAATATTTGAGGAGTTTTTATAACCTTCAGGATTTTCTTGTGGAGTATCCATATAGCGTTCTCCATACATTATTTCATAATATTTCCAATCCATAACTGGTCCACCAGCAACACCTACTTTAAACACATCGGCATGATTAAGTATTAATGCAGTAGTCATGAAACCACCAAAACTCCACCCATGTACACCAATTCTTGTAGTGTCAACATAGTTGAGGGTTTTTAAGAATTTTATTCCTTGCATTTGATCCTGCATTTCAAGAACTCCCAATTGACGATGAATTCCACTTTCAAATGCAAAGCCACGATTTCCAGAACCTCTATTGTCCACAGTAAACACTACATAACCTTTAGCAGCTAATGCTTGAAGAAAATATCCACCACCACCTAAGAGAGTATTATTAATAAGCTGTGCATGAGGACCGCCATATACATAAACAATGACAGGATATTTTTTACTTGCATCAAAATTTGTTGGTTTAATGAGCCTATAATATAGATCTGTTCCATCTGTAGATTTAAGAGTACTAATGGTCATCTCCCCTAGCTCAAAATCTTTAAATATATCTTTGTTTTTCTTAACAACTTTTATATTCTTAGCTTTTACAGTTGAAACTAGCTGATATTGTCTTGTAATATTTGTATAATTGGAATAAATATCTATTGCATAAGATTTGTCAGGGCTTAACTTTATTCTATGCGTTCCACTCTCTTGAGTTACTTTCTTTATTTTAAGTGATTTCATATTTAAAACATACAGATGACGCTCAATTGGACTATCTTTTGTTGCCATGAAATACATTTTAGTATTCTTCTTATCAAAACCTATGAACTTCGTAATAACCCATTCTCCTTTAGTAAGTTGCTTTAGTATTTTACCATCAGTATTACACAAATATGCATGATAGTAACCATCACGTTCACTCATAAAAACAAACTGTTTGCTATTGTTGTTTAGAAAATGAATAGGCTCTTCTGGTTCAACCCATTTTTCATTTTCCTCCTCAAATAGTGTTTTAACTAGCTTACCACTAATAGCATCATACTGGTTTAGCCACATATGATTTTGATCGCGATTTAATACTTGAATGAAAATATATTTTTCGTCGGGACTCCAACTTACATTTGTTAAATAGTATTCCTTAAGTTCTTTGGTCTCCAAGAAAGTAGTTTTCTTATTACTTAAATTATATACTCCAACACTTATGTCTTCAGTGGTCATACCCGCCATTGGGTATTTTATCATTTTAACGGTTGCTTCTCTAGTGTCAATATCAACTATTGGATATTCTCCCACCTTAGTTTCATCCTTTCTGTAGAATGCAAGAAAGTTTCCTTTGGGCGACCAAAAAATCCCATCTTCAATCCCAAATTCACTTCTTGAAACTGTTTGTCCATTTACAATACCTTTATCCTTATCATTAGTAATTGTAATAATTAGTTTACCATCTGCTACAAATAGGTTATTATCTTCAGTATAGGCAGCCTGCCTTAAATTTGCTGGATTTAGTTTTAGATATTCAGCATCTTTTGGGTAATAACAAAGTGCTGTTGTTTTTCCACTGCTAGTATTGTATTCATATAAAGAGTCAAACTTAGCAAAACTTAGGGTATTACTTGATCGCCAAGCAAAATTTGGAAACCGCTTTAGTCCTTTCAAACCTGCTTTTGCAATATCAATATTAAATTTAGCAAGGTCAAAAAGGGGCTTATCAGCCATCTTGGAATTTATACTTCCCTTCATGAGTACTGTATCTTCAATAAATGTATAGGCATTTTCATCAGTCATCCATTGAAGATTAACCATACGAATAGGGTAGACAGATTTGTCGGTATAAACAGAGTTAAGCTTGATTTGCTTCTTTTGAGCTATTGTAGATACTCCAAGAAACAGAAATATTGACATAAAGATTAGATTCTTCATTTTATGTGAGTTATGGGTATTTATATATTATGAATTCGTTCTGAAATTTCAATAATTAATTCTGGGTTATCTTCTGCAGCATTACCTACAACAATAATATCAGCTCCAGCTTTTGCTATATTTACAGCTGTTTCTGCTGTTCTAATACCACCACCAATTATCAATGGTATATCAATATTTGATTTCACTTGCTGAATCATGTTTTCGCTAATGGTTTTGTCTGCACCACTACCAGCATCCATATATATTGCTTTTAAGCCAAGAAGTTCACCTGCTACAGCAGTAGCAACAGCAATATCTGGTTTTTCATGTGGAATAGGTAGAGTATTACTCATATATTGAGCACTTGTTATCTTCCCACTTTCTATGAGCATATATCCAGTAGGAATAGTTTCTATACCTTTTCTTTTAAGTGTAGTAGCTACATGAATATGGTTACCAATAAGTAAATCAGGATTTCTACCACTAATTAAACTCAAAAAAAGAACAGCATCTGCATCATCGTGAAGGTGAGTAACATTACCAGGAAATATTATCACAGGAATATTTGTTAATTCCTTGATAATTTTCATACTTAAATCAATTCCATTATTAGAAATTAGACTGCCACCCATGAAAATATAATCTACTTTTGCTTTTTCGGCAGCTTGTATTTGTAATCTTAATTTTGATTCAACTAATTTATCAGGGTCGATAAGTTGGGCAATTTTTTTCTTTTGGAAATTTTTAAAACTAGATAAAAGAATCATAATTGGCTAGTTTTTGATAGTATTCTCATAGATTTATCAACACAATATACTAGTATATAGTCTTCACTATCAGAGAATTCGTAAGCGAGTTCATACTCTTTATTAATTTCACCAATTGAAATACGACCTTTTATAGTGCCTATCTTTTGAAGTTCAAAAGGAGATAAAATAATGTTGGAGTCAAATATTAGATTTGATTTTCCAAAAAGTTTATACAGAGCCTCTTTTGCACTCCAAAGTACAGTTAAATATCTATGTTGCTGCTCAGTAGGTAAAAAAGACTTTTCTTCTTGAGATAAAAATTTGTCTGCTAGAAGATTAATTCTGTTACCAAGTTTTTCTATGTCAATGCCAACATAATGCGTGCTACTAATAATTACTCCAGAATATAAACCACTATGAGTAACAGAAATAGAGTAGTTAATATTTTTAAATTGCAATTTACCATGCTCATCATAATAAAAGTCGCAATCACATTCATTACCCATCAGTTGTCTAATCATTAATCGATAACTGAGCCAATGAGCTTGTCTGGCTTTAATTTTAAACTTTTCAAATATAGCATGATCATCTTCAGAAAAATCAACCATTGTTAATAATTCATCAACGCTCTCGGTTATTTTCCATACTCCGAGGATTTCACGATTGTTTATATTTTTCTGATATATTATCGGCATAAGAGAAGCAAAGATACAATAAAATAGGAATATATATACATTGGTTTAGAGGGTATATCTGAACTTTATTTAGCCCTAGTTTTTAATTAAAAAGAGCAATTATTAATGAATATAACACATTAAATCTTAGGAAAATACAAAGGAAGATAAATAAAAGTCCAAGGAAAAATTTAAAATTCGAAAAACCTTTCAAATTATTTAATAATTATATAAACCAAAATGTCGCATTTACTAGTTGAACCTACCAATAGAAATTCATGGTATTAAATGCAACTTTTTAATTATCTATCCCTATCTTTGCCAGATGATATCTATAGACAATACCATAATTTCGGAGGATGTAATAAAAGTACAATTTGTATGCGATTTGAAAGCATGTAAAGGAGACTGTTGCGTACAGGGAGATGAGGGCGCGCCATTGGAAGAATATGAAATTTCAGAGCTAGAAGATGCTCTTGATGAGGTGATTCCATATATGCGACCTGAGGGAATAGAAGTGGTTGACCGTAATGGAGTTTTCGATTATGGTATGGAGGGCGATTACGTTACTGCTCTTGTCAATGATAATGAATGTGCATTCGTTTATTTTGAGAATGAAATAGCATATTGTGCCATTGAGAAAGCTTTTTTAGAAGGTAAAATTAAATATAGAAAGCCAATCTCTTGTCATTTATATCCAATAAGAATTACTGAGTATGCTGATTTTGATGCTGTAAACTACCATGAATGGCCAGTATGTAATTCTGCATTAAAATATGGTAAAAAATTAGGTGTGCCTGTTTATAAAATGCTGAAAGAACCATTAATTAGAAAATATGGTGAAGCATGGTATAAAACTCTTGAAGATGAAATTGCCTCAGGAATTTATGATGAAGTACTTAATAAGTAGGCGATAGGCAGTCTGTAGGAACAAGAAACAAATCAACAAATCAACAAATACTCGAATCAACAAATAACCAATTATCACATGAAAGCACTACTAATAACATTACTAATTGTATCAACAAATTATTTATTTGCACAAGATAAAACAGACTGGAAAGGCGGAGTACCAGAGGGTTGCACAAGTATTACTGTTGGAAAAGCAGCTTCGTATGATGGCTCAGTAATGACATCGCATACTGACGATAGTCACCGGACTCGTTCGTGGATGCAAATGGTTGCGGCTAAAGACTGGCCAGAAGGAAGCATGACTCCAATGTATAAAAGGGTGCAGGATAATACCAAGGCGATGCCTATTTATGCTCATAATAAAATTGGTGAAATACCACAAATAAAACATACTTATGCTTTTCTGAATACTGCCTATCCATCAATTAATGAACATCAACTTGCAATTGGTGAATCTACCTTTGGAGGAAGAGATACTCTACAGTCGGACAAAGGAATGATTGATTGTCAAAGACTTGTACAACTTATGTTGGAAAGAACGACTACTGCAAGAGAGGCAATAAAAATGGCTGATGATTTATTAATGAAATATGGTTGGAGTGATTATGGTGAGTTACTAACTATTGCAGACACCAAAGAAGTTTGGCATTTTGAGGTAGTAGGATCAGGAAAAGGAAATGTAGGAGCTGTTTGGGTGGCTCAAAGAGTACCTGATGATCATGTTGGTGTTAATGCAAATGCTAGTACAATAGGTAAGATAGACTTAAAGAATAAAGATTATTTCATGGCTTCAAAAAATATTTATTCTATAGCGGAGAAAATGGGATTTTGGAATAAGAAAAGTGGTATCGAGTTTAGTTTTAAATATGTGTATGCTCCTCATAGTAGAGAGTCTGTAGCTGCTCGTCGTAGAGAATGGAGAATATTAAGCCTTGTTGCGCCTTCACTAAATCTTAGCCCTACAGCTCAGGATTATCCATTTTCTGTAAAACCTGATGAGAAAATAACTGTTGCTAAAATGATTAGCCTTTTCAAGGATTATTATCAAGGAACACCTTATGATATGAGAAGAACAATTACTGCAACTAATAAAGAAGGTAAACAAGTTATTTCTCCTTTGGCAAACCCATTTATGCCTTATGAGCAATTGGAAGTAAATAAGGTTAATGGTGGATGGTTTCATCAAGATAAAAAAACTGGTCATATTCAATTTTTAGGGGAAAGAACAATTGCCCGTTGGTATACAATGTATGGAACTATAACACAATCAAGAGATTGGCTGCCAGATGCAATTGGTGGCAAACTTTGGTTAGCAGAGGATAATATTGCTTCCTCAATATATATTCCTGTGTATTGTTCTATTACAGCTCTTCCCAAATCGTATGCTACTCCTGGCAGAGAAAATGGTTATACTAGAGAGTCAGCTTGGTGGGCATTTAACAGATTAGGTACTCTAACAGCACAACGTTGGGGCGATATGCATAAAGATGTTGATGCCGTTTGGAATCCAATGCAACAACAAATGTTTAATGAAGTAAAAGCTACCGAAGCTAAAGCTTTAGAATTGCAAAAAGCT
>Ga0164318_10006521_pt1 | contig 11295 bp, 17 predicted proteins | sample GuaBasSedimGuay9_FD_113734 | JGI IMG/M metagenome (GOLD analysis project Ga0164318, IMG submission 113734) | Subseafloor sediment microbial communities from Guaymas Basin, Gulf of California, Mexico - Guay9, Core 4571-4, 0-3 cm | ecosystem: Environmental > Aquatic > Marine > Hydrothermal vents... | reverse complement strand
TTTTTGTTTTTCTCGGTTTATTCTACAGTTGCGAGGACATAACTGGCAGTTGGTGAGATGGGATTTAAAATAAGGAAGTATTTTCTTTATAGTTTCTATTTTCTTTAGAGCATTACTTTTCACTTTTTATCTGATTTCTGTAGATATCGCGTATTTCTAAGAAAATGCTCTTGTAGGAAGGAGTGCGATAGTCAGGGTAGGTCCAGGGTAAATCCTGAAAATTTTTGTTTGTATAGTAAAAAGTGACCTCACAAAAGATGCCTTTTTCCAGATATATACGATGATAGAAATCCTTGGTAGATAGAAGAACTAATTTAGCCTCATTTAAATAGCCAGGGTCAATATTAATACATCTTTTGTTATTCTGGGAAAATTTCTTCTCTAACTTGATACAGTAAAGTTTTATTTTTACAAATTCCTCTATATTTTTCAATTTTTTAAAAGAGGCGAAGCTACGCCAGAGATTGCTTCCCATTTCTTTCTTGTAATAGTCAGTAAAATCGAATTTTATTTTTTTACTTTCATAGTCGATTTCTCCAAACTTTTTCTTCATAATCACTTTGGTTTTTTTAAAAATTTCTTCATTATTATATATGAATCCACAGATAAATTTAACCTTTTTAGGAAAATAGAGAGTTAACATACAAGAGTTATGAGGAGATAGAGTTAAGATAAGTAATCAGAGTTTTTCTATCTTTTTCAGCAATTTCAGAAAAAAAGATACCAATATTATATAGTTTTTTTCCGTTATCTCTAATGTAGTCTCTTCTTACTACCACTCCTTTGCAGTTTATTTTTTTCAGAATTTTTTTATCTCTTTTGATTACAGGAACAAGAAGCACTATTTTCAGTTTTGTCATAGGGGGAATGTCTTCATTAATTGTACAATAAGCTCCGTTGCCACTTATATTTCTTGTTTCCGTAACAATATCAAATGATTTATCATAAATTTTTATAGGAAGATTGGAAGAGAAACGGGGATATTTTCTTCTTTCTCTAAGCATTAAAAATTAGGAAACATTTTGTTGTTTGGAAACATATGTCTTAAAACACTTTTTATTGCAGAAATATCCTCCATTTCGATAATACCAACTTATTCTTTTTAATGCTTTATTACAATTAAGGCAATTCTTTCTTTTGTTTTCCTTCTTACTCATTCTGTTTTAGGAATGAAGTACCTTATCAATTAAGGTTTTCAGCTTATCTTTACCTCTTTTATTTATTTCTAAAAAATATAAACCTATTTGATATCTTTCTGAGTAAGGTTGTTTGTTGCACCAGACTACTTTGGTTTTGGCAGCAATTACTTCATTTACCATATTTAAGTTTATCCTCAGAACACTACCCTTGGAAAAAAAATCTTCACTAAGTATTTTTGCTCCGCCTATACTTAAATCTTTTGTCACTGTATAAAATACTCTTCTTCTTTCGGGCAGAACCTCACATTCAACAGGAAAGGAAATGTTTACTCTTGGCACACTTCTTCTTTCTTTCATTTCTACCTACTCTTTTATTCCTTAAATTATACCATATTCTTAAGAAAAAGTCAAATCTACCTCCCTAAATTATTATCGTTTTATTACTGAAAGGGCTTTCATAATTAATTTTAAAGGTATCTTTTCCTTTACAAAAGCCTTTCCAATATTTCTTATTAAAACTATACGAGTGTATCCCTTCATAAACTTTTTATCCTGTTTTAGGGCTTTCATAAAGCGTGAAGGCACAAGGTGTATTTTTGTTGGAAGTTGATAAAGATGTATAAGGTTTATTATTCTTTCTACCTCTTTCATACTACAAAAACCCAAAAGATGAGAAAGATAACTTTCACCTATCATTCCTAAAGCTACTGCTTTTCCGTGGGTTATTTTTTGAGAGTATTCTAAAGAAGTTTCTAACGCATGAGCAATAGTATGTCCAAAATTCAATAAAGTTCTTATCCCCTTTTTTTCTTTTTCATCTTTTTCCACAATTTGAGACTTTATTCTTATACAATTTTCTATAGTTTCTTTTATAGTCTCTAACTTTAAATTCTGTATGTTGAGATAGTTTTTTTCTAAAAAATTAAAGAAATTTTTATCTTTGATAATAGCGTATTTAATTATTTCCGCACACCCTTCTTTAATTTCTTTTTTCCCTATGGTAGACAGGAAGCTTAAGTCGATAAGAACTGCTTTGGGTTGGTAGAAAGTCCCTACAACATTTTTCGCTTCTTTTAAATCTATCGCTGTTTTTCCACCAATGCTGGCATCAACACAAGCAAGAAGAGTGGTAGGAACCTGGATATAGGAGATTCCTCTTTTGTAAATAGAAGCTATAAATCCTCCCAAATCTCCAATTACTCCTCCACCTATGCAGATGATGAAAAGTTTTCTTTCCAATTTATCTAAGTTAATTAGTTTCTTAAGAAGTTTTAAGGTATAGTAAAAAGATTTAGCTTTTTCTCCTTGAGGGACGGTTAGAATTTGATAGGCTACATTTGCATGATAAAGAAATTTTTCTATCCGTTTTTGATGAAATTGTAAGATTTTTTTGTTGCTGATAACAATAGCAAAATTTCCTAAGTTTTTTAACTCTTTAAACTTTCTATGAAGTAGATTTTTTGCAATATAAATTTTATAAGAGTTTTCCCTAAGATTCAGATTTATTACTTTCATAAGAGAGCTTCTATATCAATTCCTGCAAGAGAGAAAATAAACTTTATTATGGGGAAAATGAACCATTTCAGAAACCCTGTAGTGATAAGTAAAATAATTAGGAAAATTCCCCATATTTCTAACTTGAGATAGATATAAGTATATCGATAGTTAAGAAAGAAAGAGATAATTTTTGATCCATCCAATGGTGGTATGGGTAAAAGATTAAAGAGGGCCAAGATGAGGTTTATAAGAGCTCCGTAAGCAAATATAGTGTGCAAAAGAGAGAAGAATTTTATTTTAAGAAGAAAAAGGAATAGAAAAGCTAATATTAGATTACTTAAAGGTCCAGCAATTCCTACCCACATTATATCTTTTTTTGGATTTTTAAAATTATAAGGGTTTATAGGAACAGGCTTGGCAAATCCTAAGGAGAAATTCCCTTTGCTGAGAATGAGGAGTAAAATAGGAAGAATAATTGTTCCTACTATGTTAATATGAGCAAAAGGATTGAGTGTGAGTCTGCCTGCCAGTTTAGGAGTAGAGTCGCCCAGCCGGTAAGCCACCCATCCATGGGCTATCTCATGAATAATGATGGAATAGAAAAGAATAAAAATGATGAAAAGGACTGTCATTTTTTGGCGGTTATTTTTTCTACTTCAATATAATAAATATAATGGTTGGCTTTAAACTTTCCCCATACTTTTACTTTTCTATTTAAAAAAAATTCTGGATTTAGGTGTTTGTTAACTTTAAGAGGAATGATTCCTCCTCTGTTTTCGATAAAATAATTAATGTCTCTTCCTAATTTTTTTCTTAATTTTTTAAAAATCCCCTCTGCCAGAGGGGGCTGGGTTATTCCAGAGCTAATACTAATATTTTTACTTTTATTTTCGCTTTTTATATTTATATTATCTTTTTTTTTGAGGTGAGTTGACGAGGCCAATTCTATAAAGTTTTTGTGCACCCATCCATAGCCATAAGGATAACAACTTATTTTTGACCACTCTTTTCCGTATTCTTGAATTTTTACAATATCATTTCTCTTCAGTTTTCCTACAACAATAGACTTCAGAGAGGGTTGGCAGCGAACATTTATTGATGAGGCTATGCATTTAGCTTGGTCTTTTTTAAGCTTTTTTAAATAACAGGAAGCGACAAAGCAAGTAAAACGAGAAGGGAGAATTATCCTATACCACTCATATTTTTCTCTTACTATTTTAACTTTTTCATTCTTTCTCAATTTACCTAAGGATAGAGAATTAACTGTTGAATCGACACGAATATTTATTCCTTCCTTTTTTATTCTTCCCTCTATTATTTTCTCTATCTTTTGAGAAAGGGCAATTTGAGGAAAGATAAGAAAAAATAAAATAAAGATTCTCTTTCCATTAACTACTTTTTTCACTTTTTTCTTTCTCTTGCTCTTGTTTGGCTTTGGTTTTTTTAGTAGTTTTCATTCTTGTTATTTTAATCTTAGGTAGATTATATACAGAGATTTCTTCTGGATTTTTTTTCTGCAAGAGCCATTTTATTCTCTCTACTCTTTTCCATACAGACCTAAATTTTCTACTTTTTTCCGCTCTCTTTAAGGAACTATGTAGACCCATTACAACCTCCTTATAAAACAATCCTTATACCGTGATTTAAGATACTTCAGTTTTTTTTGCGCCTCTTCTTTGGTAGAAAATTTTCCCACAAATATTACCATATAGTTGCCTTTTTGAGAAAGGATTACTGGATATCCTTTCTTTTCTAGTAATTTTTTCTCCTTTTGGGCTAATGTTTTATTTCTATAAGTAACCACCTGTATGACATACTTTTTCAAAATCGTTTTTTTCCTTCGGGAATTTCCTTTTTTTTCTACTTTTTTCTTTTCTTTAGGAGGATTCTTTACTTCCTTAGAAAATACGCAAGATGAGGATGTATCTTTCTTTGCTAAAGTGAAGCTTTTTTCTGATAAATATTTCTTTTTTGAATATTTTTTCCCTACGCACACTCCTGCAATATAAGCGAAACTAATACTTAAGATAATGACAACGGAAAGAAAATATAAAATGTCTTTCGGCAAGACAATCTTTTCCTCATTTTTCTCAAAACCGAAAAAACTCAGTTGTTTTTCTTTCATAAAAATTATTATAAGAACTTAGATTAAAGAATTCAAGTAGTTTCTAACGCTTTTTTTTCTTAAGATTTTGATGAACACGTCAACTATATGAGGATCGAATTGAGTTCCTCTATGTTTTTTTAATTCTTTTTCAATTTCCTCTATAGACATTTTTTCTTTATAAGGCCTTCCAAAAAACATAGCATCAAAAGCATCAATTACCGCTAAAATTCTTGAACCTAAAGGAATTTTTTCTCCTTTGATTCCTTGTGGATAACCTTTACCATCAAATCTTTCATGATGATGAAGAAGAATAGGAATTGCCGGTTTAAGTATTTCCAAATTTTTGATAATTTCTACACCTTTTTTAGGGTGTTTGGTGATTAATTTTATTTCTTCTTCTGTCAAAGGCTCTTTTTTCCCTAAAATTTGAAAAGGCAGGTGAATTTTTCCCACATCGTGAAGCAAGCACGCCAGTTTCAATATTTTAATTTCTGTCTTACTCAACTTTAATTCCTTACCCAAATTCTTTATTAATTTAGAGATACTTGGCTGATGAAAAGAGGTGGGTATAGATTCTTTAAGCATTTGCGAGAATGTTTTTATATAGTTTATAAGCATCCTTTGTCCTTCAAGATATAGATGGATAATTTTAAATGTAATACTTACCTGTTCTGATAAAGAAACGAACCATTTTTTTTCTATTTCGCCAAAAGGAGATTTCCGTTCCAAAAACACAACTCCTAAAGTGTCAAGAAATATAAGAGGGGCTACCATTTTCCTTTTAGATATTATCTCTTTATTTTTTTCTAAAACATCTTTTTCTTCCCTGGTTAAAATGGAAATTCCGCCTTTTTTAGTGATGTGGTTATTATTTTTGATTATTTCTTTTATTAGTTTTGACGAGTTGAGTAGTTTACAAATGAGGACAACTTTATCGGCACAAAAAACATTTTTATAAAGCTTGGCTATTCCTGTAATAAATTCTACAGGTTTATCAAATGATGTAGTTAGTCGATATAATGTGTGAAGAGAAGAAAAAATAAAGCTATATTTTTTCATAAGGGTCAAAAAATTTTCTGTATTCCTCTAACGCATAGCGGTCTGTCATTCCCGCGATATAATCACAAATTATTCTTTTTATCGAGTCTTCTTTTCTTTCAATCCTTTCTTTAAAATTAGGTGGTAAAAGTTGATGGTTGTTTAGATAAACATAAAAAAGGTTTTTTATAAAACGTTTAGCTTTGTCTGACATTCTTAATACTCTCCAGTGCGAATAAAGTGTAGTAAAAAGAAATTCTCTCAATTCCTTTCTTAAATCCTGCATTGAAGAAGAAAATTTTACAATTCTTTTTTTGTAATTTTTGACATCAAGAGTGGAGTTTACAGAAAGTCTTTTGAGGGTTTTTAGTGTAGATTTGATAATATCTGTAACTTGAATATTAATTAAGTTTCTGATGATGAGATAAATTCTTAGCTCTTTATGTAGAGAGGAAAAATTGCTTTTTACTTTTTTTTCTGTGTATTTCCAGATTTCTATCTTTTTTAGTTTTTCTTCTTCAAGCATACCTGATTTTAAGCCGTCATCTAAATCGTGACTATCATAAGCAATTTCATCAGCTATATCCATCACTTGTACCTCCAAAGTCGGTTGTTTATCAAACTCAAATTCTTTTTTATATTCTTTAGGTATTACCTTATTATTATCTTTATTTTTTCCTAAGGAAGGGGAATGTTTTATAATTCCTTCTCGTGTCTCCCAGGAAAGATTCAGCCCTTTAAAATAAGGATATCTTTCCTCTAATAAATCAACTATTCTTAATCCCTGAATATTATGATTAAATCCCCCTTCCTCCTTCATTAATTCGTTAAGAACACTTTCAACTGCATGTCCGAAAGGAGTATGTCCTAAATCATGAGCTAAAGAGATAGCTTCGGTAAGGTCTTCGTTCAATCTTAACGCTTTACTTATTGTGCGCGCAATTTGAGCTACTTCAAGTGTGTGAGTTAGGCGTGTGCGGTAATAATCTCCTTCATGATATACAAATACCTGGGTTTTGTACTCCAATCGCCTAAAAGCCGCTGAATGTATAATTCTATCTCTGTCTCTTTGATAAACAGAACGATAGGGATGCTCTTTCTCTTTATATTTTCTTCCTCGAGAATATTTAGATTTTGCAGCAAATGGAGCTAAAGTCGTATCTTCTATTTCCTCTATTTCTTTTCTTGTAAGCATCTTTTTAGTTTTTGAGCAACTTCTTTTAAACTCTGAGGAATAACTTTTGTATTAAAACAAATAGGCATAAAATTTACATCTCCTCTCCAACGAGGAACAATGTGAATATGTAAATGTTTATCAATCCCTGCGCCTGCTTCTTTTCCTATATTTATTCCTATATTGAAACCATCGGGTTTCAATACTCTTCTTAAGATAGTTAGCATCTTTTTTACTGTTTTTGTTAAATCAAGTAATTCTTCCTCTTTCAACTTCTCTAAAGATGAAACATGTTTTTTGGGAGCTATTAGTAAATGGCCATTATTATAAGGAAAAGCATTCAAGAGTACTAAGGAAAATTTTGATTCAAATAGGAAAAGACTTTTTTCTCTTTTTCTTTTAAGATGTTTACAAAATAGGCACCCTTTTTCTTTTATTTTCTTTTGCACATATTTTGCCCTCCATGGTGCCCAGATAATTTCCATCTTAAATCCTTATAATTTGAGGTTCGATTTCCCCTTTCTCTATATTTAAGATTCCATAAGAATTATAGGGAGCAAAAAATTTATCCGTAGGCGATCCAGGATTGAAGTATATACGATTGCCTATTTTTTCAATCATAGGTTTGTGAGAATGCCCAAAAACAATTATATTTAAATTTTTTATCTCTTCATAAAACTTTTCTTCAATATAAGAGATGAGTGAGGAAGGAGCTCCTCTTCCATGAATAAGTCCGATACGCATTCCTTCCACTTCAATAATTTCTTTTTCAGGAAGTTTCTTTTTTATTTCCTCCATATCCATATTTCCTCTTACTCCAATTATTTTAATGTGTGAAGAGATTTCTTCAAAGACTTTATAGTTAACAAAATCTCCTGCATGTAGACACAACTGTGCTTTTTTTGTTTCTTGAATAATTTGATAAGGAAGTTTATCAGCAACCACAGGTATGTGAGTATCAGAGATGACCAGTATCCTCATAAAATAATAGGTTTATTATAAATTCTTAATAGCTCGTTTAACTCTTCTTTTCCCCATAAAATAATTTTGTCCTTTTTAGCAATCAATTTTACAGAGTCTTCAATATTTCCTAAGTAGATATAAATTCTTTTTAAATTACGATTTTTCAATAAACTGCTTCTTTCAATAAACCGACAGATATCTTTTTCTTTACATTCTCCTTCCTTTATCTCTACAATAATAATCTCTTTTCCTTCTCCGATTAGCAAATTTGAATTTTCTTCAGGATAAGTAATAATTTTTATTTTTTTTAGTAAAGGAAATCTTAAACGCTGCCTCTTAAGCATCAGAACGTCATCCTTAAATAGAGAAAATAACTCCAGCACCTTTTTCGTTTTTTCTCTATAGAATTCTTCTTTAAATAAAGAAAAGGTTTCTTCTATAGTCTGTTTAAATATTTTCACTCTCTGTGCTTCTTTAAGGAAGTTATAAGAAAGATATAGCCTAAATACTTTAGATAACCAGAAGGAAAAAAGTGAATCGCTGATTTTATATATGTTTCCCAATACTTCTATATATTCAATTTCCAATAGACGTTTTATTTTTTGTGTTAATCGATTTTGTTCAATTTTTAGAAAAAAAGCGATATCGTTTTTACGCAGATAACCTTGAGAGAGAAGAAAAAGTATTTTTATAAGATCCTGATGGTCTTTATATTTTTCTTTTAAAACACCTAACTTATAATTAAACTTTTGAAAAAGCAAAGATTCTCGACAAAAAAGTAGCTCTTTAAATACTTCAGATATAATATCTTTTTCCGAAAGAGAAGAATTACTTACTTCTTTTATCTTTTGGACAAATAGATGGTAGTAGAAGAGATTAGACTTTAAATGTTGAATAAAAAAAGCAATAAAATGTGGACTGAATTTTTGGGATGGAAGGGAATGATTAAAATAGGAATAGTTATCCCAAAAAGAAGATGTTTCTAAAGAAAGTATCTCAAAGCCTCCAAAAAGAAGATTAAGTTCATCGTTCAGGATTTTTTTTGCTTTTTCTATATAAGAATCAAAAAGAATTGTCATACATCTATTTTGTAAGGCTAAAAATTTAGAGAAACTATTACCAAAATCTTTAAAAGTTTCTTTAAGCAGGCTAAATTTTTCAATTAATAAGACGCACCTTTTTCCACTTTCGTTGATGAACTTGTTGATTAAATCCAAAATTTCTAAAAACTTTGTAGGTTTTGTCTTAAGAAATTTTTTAGCGTAGTCAATTGTGGAAGGAAAAAAATTCTGTGTTTTATAGATTAGAGAATCTAAAGAAGTGGTTGTATTTAGATATTGGGAAAGGAGCATAAAGAGTATGTTTTTAAAAATCTGATAAGGGTTGTTATATAAAGAATCTACACGTAAGTATATTAAGTCAGAGTCTTTTTTGTTTAAAATATATTTTTCAATCAAATAATTTATCTCATCTTCATCTTTTCCTAAAATAGATAAATTCTGACGATACCCTTCTTTAAAACTTACAATTCGTTTATCAATTGTGTTTAAGATTTTCCATTTAAGATTCATTTTTACTATTTCTAAATTTATCAGGGAACCAAAAAATTAAGCGGGATACGGGACTTGAACCCGCTTCTCCAGCTTGGGAAGCTGGCGCTCTGCCTGTTGAGCTAATCCCGCAATCTACAGGTATAAAAAAAGAATGAGATAAAGACATTGCTTAATATTTTACCCTAAAAATAGAAAATTTCTATTATTTTTTTAAAGAACTCAGTTTTTCTCTGAATAATTTAACTGTTTTTTCCAAATTATGAGATAGAATTATTCCTCTACAGAGAGCAATATTTCTAAATCCCATCTCTATTACCTCATCCAGATTTTCTACAGTTATTCCCCCCACAGCAAATATTGGTTTGTTTGCGTTTTTTAATATTTTTTCAATCTCCTGCTGGGGGCAACAGGTTAAGTGGGGTTTTAATTCCGTAGAAAAAAGAGGACCTACGCTTAAGTAATCTACAGGAGATTTTCTTACTTCTAAAAATTCCGCATAGCTGTGAATGGTTCTTCCTACAAATTTATTTTTTCCTAATAAATTTCGTGCAAAGGAAGGAGAAATGTCGTTTTCTCCTAAATGTACTCCATCGGCTCTACAAAGATAAGCAAGGTCTACTCGATTATTTACAATAAAAATTTTTCTTTTTTCGTGAAAAATTTTAGAAAGTTTAATACTGATGCTCAAAGCGGTGTTATCTTCAGTATTATGAAAGCGAAATTGAAAGATATCTATGTCTAAAGAGGAAAGTTTCCTGGCTAAGTTATAAATATTTAATCTATTCCTTCGTACAGTCTCTTCATCAATGATTACGTAAAGAAGACCGCTCCAGGTATACATCTTTTTCTATTTTATATATTTGATAACGTGTTTTTTTAATAAATCCTGTCTTTTCTTTATCTAAAATTTTTAAAAGTTCTTCTAATACCCTTAAAGATTCTTTGACCCTTTGGAAGTTAATAAAGACAATATCTTCTATGCTTTTCCTTTCCAGTTCTAAATCGTTTATTTTTTTGCCTAAATCACTTACACTATTTCTTGCCTCCATTAATCTCTTCAAGAATCGGGAATCTTTAACTAATTTATCCAATTTGTGCCTTATTCTTCTTATTTTTTTTCTTAGGGAATCATTCTCCTGTAAAAAACGAAATACGTCTTCAATAACCCTTAGCCCTTCTTTACAACGGTTAAAATTAGCGTCAATTATTCGATAAAGATTTTTTTCTTTTTTCATTTTTACAAGAAAATTTTTTCAAAATATGATTAATTATACTTGTGGTAGAAAAGTTCTTTAAGAGAGTTACCCGATATACTTTTTCCACAAATTCTTTTCCGATGATTTCTTTTTTCCCCCAGTCAGCTCCTTTAACTAAAAAATTAGGCCTGAGATATTTTATCAGTTTATAAGGAGTTTTTTCATCAAAAAATACAATAAAGTCTACATATTCAATAGCGCTTAATATTTTTGCTCTGGCATTTTCTTCGAGTATAGGTCTTTTTTTCCCTTTAATCTTTTTAATTGATTTATCTGAATTTAGACCAACAATGAGACAATCTCCTCTTTTTTTTGCTTCTTTAAGAAGCTTTATATGCCCCGGGTGAAGAATGTCAAAACATCCGTTAGTAAAAATAATTTTTTTTCCTTCTTTTTTGAGTCTTTCTACTATTTTTTTTATTGTTTTTCTATTTAATACTTTTTTTTTCAAAGCATCTATTTTCAATTATTTCACAGATAATATGTCCTATAAGAATATGTATTTCCTGAATCCTTGGGGTATTATTACTTTCTACTATCAAGGATATATCCACCAGTTTCTTTAGCT
>Ga0164318_10006519_pt1 | contig 11296 bp, 8 predicted proteins | sample GuaBasSedimGuay9_FD_113734 | JGI IMG/M metagenome (GOLD analysis project Ga0164318, IMG submission 113734) | Subseafloor sediment microbial communities from Guaymas Basin, Gulf of California, Mexico - Guay9, Core 4571-4, 0-3 cm | ecosystem: Environmental > Aquatic > Marine > Hydrothermal vents >... | reverse complement strand
TACCCATTACAATGTTGAAAGAATGGACTTAAGCACAACATATTTGGGGTTGAAATTAAAGAACCCACTAATAATCAGCAGTTCAAAACTGACTGGAGACCTGAAAAATATCAAACAATGTGTCAAGTATGGTGCAAGTGCTATCGTGCTTAAATCATTGTTTGAGGAACAAATCAGGCTTGAAGCCGAATCGAGATTGCGCAACAGCCGGGACAACAATATTTACTATTGGTTCCCCGAGGCCAATGAGCATGTTGTAGGCCTTTCGGTTGAAGCCAACCTTGATCGTTACCTCAAGTTTATTAAAGAGGTGAAGGCTGAAACCGGAGTGCCAATCATTTCAAGTATCAACTGCCAAAGTGCCGAAGAGTGGCCCAAATTTGCAAAGGCTATTGAGGATGCTGGTGCCGATGCGCTGGAACTTAATATTGCAATTTTCCCTTTCAACAACGAGCAAAAAAGCTGTGAGATTGAGGAAGTGTATTATGATATTTTGAAAGAAGTAAAAAAACACGTGACGATTCCGGTGTCGGTAAAACTGGGTTATTATTTTACCAACCTTTGTTCGGTAGCAACACGGCTGGTTGAAGAAGGTGCTGACGGACTGGTTTTGTTTAACCGCTATTTCAGACCGGATATCGACATTAACACGCTGAAAGTGATGCCGGATACACATATGTCATTACCCGAAGAATTAAATGTTCCACTGCGTTGGATTGCCCTGATGACAGGCAATAACCTGCCTTGCGATTTGGCTGCCTCAACGGGTGTGCACGATTATTCGGGTGTGGTAAAACAAATCCTTGCAGGAGCAAAGGCCGTACAATTGTGTAGCACACTTTACCTGAACGGCATTGAAGTTATTGAAAAAATACTGAAGGATTTAGAAGGCTGGATGCTAGAACACCGTTTTGATTCGATTGGCGAATTCAGGGGGAGATCACTCGAGGAACAGACCATTGATGCGTCTTTTGAACGCATTCAGTTTATGCGGAAAGATTACGATTAGTAGCACAACGACCGTTTGACTTCTATACAGAATTCATTCAATAAAAAAACCGGAAAGCGTGGAGGTTGACTCCAACACTTTCCGGTTTGTTATTTTGGTTCTATTGGTATTTTAGTGGGGAGATAAAATATTCAATAATCAACACTCAATAAACAATAAGCATTAAAAAGAGAGGCTAAATAACAGTAGAATTTATAAATCATTTGTATATCTGGCTGTTAGCATCAATAATTACACAGTTGATTTGTTGTCATTTTCCTTCCCAATTATTCTGGAATAAATTTATTTAAGAACACTTGAGAATTGAATGTTGTTTATTGAGTGTTGAGCATTTTTAAGTTCTTAAGCTGCCCCATTAAATTCGTGATAGAAACTTATTTTTCTCCTTCTTTCTATTGTTAGAAACTGAAGTTAACACTTAGCATTAGTATCTCCCTAAACTGAACGCGTGGCCCAATATTACCATCTTTGTCGGTTATCATAATTTTATCGTCGTACAACAAGGTTGTTTGCAGGTCAATATTTAACCAGCCGTTTACTGTAAAGCCGAGCAATACCTGCCAGTTTACAATAATGTTTTGTGGGTTCTCCAGATAATTTGAAAACAATTCAAGTTTTGTTCCCAGGTGTACATTTTTCACAATCTCATATTGTAATACAGCCATCAACTTAGCCCCAAACATGGTCCTTAGTTTACTTGCATTTTCTATAACATCACCATTTGCATCTCTTTCAGCAGGCGTCAGTCCGAAAGCACCATTGTTGGCAAGGCGTTGGTCACCAACATATACCCAGGAAGCAGTAGCCGGTGAAAAGTTTACAAAAAACCAATCGGTTGGTTCGTATTTAATACCGGGGCCAATATCAAAATAAGCCGGTGCCATAAATTTTGATAAGAAATTGACTGTTGAATCTACTTCATAATCGTAACCTTTGGCAAATTGTGTAGCAAACTTTCCAACGACAGAAAAATACCAGGGTTTTTTTAATTCATAATTGTAACTGGTGATGTATTCAATTTTGTCTTCACTAATCATTGGACTGACATTTTGAAAAAAGGAATAGCCCAAAGCAAGATCAAGCCAGTTGTTCCAACTGTGTCTGTCTTTTGCGTAATCTGCACTCATGGTGTATTTTCCAATTGTTGTTAAGTTACTGGATCCACCTGCGGCCCAATTGGAAAAATAAGATTGAGAAAGGTTCAGGCTTAGTTGACCTGAAATTAGCCAGTTACCGGCATGAATGGTGTCACCCACTTTTTGTGCACTTGCAGCAATTGTTGTAGTGAGTAAGACTAAGAGTAATAGTTTTTTCATAATAATCATTGATTTTTGTTGTTTAATTTGGCGGCAAATATAATTTAATTTGGAATGAATATAAGAAGGAAAAGTGTATTGTATTATTGGTTCCTTGTCGTTTATAGTGGGTAACAATTAAAATGAAATCACAATAACCAACTATACAAATCACAAATAAACTACAAAAACCAACTTTTTAAAATCCAAACTAAACAAACAAAAATATTACACAATACGCTGGGTATCAATTTGTAAAATCGATTATTTGTTCAGGAATATTTCTTGTTCACAGTGCGTCTTTGTTTTTTGTTATTTGAAGATTGATTATTATTTGTTATTTGACTATTGTGATTTGTAATTTGCTTTATCATTACACACCTCAATTGATTAGAAAGAAGGTCAACATTTTTTTACTGCTGACCATCTTTTAATATCTATGATTCTTCCACACTAATGAGTGTAAAAAAGATTGAAGTTACACTTTATCAAGGTGTACATCCATTTGCGGGAATGGAATGCTAAGGCCATGCTTGTCAGTATTTTTGTAGAACAATTCGTTCATATCAAAATGTACACCCCAATAGTCAGCGGCATTTACCCAAACCCTGACAGTAATATTTACTGAACTGTCAGCCATTTCGCCGAGGGCAATAAATGGTTCCGGGTTGGTCATGATTCTTTTATCTGCTTTTATCAGCTTAAGGACCATTGATTTTGCTACATCGTAATCATCGCCATAGGCAATACCAAAGCTCCAGTCAACACGGCGTGTAGGCTCGGTGCTAAAATTGGTCAAAGCTCCGGTGGACAAGCCACCATTGGGGATAATTACCGTTTTGTTATCGGGAGTTTTCAGAATAGTAATAAATATCTGAATTTCTTTTACAGTTCCCATATAACCTTGGGCATCGATAAAATCGCCTACTTTAAAGGGTTTGAAAATCAGGATCATTACACCACCTGCAAAATTTTGTAGTGTCCCTGATAAAGCCATACCTATCGCCAATCCAGCCATGGCAAGGATAGCAATGAAGGAGGTCATTTCAATTCCCAGCATTGATAATACACTGATGAAAAGAAGAATCTTCAGTGTCAGGCCAAGTATACTTAGTAAGAATGATCTTAGTGATGCATCAGTATCTTTCTTTTCCATCGTTTTCTTTACTTTGTTCGTTATGGCTTTGATAATCCAAAGACCAATTAGCAGAACAACAATAGCACCAAGTAGTTTAAGGCCCCAGGCCATGCCCATTTCTGTTAGCCATGCAATTAGTTCACTGGCTTTTCCATTTAAATTGTCAACATTTTCCATTGTGTAGTTTTTAGTTAAAAATGAGCGCAAATTTACTTAAATTCGGATACCTTAGAAAGGTAAAATTTGTTATCGGGGAATAAGGGGAAAAGGTGTAATGTATATGGATGCTAAGGTTTCTGGATAGAAATTGCGAAAAAAAAACATCTACTGTATCGGGACGCTCACTATTTTGCACCTTATACTCCTATTTCCAGTATTTCCTTTTCTTCTCACCCTCCTACATTCCGCTATTCGACTGATTGGGAATGTGTTTGTTTTTTAGATTTGCAGGATTCTCGAATTTGATTGAAAGCTCAATAAGCGTTCTTACGATGAGGCCATCCTTCATGCCTGGAATCCATTTTGTTTTTAGTACAATGCTAACAGCCTCCTCTGTACAGCCACCACCAACAGTTTCTTTTACAACTAAATTGGAAAGAAGTCCATTTATTTCAACTACAAAAGCCAGTCGGACAACACCGGAAATATTCAAGCGAATGGCTTCTTCCGGATAAGTAATCTGACTGTAAATAAATTGATTAAGTGCGCTTGTGGAAGAAGGATTAATATTTGGTGTTCTAATGCTCTTTTGTTGTTTCGGATTATAATTATCAACCGCCTCGCTATCTGTGCTGAAAATGGAATCGCTAATAAATAATGGAAGCTCTTCTACCTGGTTTACATTGTATATTTTTTTGCTTTCGTCAACGTGAAGAGATGCCGGATTTATAAAATGATAGCCTCTTTTTTTTACCAGTTTATTAAATTTCTTGATATTGTATTTTATTGGGAATCCGCTGTTTTCTGAAGCAGGACAACTTACTGGTTTTCCATATTTCGTTGCAGGATTCCATAAAATAAGGTCGAACAATTGCAATGCACTTGCATCAATGGATGGAGATACTGCTTGAAGAATGTGACGTTCTTCAATGATTCCATTTTCATTTACCGAATAAGCAATAACAACTGTGCCTTCCTCTTTGTATTTCATTGCATCAATAGGATACATCAAGTGCGTCTCAAAGAAAGTTTTCAGTATGTTTTTTGTCATTAAAGGTTTAGGCTTAACCCATTGCTGAGCTATTAATCCGGGTTGGGAAGTAAATAAAACAAAGAGAATAGATATTTTTAACAAGCGCTTCATCCAAATGAATAATTTTGTATGATAAAAGTAAAGATAAAATTTGACATTAAGCTTGAAAGATGAAGAAAGAAATTAAGCAGGAAATGATTTACGGAATTCACCCGGTAATCGAGGCGATAAACTCTGATAAGGAAGTAGAAAAGGTGCTTGTTCAGAAGGGCTTACAGAGTTCAACGCTAAAAGAACTGATGGCTTTATTGAAAGAAAGGGATGTGCCTTATCAGTTTGTTCCTCCTGAAAAGATAAATCGCGTCAGCCGAAAAAATCACCAGGGGGTTATCGCTTTTGTTTCCCCCATCCATTTTTTTAATATTGAAAACTTAATGCCCGGAATTTATGAGCAGGGGAGGGAGCCTTTTATTTTAGTTTTAGACAGGATAACAGATGTGCGGAATTTTGGTGCTGTTTTGCGTACTGCCGAATGTTCGGGTGTGGATGCTGTGGTTATTCCTTCAAAAAATACGGCACAGCTTAATTCTGATACTATTAAATCTTCAGCCGGGGCAATTTTTAAAGTACCCGTTTGTAGGAGCGATAACCTCAAGACTACTTTAGATTTTTTAAAGAACAGCGGACTGAAAGTAGTTGCTTCTACAGAAAAATCAGAGTCAACACTTTTTGATACGAAACTCACCGGTCCGTTAGCTATTATTATGGGATCGGAAGGCGATGGCGTTTCGGAGGAGTATTTAAAACGATCGGATCTAAAAGTAAAAATCCCTATTCTTGGTGAAATAGAATCGCTAAATGTATCTGTTGCAACCGGTGTAATATTGTACGAAGTCGTGCGACAAAGGGCTTTGTAGAAAACCTTCCAGCGTCTGAAAGATATGGAAGCCTTGCTTTGAAAACGCTTTCCTGTTTCAAGCGTCATAAATTAATTGAGGTTTTATTAAAACTGCAAACAAAGACGCTTGCAGCAGGGGAGGGAATCAAAACGCTTTCAGGAGTTGCGCAGCCTGGAAGGTTTAAAACGAATCAAAAAAAAACTCCAGCCAATGTGACCGGAGTTTTTTTTTTGTTCTTTCAAAAAAGATTTACATCCTTTTTTCTTTAATTCTTGCTTTTTTACCTCGTAAGTTGCGGAAGTAAAAAATACGAGCCCTTCTTACAACACCTACTTTGTTCACAACAATTTCCTCAAGAAATGGTGATGAAATTGGAAAAATTCTTTCAACGCCAATGTTTCCAGAAATTTTTCTTACTGTAAAAGTAGCTGAAGGGCCACTGCCTACACGCTGTAAAACAACGCCCTGGTACTTTTGTAAACGCTCTTTATTTCCTTCTTTAATTTTATAGGTAACCGTGATGGTATCCCCGGCTTTAAATATTGGAAATTCTTTTATCGCTACAGAATCTTCTACCAGTTTAATTAATTCGTTCTTGCCCATTGTATTAAGAGTTTCAAGTGCCTATTCAAAAAGAGTGCAAATATACAGCTATTTTGTAAAGAGCAAATAAAAAGATTGAAAATAATTATTTGTTTTCCACATCGTTTTGTTAGCAGGTTTTTCCTGAGATTGATTGATCAGTAAATTTGCCATAAGGTGAACAGTTCTGCTGTTCTATTTTTACTCGTCCAGTAAACCGGGACGGCGCTCTTTTGTTCGTAGTAATGCTTGTTCGTTTTTCCATTCGAAGATAAGCTTTTCATTGCCCGATAATAGAATTTCAGGAACTTCCCATCCCTTGAAATCACGGGGCCGGGTATAAACCGGTGGAGAAACCATTCCGTCCTGAAACGAATCACTAAGGGCTGAACTTTCGTCGCCCAATACACCAGGGATAAGCCGTACAAGGCTGTCAACAATTACTGCTGCTGCCAATTCTCCTCCCGAAAGGACAAAATTTCCAATAGAAATTTCTTTGGTGATAAAATGCTCTCGAATACGTTCATCTACACCTTTGTAATGGCCGCAAAGGATGATGATGTTTTTGTAGATGGAAACCTGGTTCGCCAAAGCCTGGTCAAACAATTCGCCATCAGGGCTGGTGTAGATTACTTCATCGTAATCCCGCTCATTTTGCAAAGTTTCTATGCAGCGGGCAATGGGTTCTATCATCATAACCATTCCTGCTCCTCCCGAAAATGGGTAATCATCTACCTTTCGGTGTTTGTTGGTTGAGTAATCCCGCAATTGGTGCAGGTGGATTTCGGCTAACTTTTTCTCTTTTGCCCGTTTTACAATCGAGTGCGAAAAAGGTCCTTCAAACATTTCAGGAAATAAGGTAATAATATCGATGCGCATAATGTGGCAAAATTAATACTTCTTTTGTTATCAAAATATACCAACTACGTGCTCTTCCAGATTTCCGAATTTGGAAGTAAAGGGATAAGGATTTCAAATCCATTACACTTACTATCATTTTTTTCAACGGAACGGCAAATCAATTCTGTTAATCTTTATTTTTACCGCACAATTTCTGTATTCATCTCAAAAACCAAATAATGAAAACGTTTCCAGTTTATATTTTACTCATGCTTTTTGGATTTCAAATGATTAATATCCAGGCACAAACCAAGTCTTTGCCCACTGAAGTAAAAAAGGCATTCCGAAGTGGTACGCGCTCGCTTGATGGAAATCCGGGTGTATTCTATTGGCAAAACCATGCAAAATATACTATTGAGGCTGAGTTACTTTCTGACGAAAGTACTTTGATTGGCAGTGAAAGTGTACAGTATTTTAACAATAGTCCCGATACTTTAAAACAAATGGTTGTTCGTATTTATGCCGATTTCTACAAAAAAGGGACAGCCCGCAACTGGCCAATCGGTGGCCAAGATCTGACAGATGGGATGCTTTATGAAAACATGAAAGTGTTTCATTCTTCTGAAGGTGAAAACATGATTGCTGAAACGACTAAAACCCCCACAAATTTAATATTGAATTTGAAAGAAGGTATCCTTCCTGGAGACTCGATTACATTTGAGGTGGATTGGGAAATAAGCATCCCGCAAAAAAAATGGGCAAGAATGGGTAATTATGGTGACGGTAGGTTTTTTATCGCCTATTGGTATCCGCAAATTGCTGTTTATGACGATATTGACGGATGGGATAAAATTGAGTATTATGGGGCTGTGGAGTTTTACAACGATTTCAATGATTTCGATGTGAAAATTAAAGCACCTCCCGCTTTTGTTTTGTGGGCAACAGGAAATCTTGAGAACGAGAAACAGCTTTTCAGCAAGCATACTTTGAAGAAATTGGAAAACGCAAGGAAATCTGATAAAGTGGTACATATTATTACTTCCGAAGACCGTGAGAGCAATAAGGTGTTGAAAACAAACAATACAAATATCTGGCATTTTGTCGCCAAAGGAGTTTCTGATTTTTCCTATGCAGCAGCCTTGCATTCTAACTGGGATGGGACTTCCATTGTTGTCGACTCTGCAAGCATGCGATCTGTGTTTACTGATGCTGTTTTTACCGATTCGCCACGTTCTTATGGTCGTGCTGCAGAATGGTCGCGCAAAAGTGTCGCCTATATGTCGGAGGAGTTGCCCGGATATCCTTTTCCATACAACCACATGACAAGTGTTAGCAATGGGAGAAAAGGAGGAGGAATGGAAACGCCCATGATGGCCAATAATGGCGATCCTGAGAACGAGGCCGATTCATATGCCACACTATTCCACGAGATTTCTCATACTTATTTTCCGTTTTTTATGGGAACCAACGAACGTAAATATGCATGGATGGATGAAGGCTGGGCAGCTTTTTTACCTATTGGCTTTATGGAAAAATATTATCCCAAGTACTATTATTTTAAACGGGTAATGCATCGGTTTGAAGCAATGAGCGGTACCGAAAAGGAAGTCACACTTATGACATTGTCTTATCAGATTGGCGATTACAATAGTTATCGTGTTCATGCTTACAACCGTTCGGCCATGTCGTATTATTATTTGCAGGATGCCCTGGGAGATAGTTTGTTTAAGTTGGCCTTGCATGTTTATATCGATCGCTGGAAAGGCAAGCACCCAATCCCTTACGATTTTTTTAATACTTTTTCTGCTGTTAGCGGACAGGAACTTGGATGGTTTTTCGAACCCTGGTATTTTACACGTAGTTATGCCGATTTGGGGATCAAAAAAGTAACTTTGGACAATCAGGTTGTTATTGAGAATTATGGAGGACTGCCTCTGCCAGTTAAACTGATAGTAGAATTTTCAGATGGTAGTGAAGAAGAAATTGAGAGGAAAACTTCTGTCTGGAGTAGTGGCAATTCTGCGCTTGTTTTTCAATTCGAAAAAGATAAGCAAATAAAAAGTGTTGTTTTAGGGGATGAATTGATCCCGGATACAAATGATGAGAACAACGTTTTTGAAATAGAAAACTAAGTCGATTGCCTATTATCATTCTTTCTTAACTATTTTTGTTTAGATTGTTTCCACACAGGCAACCAATCTTCATTATCTTTGTCCCCTTATAAATCTTAAAAGTAAAATAATGAAACAAATTACTCTTGCTTTATTTTCAATATTATTTATTGGAATTCAGGCTATAGGACAAATAGCTCCTGATAAGTATTACATTCAGTTTACTGATAAAAACGATTCCCCTTATTCGATCGATAATCCACAGGAATTTCTAACACAACGGGCAATCGACAGGCGAAACAACCATGATATTGCGATTGTTCCCAACGATATTCCTGTGAATATAACCTATCTTCAGGGCGTTGCTGACATTGGCGTTGACTTGCTTTTTGCAACACGTTGGTTTAACGGAGTTACGGTTTATACAAATGATCCGTCGTTGATTGATTTGATTCTTGATTTGCCTTATGTGGAAAGTGCATTGAAATTAATTGATCGTGAAAATCATGGAAAAAAGGTCTTTTTCGAGAATGAATCGTATGGTGATATTTTTACTGATAACGACTTGAAAAGTGCACAATCAACATCAACTTTAGATTATGGCTTTGCCCAGGGACAGATTGAACAGATTAATGGTATTCCTTTACATGATGAAGGTTTTCAGGGACAGGGAATGGTTATTGCAGTTTTGGACGGAGGATTTCAAGGTGTTGTTGAGCATCCCGTTTTTGACAGCCTCTGGGCGAATGGTCAAATACTTGGAAACAAGGATTTTGTGCATGTAAACGGTGATGTTTTTACAGAAAGTTCTCATGGTAAATCAGTTTTGTCTTGCATGGGTGCGAATCAACCAGATGAAATGATAGGGACAGCCCCTAAGGCTTCGTACTGGCTGTTGCGTTCTGAAGATGTATTGTCGGAGAATGTTATTGAAGAATACAATTGGGTGTCTGCAGCCGAATTTGCCGATAGTGTTGGTGCCGATGTAATTAACAGCTCCTTAAGTTATATTGATTTCGATATGCCCCAGTGGAACCATCCTTATTCTGATATGGATGGGAATACTGCTGTTGCAACTATTGGTGCTGATATTGTTGCTTCCAAAGGAATACTTGTTCACAACAGTGCGGGAAATTCAGGAGGTGGATCATGGCCTTGGAACGGTTCTCCGGCCGACGGCGATAGTGTTTTCTCGATTGGTGCTGTAGATATTGCTGATAACCGGGCAGGGTTTAGCTCTATTGGCCCTACTTTCGATGGTCGTATTAAACCTGATGTTATGGCTTTGGGTGCGGGTACAACAGTGGCTTATGGAATTGAAAATGTTGGACCTGGAAATGGGACTTCATTCTCTTCGCCTGTTATGGCAGGAATGAGTACCTGCTTGTGGCAAGCCTATCCTGAAAAGAGTATGATGGAAATTCAGCAAGCCATTAAAGAAAGTGCCAGTCGTTTTAATAACCCGGATAACCTGATGGGCTGGGGGATTCCTAATTTTGCTGACGCATGGTCGATCTTAACTACTATTGAGAGAAAATCCAGTGATGATGAACCGATGTTGCATGTTTTCCCTAATCCATTTCAGAACTCATTAAGTCTTGAAATTGAGTCGCATATAAGCCAGGAGGCGCAAATTGAATGCTTAAGTGTGACAGGAAACTTGATTTTCAGCCAGGCCGTTCATTTACAAACCGGCAGCAACCGGCATGTTATTAACAACTTTAAACAATTGGTGAAGGGTGTGTATCTTTTGCGTGTTGTAACAAACAATCGCGTGTTTGTACAGCGTATTGTTAAGCAATAAGAGTAAAGGGGGACTTCTATTAATTCTTTTCTTGATGCGAAGTAATTATTAGATGCCCCCAAATAAAATCTTTGTTCGAAGTACTCTATTTTAATAGGGTGCTTTTTTTTTTGGCTTATTGTTAATGTATTGACGGTAAACCAATGTAGCGGAACCCGGCTTCTTCAGGAGTATGAAAAAACTGTTTAGTCGTCATTCTGCTAATAAATCTGCTATAAGTGTACTCAGACGATTATTTGGCTTTTTGAGAAAAATCGTTCTTTTTTAAAACTGAACAATTTGTGTTTTGATTTTCATAACTCATTATTAACCTGAGTTCGATATAACAAATGCTGATACAGAATAACTTATGTCTTGATAATCATTTCTTAGTGTTTTCTTTGTGTCTTTGTTCCGATAGCTATCGGAATAGTGGCAGAATATTTA
>Ga0164318_10006518_pt1 | contig 11298 bp, 9 predicted proteins | sample GuaBasSedimGuay9_FD_113734 | JGI IMG/M metagenome (GOLD analysis project Ga0164318, IMG submission 113734) | Subseafloor sediment microbial communities from Guaymas Basin, Gulf of California, Mexico - Guay9, Core 4571-4, 0-3 cm | ecosystem: Environmental > Aquatic > Marine > Hydrothermal vents >... | reverse complement strand
TTCAGTTAACGGAACATGAACGCTTAAAATGACGGTTTCTTGAAATAAAGATTCTAAATTTACTTCTTTAACATAATCATCGGAAAAATCGGTTTTGTATTTATCATAGGCAATTACGTTTACGGAAAAACCTTTGAGCCTTTGAGCAAATGCACTGCCCATATTTCCGTATCCTATAATTCCTATTGTTTTACCTTGAATTTCCGTGCCGATATTTTGTCGGTTCCAAATTCCCTTTCGGATTTCAGCATCGGAAATTTTAATTTTGTGCATCAGCGTCAGCAACATTCCCATGGCATGTTCACCAACGGAATCTTTGTTCCCTTCCGGTGAATTAAGACATTTTATTCCTTTGCTTTCGGCGTAAACCGTATCGATATTTTCCATGCCGGCACCGGCACGGGCAATAAATTTTAAATTTACGGCTTGCTTGATAAAATTAGAATCAATTTTAAATTTACTTCTGATTACCAGACCGTTATAATCAGGGATCTTTTTTTGAAGTTCCGAAAAAGTAAGTTTCGGTTCATAAGAACAAAAAAATCCTGCTTCAGATAATCTTTTTTGCAGGATTTCGTGTGTCGGTTCGGCGATAAGAATTTTAAACATCGGTTAATTTAAAAATTAATAATCTTGTGCACCGCGCATGGGTTTTGTTCCGTTAAAATAAACTCTGATTCCGGATTTGTTTCCCAACAAATTTCCTTCTTCATCATATCTGAAGTATGCAAGCATAATTGAGTTTACTTGTTTATATATTTTCAACTCTTTTTCATCAAAATACCAATCTTCGGTAAATAATATTTGTCCGATGTCTTTTCTGTTGTATTCGTTTTCGAGGTTTTTAACATCTTCAATTGTCATTTCTTCTCCCGTAATGTAGTCGTATGCTTTTAATTTTTTGGCGTAAACAGCATCAAAAATTTTATCTGCAAGGAGTTGTGTTTTTATTCCGCCGAGCCAATCGTCCATATAATATGCTTCCGGATCGGGGTTTTTTACATTAGCAATGTACATAATAGTGTCCGCAATTTTTATTGCTTTTTGATTTTGTGTCAGATTATCCTGATTAATAGTTACGGTATTCGTTACACTTGTATTTTCTTCGGAAGATTTTTGTTTGCACGAACCGAATAGTATAAATATGAATGCAAATAAGAAAAGATGTTTAAGTTTCATTTTATTAAATTTAAAAAGTTTTTACAAAAATAGGAATAATCATTTAATGAGATATCAAATTTCAGTTTTAATATCATCAGATAATTTATTAGTATCTTTCGGTTTAATTCCTAAACCGGCTTTTACCGTCAAATTTCCGTATAGGTGAATTGCTTGAATAATATCTTCTGCATTTTTTTTTTAATTTCTTTGATAATCATCTTAACCAATTGACTGCGTTCTTCGTTTTAAACATTTGTTGTTCTTTTCACGTATCTTATAAAAGAAATTAAATAGTTAATAAAATTATAAATATTTTTGTAATAATTTCAATTTATTTTAAATTAAAAAAAATATTTCAGTTTTGCACGATTGTTGCATAATTCAATAAAAAAGAAAACGAAAATGAGAAAAATTTTATTTTTTACAATACTGACTTTAGGTTCGGTACTTATCGGTTTTTCACAAAGTGCTAAAAAAGCTGAAAAACTTTTACTAATGGGGAATATACCGGAAGCCATAAAAGCTTATGAAAGATTGGTTGAGAAAGAACCGAATAAAGGAGAATATCATATGAATTTAGGCGAATGTTATTTGAGAACACCTCAAATTCATGATTTAGCAATACCTGTTTTACAGAAAGCTGTGAGTATCTTTAATCAAAAACATAAGAATGAAGCGTACGTTAATGCTAAATTTCTTTTAGGTGAGGCATATCAAGTAAATTATATGTTTGATGATGCAATTCAAGTATTTAATGAGCTGGTTATTAATAAAGAATATAAGAAATATAAATCAGTTGATATTCTTGAAAATGAAATTCGAGCTTGTGAAGCGGCAAAAGAAGAATTTAAGAAAAAAAAGAAATTAAAAATTGTTTCACCGGGCGAAGGAATTAATACTGAATTTACCCAACATTCACCTTTTTATATTGAAGATAAAGGAATTTTTATTTATACGTCTAAAGAAAAAACTGAATTTCGTGATGATAAAACAGATGACGGAGAGTATGATGAAAACATCTTTTTTATAAATATTAATAATGAAAATGACAGAGAACCGGATCCGTATTCTAAACCTTTAAATTCTAAAGATAACGAAGCCGATTGTTGGGTATCCAAAGACGGAACATTTATGCTTCTTTATAAAGACGGTGACATTTATCAAAGTGAGATGACCGGTAATAATTGGTCAAAACCGGTTAGATTTAAAGCGGTTGATTCGAAATATAATGAAATGCATGCTTCTATGAATCAAGACATGACAGTTTGTTATTTTTCAAGTGACAGACCCGGAGGGAAAGGCGGTAAAGATATTTATTATATTAAAAAGAGTAAAAGCGGAAAATGGTCGGATGCAAAAAATTTAGGAAAAAAAATAAATACAAAATTTGATGAAGAGAGTCCTTTTATTCATGAAGACGGGACATTATATTTTTCATCAAACGGACATAATTCAATAGGCGGCTATGATATTTTCAGTGCTGCAGGAAACGGTACCGGGAAATTTGCAAAACCTTTAAATTTAGGGATGCCGGTTAATTCTGTTGAAGATGATTTATTCTATTTTGTAACAAGTGATAATAAAATTGCATATTTTATGTCAAAACGCCCTGAAGGGAAGGGCAGAGGTGATATCTTTAAAGTGAATTATGCCGATTCTTCTTTATATTATTTAACTGTTACCGGGAATGCAACCAATGAAAATCAAACAACCTGTAATGTTAATGTCAGTAATATTGAGAATAAATTGCGTTTTTATAATTCACCGACGGGTTCGGGAGGTGATTTTTCATTTAATGTAAAAAGAGATCAAAACTATTTTACAGCATTAGAATCTGATGATTGTTTCTTTGAAGCGTTAACATTTTCTGCACCGTACAGTTCTGATTATGTTAAAGATATCGGAACGTTTAAATTGCAAAAGATTAATAAAGGGAGAATTCATAAAATATATTCAATGGACTTTGATGATAATTCTGACGAATTGAATAATGAAAATGAATTATTTTTAAATACGATGGCTCGATTTTTAAATAAAAATTCTGATTTAGTAATTAATTTGTATGCATCAAAAGATGCAAACGTTTCTGACGGAAAAAAACAAAAACAAGAAATTATTAATTATTTAAAATCTCAGGGAATTACTGAAAAACGAATTTTTGTTGATTTATTGGATTACAATTCAAATAAAGAAGATATTTTAGTTACTGTTCTTGACAGGCAAAGTGCCGATAATGCTTTCAGCGAAGTTGTTGATAATAATAATACAAATGCAGATGATTTAAACAGCGGAAGTATCAACGGAGTTTATACCATACAATTGGGCGCGTTTAAAAGAAAACTATCGAATAATAATAAATTTTTTAAAGATTTCAGAGGAAAAGTAAAAATAAGAATCGGTAGTGACGGTTTATATCATTATACATACGGAAAATATAAATACAAAGCCGATGCTGAAAAATATTTGGTAACTGTTTATAAAATGGGTTTTACCGACGGATTTATCAGAGAATTAGATTGGTATAAATAAATTACTAAATTGAGCTTAATAAAAAAGACTTTCCGTTCCCGGAAAGTCTTTTTTGTATTTGCAAATATGAAAGTTTAGTTTTCGTAAAAACCTTTTAGCAATTTGTCATGTATTTCTTTAAAAGCATCAATTGTTTTGTCTACATGTTCCTGTTTGTGAGATGCCGTAGGTATTAATCTAAGCATAATTTTTCCTTTCGGAATAACGGGATAAACAACTGCTGAACAAAAAATTCCGTAATTCTCACGAAGATCTTTTGTAATTTTGATAACTAAAGTATCATCACCGTCAAAGAAAACAGGAGTAACGGGAGATTCTGTTTCCCCGAGGTTAAAACCGTTATCTTTTAAACCTTTTTGTAAGGTATTAACAATTGACCAAAGTTGGTCTTTTTGTTTTGTGTCACGTTTAATAATTTCCAAGCGTTTTAAGGCACCGAAAACCATAGGCATCGGTAGTGATTTAGCAAAAATTTGCGAACGCATGGTATATCTTAAATAATCAATAACTGCTTTCGGACCTGAAACAAATGCCCCGATACCTGCCATCGATTTTGCAAATGTTCCGAAATAAATATCAACTTTATCTTGAACCCCGTAATGTTCTCCCGTTCCGGCTCCTGTTTTTCCCATGGTTCCGAAACCGTGAGCATCATCAATAAATAAACGGAATTCGTATTTATCTTTTAAATCGGTAATTCCTTTTAGATTACCCAAATCGCCTTCCATTCCGAAAACACCTTCTGTAATAACAATTATTCCGCCGTTTGTTCTTTTAGAAACACGTGTTGCATGTTTAAGTTGTTTGTCCAAACTTTCCATATCGTTATGTTTGAACACAAAACGTTTACCCATATGTAATCTGGAACCGTCTAAAATACAAGCATGCGAGTCGGAATCATAAACAATAACATCGTTTCTGTCAACCAAAGAATCAATTACAGATACCATTCCTTGATAACCGTAATTAAGAAGATAACCGCTTTCTTTATTTACAAAATCAGCGAGTTTTTGTTCTAAATCTTCATGATATTCGGTATTCCCGCTCATCATTCGAGCGCCCATCGGGTAGGCTAAGCCCCATTCAACAGCTGCATCTCCGTCAGCTTTTCTGACTTCGGGTAAATTTGCTAATCCGAGATAATTGTTAATACTCCAAGTAATTACATCTTTACCTTGAAATTTCATAATAGGACCGATTTCTCCTTCTAATTTAGGGAAAGTCATATATCCGTGAACCGAAGCTTGATATTTTCCTAAATCGGTTTTTGATGTGTCTAATTTTTCAAATATATCCACGACCTTGATTTATAATTAATAAATAATATTGTTTTTTTGATTTTGCAAATATAGAAATATTTACATCTTTCAGGAATATTAAAAAACATATATTTTTTCAGAGATAAGCAAAATTAGTATCTTTGCAACTTATTTAAAAAAATGATTTTTATTTGCATTTTGATGAACGAATAAATCCTGATATTTAAAATTCAATGTTTGCAGATATTAAATAGTTAAAATGAAGTATTATATAAGCGGAATACAACAAATCGGAGTCGGCGTTACCGATGTGAAAAAATCATGGAAATGGTATCGTGAAAATTTGGGATTTGATATTCCCGTTGTTGATGCACCCGGAACTGCCGAAAAAATGCTCAAATATACCGGCGGGCAACCGCAGGAAAGACACGCAATTATCGCCGTTAATATTCAAGGCGGAGGCGGTTTGGAAATTTGGCAATATTTAACACGAGAACCGAAACAAGCTGATTTTCAAATTCAGGCAGGTGATTTGGGTGTTTTTGCCGCAAAAATTAAAAGTTCTCAAATTAAAAAAGCATATACCGATTTAAAAGAGAAAAAAGTAAAGCTTTTAAGTGCGTTAGAAAAAGACCCTAAAGGAAATAAACATTTCTTTTTTGAAGATTACTGTGGGAATGTTTTTCAAATGGTTGAAAATAATGTTATTTTTAAAAAATCAAAAGCTTTATCGGGAGGTGTTTTCGGTGCAATAATAGGTGTTAGTGATATTGAAAAATCCATTCGTTTTTATTCCGATGTTCTTGGATATGATACAATTGAATATCACGAATCCGATGTTTTTAAAGATTTTTCAGGAATAAAAAGAGGCGATAAAAAATTTGACAGAGTTTTGTTAAGTCACAGTAAACCGCGAGAAGGTGCTTTTAGTAAATTATTGGGCAGCAGTCAAATTGAGTTAATTAAAGTTTATAATGCAGAACCTAAGAAAATTTATGAAGACCGATTTTGGGGCGATCCGGGTTTTATTCAAATTTGTTTTGATGTTCGAAATATGAAAGCTTTTAAAGAGCATTGCAACAAAACCGGTTTTCCTTTTACGGTTGACAGTAATCCTGAAATTTATAAATCAGGCGGAAAAATTTTTGATATGGGAGAAGCTTCAGGTCATTTTACTTATACGGAAGATCCTGACGGAACATTAATCGAACTTGTTGAAACACATAAAATTCCGATTATTAAAAAAATGGGTTTAGATTTGAATTTGATGAAACGAAAACCTGAAAAAGCATTGCCCGATTGGATGTTAAAAACTTTGGCTTGGAATAGGGTAAAATAAATTTCTTATTATGAAAGAAAGATTAGTCATAGAAAATTTCGGACCGATTAAGCATGTTGATTTGAATTTAAATAAAATCAATATTTTTATCGGACCTAATGCGAGCGGGAAAAGTACGATTTCTAAAATTATTGGGATTGTAAAAAATGCAGAATTATATAATCATTTTAATAAGAAAAATGATAAGAATTGGATAAACTTATTTTTAGATAATCTTAATATTTTTACTTATATTAATTCAAAAAGTATTATTAAATATGAAAATGACAAATATAAAATATTAAAAACAGCTTATAAAAAAAATATATCACTAAAAGATGTTGATATTAATTTTACTGATAAAGATTTTACTGATAAAAGTAATTTATTTAAAATATTTACTTCAAAGCTTGACTTTAGCAAATTATTATTTATTCCGATGGAAAGATCTTTTATTTCCACAGTTTCATCATCTTTAATGAGTTTAATAACAAATGATGTCAGTTTACCTAAATATATTACAAGTTTTGGAAGTGATTTTGAAAAAGCAAGAAAATATCATAATATCTATTATATTGATTTTATGAATATTAATTATAGTTTTCAAGATAATATTGATATAATAACATCAAAAAAAGATGGTAATCGAATACTTTTATCTGAAAGTGCAAGTAGCATACAATCAGTTGTCCCCTTATTTTTAACTATGATTTATTCAACTGTAAATTTTATCAGAAATCATTTTGTAATTGAAGAACCTGAACTAAATCTTTTTCCCGAAACTCAAAAAGGATTAGTAAGTTTTTTAACAGAGAATACATATAAAAATAATAATTCATTAACCGTAAACACACACAGTCCGTATATTTTAATGGCATTAAATAATTTAATTGAGGCAGATAATGTGTTAAAAGAATTGAAAAAAGGAAAAACCGATAATAAAATATTGTCGGAACGTAAAGAAGAAATTAAAAAAATCGTAAAGTCCGAAAAATTTATAGATTTTGATGATATTGCAGTTTATTATATACATTCCGACGGAACGGCAGAAGATATAAAAGACTATGAAAACAGATTAATTAATGCAGAAAAAATTGACAGTGTTTCTGATATTTTTGCTGATGAGGTTGATGCTTTAGCAGATATAAAATTTCAATAAGATAATTAGAGATGATGTATAATTTCGGAAATTGCGGCATTGAATATACAAGAAAAATTATTGTATGTGAAGAAAGTAAAAATAAATTTATTGTAAATAATAAAGACAATAAAACCGTGCTTAAAGTGTATGTTGATAAACCGAAAGATAAAAATATCAATTGTAGTGGTCTAGATATAAAAGGAAAGAAATGTGATTATTTGGTTATCGAAATACAAAAAAATATTGCAAATTTTGTTGAATTGAAAGGACATCAAATAAACCAAGCAGTTAAACAATTATCAAACTCCATAAGTGTTATTACAAATATGTCAAATAATTTCATCAGCACAAATTTCAGTTTAATAAATTCATATATTGTTACTTCAAAAGTTCCGAAAGACGTAAATTTAATTAAAACAAAAAATAAATTCAGAAAAGACACTAACTCAAAACTTACAATTAAGAACAGCAAAATTGAAATACACATTTAAATGATTCGAAATTTAACAAAAAAAATACAAAATCTTTCAATAAATGAACAACTTGAATTTCTGGCTGAAGAATTTAAAGGAAAAATTGCTTTTTCTACAAGTTTCGGACAAGAAGACCAAGTTTTAACTGATATTATTTTTAAGAATAATTTACCGATTGAGATTTTTACGCTTGATACCGGACGAATGTTTGAAGAAACATACAAAATTTGGAATATCACCAATAAAAAATACGGTAAAAAAATAAAAGCATATTTTCCTGAAAAGGCAGAAGTTGAGAAAATGGTTAACGGGAAAGGCATATACAGTTTTTATGATTCTATTGAAAACAGAAAAGAATGTTGCAATATTCGTAAGGTTTTTCCTCTGACAAGAGCATTGGAAAAAGTTGATTTATGGATTACCGGATTGCGTGTACAACAATCAGTAACTCGTACGGATTTACATTTTTTTGAAAGAAATGATACTTTTGGAGTAATAAAATTTAATCCCTTGAAAGATTGGAGTTTAGAAGATGTTTTAAATTATCTGAAAAATCATAATGTTCCTTATAACGAACTTCATGATAAAGGATTTTTAAGCATCGGGTGTGCCCCTTGTACCAGAGCCGTAAAAGAAGGTGAAGACATCAGAGCCGGTCGGTGGTGGTGGGAAAGCAAAGATAAAAAAGAATGCGGTTTACATGTGGAACAGTCCGAAGATGTAAAAGTAAAGATTGAGAATTTGAAATTTGAATAAGATTTGGGAATGGAGTTTGAAAATAAAAGGCAATAATCTTAAATTGATTATGTATCAGGACTACTGAATAAACAACAAGTTTTTTTTATTTTATTTCTGATTGCAGCCTTTTTAACTTTTTACCTTACTAACTTTATACTAATAATTTATAATATATGAACAATTATCATCTTAATCATTTAAGAGAATTAGAAGCAGAATCAATTTTTATTTTCAGAGAAGTTGCTGCTCAATTTGATAATCCGGTAATCCTGTTTTCAGGCGGAAAAGATTCCATTGTAATGTTTCATCTTGCCAGAAAAGCATTTTACCCGGCAAAAGTTCCTATACCTTTGTTGCATATCGATACAGGGCATAATTTTGATGAAGCCATTAAATTTCGTGATGATTTAGTTAAAAAATACGGTGTAAAATTGTATGTGGGTTCGGTTCAGAAAACTATTGATGAAGGCAAAGTGCAGGAAGAAACAGGTTATAATGCAAGTCGTAATGTTTTGCAAACCACGACATTATTAGATTCTATAGAAGAACATAAATTTGATGCGGCAATGGGCGGCGGCAGACGAGATGAGGAAAAAGCCAGAGCAAAAGAACGTTTCTTTTCTCATCGTGATGAATTCGGACAATGGGATCCTAAAAATCAGAGACCGGAGCTTTGGAATATATTTAACGGTAAAAAACGAATGGGTGAACATTTCAGAGTATTTCCTTTGAGTAATTGGACGGAACTGGATGTTTGGCAATATATTTATATGGAAGATATTGAAATTCCTTCTTTATATTACACTCACAGAAGAGAGGTATTTGAGCGTGACGGTGTTTTGCTTGCTGCAGCACCTTTTATGCAATTAAAACCAACCGAAAAAATTGAAACCCTTGATGTCAGGTGTCGTACAATAGGAGATATTACAAACACCGGCTTAACTCGATCAAAAGCGGATAATTTAAAAGATATTATTGATGAAATTGCAGCGGAAAGAACAACGGAACGAGGTCAACGATTTGATGATAAACGTTCAGAAACAGCAATGGAAGACAGAAAAAAAGAAGGGTATTTTTAATTTGGAAGTCGGTCTTTTAAAGGCGATAACGTCATTAAAAATAACAAATATATTTTAATTATTTCATTAAATTATTAATTAACTGAATAATGAGTAACGAAAAAAAAGATACAAACGGTTATCTTGATATGGAACTTTTACGTTTTACGACAGCAGGAAGTGTTGATGACGGAAAAAGTACGCTTATCGGAAGATTATTATATGACAGCAAATCAATTTTTCAGGATCAAATTGAAGCTATTGAAATAGCAAGCAAAAATAAAGGAAACGAAGAAACCGATTTGGCACTACTTACAGACGGACTTCGTGCCGAAAGAGAGCAAGGTATTACAATTGATGTGGCCTATCGTTATTTTGCAACACCCAAAAGAAAGTTTATTATTGCTGATACTCCCGGACATATTCAATATACCAGAAATATGGTAACCGGTGCTTCTACTGCAAATTTGGCAATTATATTAATTGATGCAAGACACGGTGTAATTGAACAAACATTAAGACATTCTTATATTGCTTCTTTGCTTCAGATACCCCATATAGTAGTGTGTATTAACAAAATGGATTTAGTTGATTATGATGAATCAGCTTATGAAAAAATTAAAAAACAATTTATGTCGTTTGCACCGAAATTAGATGTAAAAGATATTGAATTTATACCTATCAGTGCTTTAAAAGGTGATAATGTTGTTGAACCGTCAAAACAAATGACTTGGTATCAGGGTACAACTTTGTTATATTTACTTGAAAATATTTATATTAAAGGTGATAATAATTATGTGGATGCAAGATTTCCTGTTCAATATGTTATTCGTCCGCAATCGGATGAATTTCATGACTACAGAGGATATGCCGGCAGAATTGACGGAGGAATTTTTAAAATAGGTGATAAAATAAAGGTTTTTCCTTCCGGGCTGGAAAGTAAAATAAAAACCATTGATACTTTAAACGAAACTTTGGATACGGCTTTTGCTCCGCAATCGGTTTCAATTACAATTGAAGATGATATTGACATCAGCAGAGGAGATATGATTGCCAAAATTGATAATCTTCCGCGTAAATCTCAGGATATTACGGCTATGATCAGTTGGTTTAACGAAAGACCTTTGATTTTAAAAGGAAAATATGCACTCCGACATACAACTAATGATGTAAAATGTATTATTCAAGATGTGAAATTTAAAATGGATATCAATTCTTTGGAACGAAATTACGATGACAAAGAAGTGAAGATGAATGATATCGCAAGAGTTCAAATTAAAACTGCTAAACCTGTATTCTATGACGGATACAGAAAAAACAGAAACACCGGTAGTTTTGTTTTAATTGATGAAGTTACAAATGAAACCTTAGGTGCAGGAATGATTATTGACAAAGGATAAATATTTGAATGTATTATAATTAAAAAAACCGACAGGAACTATAACTTGCCGGTTTTTCTTAAATTCCCATAACCTCAATTATTACTTTCGTGAGGGCTTCTCTGTTCACTAATAATTGGAAGTTGAAAGTTAAAAGTATAAGGTTAAAAGTATAAAGTTAAAAGTATTATAGCATAAATAAGGTAAAACTTTATAGCCCAAATTTGGATTATGAAAATTTA
>Ga0164318_10006517_pt1 | contig 11298 bp, 11 predicted proteins | sample GuaBasSedimGuay9_FD_113734 | JGI IMG/M metagenome (GOLD analysis project Ga0164318, IMG submission 113734) | Subseafloor sediment microbial communities from Guaymas Basin, Gulf of California, Mexico - Guay9, Core 4571-4, 0-3 cm | ecosystem: Environmental > Aquatic > Marine > Hydrothermal vents... | reverse complement strand
TCATCTAGAATGGCAGGAGAAATTGGATCAACGTTTCCCATCCTGCATAGGAGCAATCAAGAACACATATCTATCACCAGCCATGACCTTCTCCATAGATCCTGAGTATGTCTCTTTATGCATTATTAAAAATAGATTAAGCAGAATCTACGGTAAAAAACTATTAAAAACCTTCTGTATAGAAAGATGAAAACAAAAAAGCAAAGGGAAACGATATTTCGCTTGATAATAATCCAAAATAAATAAATAGGGGTTTTACTTCACAAATTTCATGCTATTACAGGTCAGGTGCTAGGTGATGTACAAGGTAATTGAAAAAGAGATATTACATGAAAATCTGGTAAAGATGGAGATAGAGGCTCCTCTAGTAGCAAAGTCTGCTAAACCAGGTCAATTTATTATATTGAGAGTGGATGAAAAAGGGGAGAGGATACCTTTAACCATCGCAGATTTTGACAGAAAAAAAGGAACTGTTACAATAATATTCCTTGAGGTTGGTAAAACAACAAAAAAACTGGGAACACTTGAAGTCGGCGATTGCATAGAATCGTTCACAGGACCTCTGGGAGAACCCTCCGATATCAGAAAGTATGGTACAACTATTTGTGTAGGTGGTGGTGTAGGCATAGCCTGTCTTTACCCAATAGCAAGGGCTTTGAAGGAAAAGGGTAACCGAGTTATATCTATACTTGGCGCAAGAACCAAAAGTCTGTTAATCATGGAGAAGGAGATTGGAAAATACAGTGACGAATTGATAGTGGTTACAGATGATGGTTCTAAAGGTAGAAAGGGGTTTGTGAGTGATGCCTTAAAGGAGCTCATAGATAAGGGTGTTAAGGTAGATCTTGTGATGGCTATTGGTCCTGTTATTATGATGAAGGTTATCAGTGACCTCACCAAACCTTATGGGATAAAAACCCTTGTGAGTTTAAATCCGATTATGGTAGACGGAACTGGAATGTGTGGTTCATGCAGGGTCACAGTCAACGGTGAGATAAAGTTCGCCTGTGTTGACGGACCAGAGTTTGATGGTCATGGAGTGGATTTCGATAATTTAATGCTTAGAAACAACCGTTTTAGAGAGGAAGAAGGCATTGCGCTAAAGAGGTATATGGAAGAACAGTGGCAGTGTATAGGGATGGGAAAAAAGCATGGTGATAAAGCATAAGTATGAGATGCCCGAGCAGCCTCCCAAGGAGAGGATACATAATTTTGATGAGGTGCCTTTAGGTTATGATGAGGAAACCGCAGTTAAGGAAGCAGAAAGGTGTTTGCAGTGCAAACCTAAACCATGCACTAAAGGATGCCCTGTAGGAATCAACATACCCGAATTTATAAAATGCATAAGAGAAAGAAGGTTTGATGATGCTATCAAAGTTATAAAAGAAAGCAACTCTCTACCTGCGGTTACTGGAAGGGTTTGTCCCTATGAAAATCAGTGTGAAGGAAACTGCCTCCTTGGGAAGATTGGGGAGCCTGTTGCTATTGGAAGATTGGAAAGATTTGTTGCGGATTGGGAGAGAAAAAAAGGGGTTACTGTCCCTGAAAAACCACCGTCAACTGGGAAAAGGGTTGCAGTGGTTGGCTCTGGTCCAGCAGGTCTCACAGTAGCAAGTGAACTTGCTAAGAAAGGGCATGAGGTTGTTGTCTTTGAGGCTCTTCATGCACCGGGTGGTGTTTTACTCTATGGCATACCTGAGTTTAGACTTCCTAAAGAAATACTCAGCAGAGAGATAGATTACATTAAAAGATTGGGTGTTGAGATAAAATGTAACGTGGTTGTGGGAAAAACCATCTCTCTCTCAGAGATAAAAAAGGAGTTTGATGCTGTTTTTATAGGAACAGGTGCAGGGTTACCAAGGTGGCTGAATGTTCCTGGAGAAAACCTTGCTCAAGTGTACTCTGCAAATGAGTTTTTGACTCGTGTGAACCTTATGAAAGCTTATCTGTTTCCAGAGTATGATACCCCCATCGCTGTGGGTAATAGAGTGGTTACTGTAGGAGCTGGTAATGTTGCCATGGACTGTGCAAGAACAGCGCTTAGATTGGGTGCAAAGGAATCCTTTATCATATATAGAAGATCAAAGGATGAGGCTCCTGCCAGGAGAGAGGAGATTGCTCATGCTGAGGAAGAAGGTGTTAAGTTCATGTTCCTCGCAAACCCAATAAGATTTATTGGGGATGATGCGGGAAACGTTACTGGTATGGAGTATGTACAGATGAAGCTTGGTGAACCTGATGAGAGTGGTAGAAGAAGACCTATTCCTATACCAAAATCAAATTCACTAATGCAGGTTGACACAGTCATTGTAGCCATTGGTCAGACTCCAAATCCTCTTTTAACCTCAGAATTGAAGGGGTTAAAGTTAGGGAAAAGAGGGAATATAATTGTTGATGATAATCAGCAGACCTCCGTCAAGGGTGTCTTCGCTGGCGGCGATATAGCCACTGGTGCTGCAACCGTTATTCTTGCTATGGGTGCCGGTAGAAGAGCTGCAGAGGCGATAGATGAGTACCTTAGAAAGTAAATTTCTAAGGTTTGATAAAAAGATTTATATAACGAAGGTGAATGCTTTCCCCTCAGTTTGGAGGTAAAAAGATGACTCAATCGTTTTATGAAAGCGTGCTGCAGCGGATTGATGCTACAGCCGAAAGAGTGAAACTGAACCAGGGGGTACATAATATCCTGAGGCAACCCGAAAGAGAGTTAATAGTTGCGATACCAGTTGTTATGGATGATGGTGACATCAAGGTTTTTACAGGGTACAGGGTGCAACATTCAAGTGTAAGGGGACCTTGCAAGGGCGGTATACGTTATCACCCCGATACCAACCTCGATGAGGTGAGAGCTCTTGCTACACTTATGACGTTAAAATGTGCTGTAGCAAATGTTCCATATGGGGGAGCAAAGGGTGGTGTTAGATGTGACCCATCTAAGCTCTCAAAAACGGAGTTGCAGAGGTTAACAAAAAGGTATACAGCCATGATTCTCCCAATCATTGGACCCCGACATGATATCCCTGCTCCAGATGTCAACACTAACGCTGAAACAATGGGTTGGGTCATGGATGCAGTCAGCATGTATGAAGGGCAGACCGTCTTAGATATAGTTACCGGTAAACCTATAGATCTCGGTGGTTCTGTTGGTAGGAGAGAGGCGACAGGTAGAGGCGTCATGCTCAACACTATGGAGATTCTAAAGAGGCTAAAAAAGAATCCGAAGGATACAAAGATTGCAATCCAAGGTTTTGGAAACGTTGGTTCTGTGGCAGCAGAGCTACTTGAAAAACAGGGTTGCAAGATTGTAGCTGTCAGCGACGTATCAGGTGGGTTGTATAGCCCTGATGGTATTGACGTTAAGAAGTTGATTGATTTTGTTTATGGCTCCCAAAAACGGCGGCTTCTCCAGAATTATGACGGATATGAGAAGATTAATAATGAGGAACTGCTTGAACTTGATGTTGATGTTCTCATCCCAGCTGCACTTGAGAATCAGATCACAAGCGACAACGTGGATAAGATAAAGGCTGAGATAATTGTAGAAGGTGCAAATGGTCCTGTTACAAAAAACGCTGACGATGTGCTTGCTGAGAAAGGAATTACTATAGTACCTGACATACTTGCAAACAGCGGTGGCGTTATCGTGTCGTATTTCGAGTGGGTGCAAAGCATACAATCCTTTTTCTGGGATATTGATGAGGTTAACAAGAATTTGAAGAAGATTCTGATTAAAAGTTTCAATGAAGTGTGGGAGATTAAGGAGAAGGAAAAGGTTACAATGAGGGATGCAGCCTTTATGCTTTCAATAAGGAAAATAGCAAAGGCTATCGAACTAAGAGGAATATTCCCATAAAAAAACAGAAAAGGAAGGTACAACGCTTTGGTTGTACCTAAAAAACCTCTTTTTTTTATGCTGTTGACAGTGTTATCTCTATTGAAGAGACATTGGATGTTCTGCCTTCTTCGTTGGTGATGCTCTCTGTACCTATCTTTATGTCCTTCACCTTTGCATTTGAAACGAACCTGTTTCTTACGATCTCTGCTGTATCTACTGCCCTGCTTATGGCTCGACCTCTTGCTTTTATATTTACTTCTTTCGAGCCGCTATTGAACTGCGTCACTACGGCAAGCACATAGCTCATTGGCGCCTTATTTCCAACAAATATGGTGTTTTCTTCTCCAGTTGTCTTCTCTTCTGCTGTCATAACTTTTCCTCCCTGTATTTTCTAGATTTTTTGTGGGATACTTCAACGATTTACTGCTTTATAAAGATTTCGGCAATGTTAAGAGCGGAAATAGGTTATATTTCTCTCATGACACAGCGTGTATGTACTCGTGAGGAGAACCTAAAAAACTGTCCCTGCACATACGAGTTTTGTGATAAAAAAGGGATATGCTGCGAATGCATCAGGTATCACCTAAGCAGAAACGAGCTTCCTGCCTGTTGCTTCCCACCTGATATCGAAAAAACATATGATAGATCCTTTGAAAGGTTTGTTGATGTATACGCTAGGATGTGAATCAACCCAGCATCTGCCTAAGTTTGTCAACAACCACCTTAGGGTTTTTAGCAAGAATACGTATCATCGGCTCCTTCCCAACCGCTCCCTCATCCCATATCACATCTGGAATTCTACCGTGCTTTTGTATAACATATGCGGTTCCCCACTCCATTGTGGATTTTGCGTCTGCTGGTTCCTCCTCTCTGCTAAAGGAGTAAGCTGTTAGGTTTTTCTCCCTGATTTTTTCTATCAAATCAGGAGAGTACTTAATGTTCATTGCGCTTCTTATACTCTTGTTGAACTTCATTGCAGAGAGTATTGTTGAAGCCACATGCTTTGAGGCGCCGAACCTAAGTGTACCATAATATATCTCTCGTGCTCCTGCAACTATTCTACCATCAAGGGAACAAACATCATTTCTGTTTTTTGCGTTAGGTGCAGCATACCCAATGTTTATTCCCACCTCAGGTATAAGGTTCTTTGATAGTATCTTAGTTAATTTATGAAACGCTTTGTTCAACTCAAACCAAACCTGGAAACGTTCCGATGTTAACCCTGTGGGTGGGATATCTATAGCTATGTCTTGCGTTGTCTCCAGTAGCAATACATTGTCGAATCTGTAACTATTCCTCATCATCCCCCACAAAACGTTTTTTGATAACTCCACAGCATACTCCAACCTAAGGTTCTTTGCCAGATAACCCGTGATGAGTGAGGAAAACATGCATCCTGATCCATGAAAACTCTTCTGGCTGAGTCTTGGAAGGGAAAAAACCCTCTCTTTTTTTCCATTGAATAGTATATCCACAGCCTGTTTCCCCTTAAGATGGCCACCCTTTATAAGCACATTCTTTACTCCTCTATCCCTCAGGATTTCAGCCGCTATTTTTGCATCCTCAGTGGTGTTTATTTTAACCCCCGTTAACCTTTCAGCCTCTGGTATGTTTGGCGTAACAAGATGGATAAATGGCAGGAGTTTCTCCATTATTGCCCCAGTTAGGTTGTTTTTGGATAAAGTATCGCCATTGCTTGCGGACAACACTGGGTCCAAAACCACGTTTTTCGTCTTATACTCTTCGAGTAAGTCTGCCACACCTCTTGCTGTTTCTTCATCATAAAGCATACCTATCTTTGTTGCATCAGGTTTAAACCTTGAAAACACTGCTTCAGCCTGTTTTTTTATCTCCTCAACTGGAAGTTTATGTATAGAAAAAACCCTCTCAGGAGTTTGTGCGGTAACGCAGGTAATAATGGCTGCTCCATGCACCCCAACGTAGTTAAACGCTTTTAAATCCGCCTGTATCCCTGCTCCACCTGATGGGTCTGAGCCCGCTATGGTTAATGCTATTTTTTTCTCCATCTAAACGGTTATAGAATAGTTGAGTTTATATGCTCTTCTATTGAAAAGAAACACCTTGCTTTGATGGTTTAATCAAAGTTATTTTAACTCCCCCTCCCGCCTGCAGTTGTTCTCAAAAACATTTTATTTAACTTATTCATCTAGATGACCATGAGATACAAAAGATTTGGCAACCGGTTTATTGTTAGACTTGATAGAGGAGTGGAGATTGTTGAGACTTTGAAAAGATTCTGCCAGGAAAAAGAGGTGAAACTTGGTTCCATCACTGGCATAGGGGCTACAAATAAAGCCGTAGTTGGACTTTTTGATGTTAAAAACAAAGAGTATCATAAAAAGGAGTTAACTGGGGCTTTTGAGATCGCACCATTGTATGGAAACGTTTCCACCAAGGATGGTGAAGTGTATCTCCATCTCCATGTCAACTTATGCAGTTCTGAACATAAATCCTTTGGTGGCCACCTTAACTCTGCTGTAGTCAGCGCCACCTTTGAAGCGTTTGTAGATGTGGTTGAGGGTGAGGTTGAAAGAGTGTTTAACAGAGAGCTTGGTTTAAACATCCTTAACATATGATACCAAGCTAAAGATGTAGAGAGGTTCGTTAGGTTTATAAGGTGTTCTTAAATTCCACTCTCTGGAGTTGAAAGGACTTCTTTGGTTTGTTCATGGAGGTTAGTTGGATGGAGATAGTTGAAGCGAAAACTGGAAAAAAGATTCTTCTCCTTGGAAATGAGGCGATAACAAGAGGTGCTCTTGAAGCGGGCGTAGATTTTGCCACAACCTACCCGGGTACTCCTTCATCTGAGATTGCTGATACCTTTTCAGCTGTAGCAAAGTATCTGAAGAAAGAAGGAAAGGATGTTCCCTTTTATTTTGAATACTCAACCAATGAAAAGGTTGCCTTGGAGGTAGCAGCCGCTGCATCATTCAGCGGTTTAAGGGCTTTAACGTGTATGAAACATGTGGGATTGAATGTCGCCAGCGATGCCTTCATGACCTATATGTACGTTGGCTGCAAGGGTGGACATGTTATTGTTACAGCAGATGATCCATCTTGTCACTCCTCGCAGAATGAACAGGACAATAGATACTATGCGCTTTTTGGTAGTGCACCTATGCTGGAACCCTCTACACCTCAAGAAGCAAAGGATATGACGGTTAAGGCCTTTGATTTATCTGAGAAACTTAAACTACCTTTTCTCCTCAGAACCACGACAAGGGTTAGCCATGTACGTGGTCCCGTTAAAATCAAGGATTCTAGGAAACCAAAGGGCAAAGGGTTTTTTGAGAAGGATCCGATGCTTGTCACAATCCCTGAGGTGGCAAGGAAACGTCATCCTGTTCTCATTAAAAAAATGGAGGATGCCTTGAAGCTTTCAGAAAACTCTGAGTTCAACATAGTTATAGGGAAAAGCGACAGTGAGATAGGTGTGGTGGCGTCAGGTGTCTCTGTTCTCCATGCTCTGGAGGCTTTGGATATACTCGGCTTGGAGGCAGATGTTTTGAAACTTGGCTTTACAAATCCCTTACCCAAAGAGATGTGCAAGAATTTTCTGAGGAAACATAAAACCGTTGTAGTTGTTGAAGAGCTTGAACCGATCATTGAGAATCAGCTTAAGGAGATAGCCTTTGATGCAGGCATAAATGATGTTAAGATTTATGGTAAAACCAGCGGACATTTCTCAAGGCTTTATGAGTACAACCCAGATATTGTTGTGGAACAGTTTGCAAAAATTTTCAACCTCAAAAACCCACTTCCAGATACAAAAGAAAACCCTCTTTCTCTGCCTTCCCGACCCCCAGTTATGTGTCCTGGCTGTCCACATAGAGCGAGCTACTATGCCATGAAAAAGGTTGTTCCTAAGGATGTTGTTTACCCTACAGACATCGGTTGTTACACCCTGGGTAAGGCTCCTCCTCTTGAAGTGGCTGATGTTTTGTTGTGTATGGGTTCAAACGCTGGTATAGCAAACGGTTTATCGAAGGCTACTGACCAAAAAATCATTTCCTTTATGGGTGACTCCACCTTTTTCCATGCTGCATTACCTGCGATAGTTGATGCCGTGCATCACAACCATGACTGCGTCATCACGGTTTTGGATAATAGAACAACAGCCATGACCGGACATCAACCTCATCCTGGTACCAGCTTCGATGGAATGGGCAATCCCGCTAAGGCTTTACTTGTAGAGGATGTTGTGAGAGGGCTTGGGGTTGAGCATGTTGAAGTGGTTGACCCTAAAAACCTTAAGGAGACGTCTGAGGCTTTTAAACGCGCCCTTGAATTCAAGGGACCTTCGGTGGTGGTGAGTAAATCGCCATGTATTCTGCTTGAGCTCCGTGATAAAAAAGAGAGAGGAGAACCCTTAGATATCTATCAGATAGATCAAGATGCATGTAAACGGTGCAACATTTGTATATCTCGTTTTGGATGCCCAGCATTTTACTTTGCTGAGGATAAAAGTGTGCATATAAACGAGGAACTCTGCAACGGTTGCGGTGTCTGCGTTCAGGTATGTCCATTTAATGCAATAAAGAAGGTAAAGGAGGTGACTCTATGAAGGAGAAACTAAACATTATTGTAACAGGTGTTGGTGGCCAAGGTGTTATAACAGCAGCTACACTCCTTGGAAAAACGGCTGTTGCCTCAAATGTTAACGTACTGGTTTCAGAGGTACATGGCATGGCCCAAAGAGGCGGTGTTGTTGACTGCACCGTACGGATGGGAAATGTTCATAGCCCTCTCCTGACAAGAGGTTCAGCTGATGTTATACTTAGCTCCGAACCCGTGGAGGCTCTGCGTCAGCTTGATAAAGTAAACGATGAGACCGTTGTAATCACCGATGTCAACCCTGTTATACCATCAACCGTTGCTGTAACGGGAGAGAAATACCCTAAGATTGAAGAGGTGTTTAAGGAATTGAAAAAACATTGTAAACTTGTAACGTTAGATGCTCATGCTCTCGCAGAGCAGGCTGGAAGTGTGCTGACAAAAAATGTTGTGCTACTTGGTGCTCTCTCAGCCCTTGACATACTTCCCTTCCCAAAGGATCTACTTTTGGATACAATAATCAAAAGCTTTCCTGAAAAATATGCATCTGTCAACAAAAAGGCTTTTGAGCTTGGCAGAGAAGCTGTTTTAAGTCAGAGAGAAGTATGATAGGGATATACCTCCTACTTGTAATTGCAAGTGTTCTTTTGGGAGGTTCATTTGTTGTGGTCAAGGATGCTACACTGGTGGTTTCGCCAATAAACCTTGCCTTTATCAGGTTTCTTTTCGCTTCGCCTATTATGTTGACCTTGCTTCTTGTATACAAAAAACCTAAACGTGTCGCTATAAGGGACCTTGGTTGGGTCGCATTACTTGGTTTAACCGGTGTCACCCTCCTATATCTGCTGCAGTACACCGGAATATACCTCACCAATGCATCCAATGCATCGGTTTTAATTAACACCAACGTACTTTTTATTGCAATTCTTTCGACCATATTTCTCAAAGAGAAGATAAGTGTTAAAAGAGCTTTAGGTATTGCTACAGCGTTTTTTGGTGTATTCATAGTAACAGCGGGATACTCCTTTTCCATAAATGGAGGTGAACTCTTCGGCAGTCTACTTGTTGTTCTCTCAGCATTCTGTTGGGCGGTTTACTCAATAGTTGGGAAACACCTTATGCGTAGATACGATGATTTTACGCTTAACACCTACGCCTTTGTTCTTGGTACACTGTTTTTTCTACCATTCCTGGATTTAAACCAGATGGAAAATCTACTACTGGTAGACTTTTCAAAGGTATGGTTTTCTATCTTCTACCTTTCCATTCTCTGCTCAGCTTTTGGTTACACTGTATGGTACTATGGTCTTTCAAAGATGGATGCAAGTAAAACAGCGGTGTTTCTAAATCTTATACCGCTCTCTGCAATACTATTCAGCGTGTTTTTTCTACATGAAGTTCTCACTATACAATTTATTATAGGTGCTTTACTAATACTCTCTGGTGTTTATATCACGCAGAAGGGTTAAAGATGGGGTTTGTATGCGTTGAATGCGGCAGAGAAGTTGGAGAATTATACAATGGTTTATGTGCAGAGTGTTATGTGAAGGGTAATAGGTTCACTGAGATACCTAAGAGACTGCATATTGTTGTTTGTCCAAAATGTGGGGCAGTGAAATATAAGAACACTTGGAGAGAAGAAGACCTTGGAGCAGCGGTTAAAAGAGTGGTGGAAGGTTCTATTTCTGTGTCTCAGGATTTAACAGAGAAATCGAGCTCCATCATCTGTAAACCTAAGGGTAAAGGCATGTACATCTGCAATGTCACCATTACAGGTTCGTTCAGAGGTGTAAGATTGGAGGAAAATCATTCCATTGAGGTGGTCGTTGGTAGAGAGCTCTGCCAACGGTGTTCTAGAAAAGAAGGGCACTATTTTGAGGGGATCCTTCAGATACGTGGAGACAGACGTTTGCCCACTGACGAGGAACTGCAGACGATAGTGGATGAGGTCAGAGAGAACATCGCTGCCCTTCAGAGACAGGGTAAACAGGTTTTTATAACGGAGATAGTCCCCATCAGAGGGGGAGTGGATCTGTATATAAGCGACAAGGGTTTCACACAGAAGATGATGCAGATGCTGCATCATAGGTTTGGTGGTGAAACTAAAACAACTGCAAAACAAAGCGGGATGAAGAATGGGAGACAACAGTATAGGATGACTTATCTACTGAGGTTACCCTACTATCGTGACGGGGATTTTCTTGCTCAGGGAGAAAGGTTGTTTTATCTTAAAACTGTGGAGAGGGGCAAACCCAGGTTGATCGAGATGGAAAATTGGAGTGAAATCTCTATGGAGCCGAAGATGATGCGCTACCTGAAAACCGTCGGTGACAGTAAGATGATAAAGGAGGCTGTGGTGGTTAGTCAGAGTGAACATGAGGTGCAAATCCTTGATCCATACACCCTTTTAACAAGAGATGTTAGGAAACCGAAGAAAATGAAACTTGGAGAAACCGTTAAAATAGTCAAATGGCGGGATAGAATCTATCTTTTTCCATACGAAGATTTATAATTACCAAAAAGTTTGAGGGAGGTTATATGTGTCTAGCTGTTCCAGCCAAGATCGTTGCTTTGCGAGACAAGGATCACGCTGAAATAGATTACGGTGACGGTGTCAGGAGAAGCGTGAACATCTCTTTAGTGGATGCTGGGGTTGGTGATTTTGTGTTGGTTCATGCTGGCTTTGCTATTCAGGTTCTTGAGGAAAAGGAGGCTAAGGAAACACTCAGGTTATTTGAGCTTATGTCTCAAGGTGTTGGATAGGGATGTTTGAGTTTAGAGACAAAAGGGTTGCTGAAGGGATACTGTCTAGGTTAAGGGAAAATGATAAACCCCTTATGTTTATGCATGTCTGTGGTACACATCAGGATACTCTTGTCAGATATGGT
>Ga0164318_10006516_pt1 | contig 11298 bp, 14 predicted proteins | sample GuaBasSedimGuay9_FD_113734 | JGI IMG/M metagenome (GOLD analysis project Ga0164318, IMG submission 113734) | Subseafloor sediment microbial communities from Guaymas Basin, Gulf of California, Mexico - Guay9, Core 4571-4, 0-3 cm | ecosystem: Environmental > Aquatic > Marine > Hydrothermal vents... | reverse complement strand
GGCTAAGCACCGACCTCGGCAGATCGCGGAGGAGATATTGCGCCGTCGTATCGACGTTCGGTGGGGCTGCGAGACGCATCTCGGCCACCTCGACAAGGAACTGCTTGACCTGCTCTACGAGGCAGGACTCAGGTCGGTCAACGTTGGCATCGAAGTCGCGGACCCCAAGACGCTCAGTGGAACCGGCCGCGAACAATTCGTGCCTGACACGCAATTCGAACTTGTCAGATACTGCGATCGGCTGGGGATCAGAGTAACCGCCTTCTACCTCTTTGGCCTGCCCAATTCCACGGCAGAAGACATGAGGGCAACAGCCAGATACGCACGCAAGCTCAATACACATGTTGCCTCGTTCAACGTTTTGACGCCTTACCCGGGCACCAAGTTTTACGAGAGTGTCAAGGATCACATTTTCGAGAAGGACTTCACCAGATTCACTTCCTACACGCCCGTCATGCACCACAAACATGTCTCGCCGGCCGCCCTGGAGAAGCTGAAGGAGGAGGCGTTTGTCCGGTTCTACTTCAGGCCGGCCTACATCGCGAAGTTCCTTCAGCGGATGCTTCTCTGGAGATAGGCAGTCGGCCTGCACCTGCCCGCTGGGTCGGCTGGGTGACGGCGTAGCCAGGGCTGCTCGGCCCCGGTTGTAGCGCGCGATGCTGTTTTCCCGGCAAGAGTTGGGCTTAGCAGCTGGGAACCATTCTTGGGGTTGGCTGGTTACTTGGTTGTATGGCCAAATAGGCAAATGTCGGAATCCTGATATGAGGGAGGCAGTGATGAGTCCAAAGACCAAGGCGAAATACGAGGCAAGAGCAGCCATTATCAAGGCGCTGGCCCATCCGACTCGACTGTTCATCGTCGATCAATTGCAGACCCGCAAGAGGTGCGTCTGTGAACTCACGAAGCTGATAGGTGCGGATATATCCACGGTCTCTAAGCATCTGTCGGTCCTCAAATCCGTTGGCATCGTCCACGATGAGAAAGTGGGCCAGCAGGTCTTCTACCACCTGAAGACGCCGTGCGTCCTGAGGTTCTTCATTTGCGTCGATTCAGTGGTGAAAACAAACGCAGAGGAGCAGCTGGCGCTTTTGCGGTGAAGGCCTTGCTTTTGTGGTTTGCCGAGGATGGTTGTGGGCGGAAAATCCGCCAAACAGCGGCGCCGAAGAAGGGAATGCCATGGACATTAAGAAAGAGATAAAAGTTCTGCTTGTATTCGCGGCCGTGTTCCTCGGCTGCTTCTACCTACCGGTTGGGCTGCCGCGTTTCGACAACGCGCTCGTCGAGGCGCTTCAGCTTACCAAGTGGTATGCGAGGCAGCACGTGCTCCTGTGCCTCATCCCGGCCTTTTTCATTGCGGGTGCGATCTCAGTCTTCATCAATCAGGCTTCGGTGATGAAATACCTCGGCCCCAAGGCGAACAAGGTTCTTTCCTTCGGTGTTGCGTCGGTGTCTGGAACAGTCCTTGCGGTCTGCTCCTGCACTGTTCTGCCGCTTTTCGGGGGGATATACCGAATGGGCGCCGGTCTGGGCCCAGCGGTTGCATTTCTCTACTCGGGTCCCGCTATCAACGTGCTTGCGATCATCCTTACGGCTCGCGTTTTGGGCTTGGAGCTCGGGATCGCCCGCGCTGTCGGTGCGATTCTGTTCAGTATCGTAATTGGACTTACGATGCACTTCATCTTCGGCAAAGAGGAACAGAGACGATGCGATGCGCAGCCGGTGCTGCAGGAGCTGGAGACCAGCCGTCCGCTCCTCCAAACGGGGCTTTATTTCGCCGCGCTGATCGGCATCTTGGTTTTCGCTAACTGGCAGGCAGGTCCCAAGGCATCCGATGTTTGGCGGAGTCTCTCCTCGGTGAAATGGTTCATAACTGGAGGATTTGCGCTAGCACTTGCTGCGATGCTGGTATTCTGGATGCGCGTCAGGGCTTGGAAGGTGGTGGCCACTGCAGGCATTACTGCGCTTCTGGGATTGGCGCTTCCCGAGACGCCCATGCTGGCCTTCGCGGCAGGGGTGGTGGGCCTTTCGATAATCACGGCTACCACAAAGGGTGAGCCGAGGGACTGGCTCAACTCGTCATGGGATTTTGCGAAACAGATTCTGCCGCTCCTGTTCGCCGGAGTCCTGATCGCCGGAGCGCTTTTGGGCCGGCCTGGTCACGAGGGGCTAACCCCGTCCGGATGGGTTAGCACGGCGGTCGGAGGCAACTCGCTCTCGGCGAACTTCTTCGCCTCGATCGCCGGAGCTTTCATGTATTTCGCGACGCTGACGGAGGTTCCGATCTTACAGGGACTTCTGGGCGCGGGGATGGGCAAAGGCCCTGCGCTCGCGCTGCTCCTGGCGGGACCGGCTCTTTCATTGCCGAATATGCTCGTGATTCGGAGCATTATGGGCACTCGAAAAACCGCTGTTTTCGTATCTCTTGTGATCGTAATGGCAACGCTTACTGGGATGTTCTATGGAACAGTTTGGTAACAAAGTGATGGGAGAAAAGAGAGGGTGAAGACGTTACAGATATTGGGCACTGGCTGCCCAAAGTGCAAGAAGCTTGCCGAAAACGCTGAGGCGGCTGCGAGGGAGCTGGGCGTGGAGTATGAGCTGGAGAAGGTGACGGACATCAACAAGATAATGGGCTATGGCGTGATGATGACGCCGGCGCTGGTTGTCGGCGGCGAGGTCAAGATCGTCGGGAAAATGGCATCTGTCGAAGAGATCAAACGTCTGATTAGGTAGGATTGTGACAAAAGAAGCAGGAGGAACAACATGGCTTGGTTGACAGGATATCCGAGAGAGAAGATCCACTGGTACCCGACGGTGGATCCGGAGAAATGCGTGAAGTGCGGGATGTGCATGAACTGCGGTAAGAAGGTGTTTGAGTGGACTGAGCAGGGCGCAAGGGTTGCACGGCCCTACGATTGCATCGTGGGGTGTTCTACGTGTGCAAGCTTGTGTGCTGGCAAGGCCATCTCTTTCCCTGACGTCGAAGTCGTCCGGGAAATATACCGTAGCCAAGGAATCTGGGCAAAGGTGAAACAGCAGCTGATCAAAGAGGGCAAGTTGGGATGACAGTCGCTTCGGTCGAGAGGATGAACAAACCTTGTTGGATAGAAAGGGCGAAGCATAACTGATACTAGGAGCTCAAAGCCTCTTGTCTCCCATCATTGCCCCACGCTGATATTTTCGTGCTCAGGGGCCTCGGACGTGGGCGCTATAACGGACCTGGCGGCCCGGGCGCTCGCCCGAGGCCGAAGTGGGTTCATGTGCTGCGTGGCGGCGATAGCGGCGGGCATCGAGGACATCGTCGAGAAAGCGAGAGCTGCCTCGACACTGGTGGTGATGGACGGTTGTTCCGAGAGGTGCGCTCGGCTCATTATGGAGCGTGCGGATTTTCGTGAGTTCACCTACCTGTGCCTGGAAGATGTGGGTATGAAAAAAGGAGAAAGTCCAGCCACTGAGTCGCGAGTCGCCGAAGTGCTGGCACAGGCTCGGTCTCTCCTGAAGGGACCGAGCCACGGCTCGTGAGCGAAGAACGACCAAGCTTAAGCACGAAGATAATTGGCGAAGGAGACCCATGGTAGAGAAGTCGAATCTAAAGGGAGAATCGGACGGTCAGCAGAGGCCTTCTAAGCGGTCTTTGGTGTTGAAAGTGACGATTGTGTTGCTCCTGGTGGCCGCCGTGGCGGGAGCCATCTTGTTCAAAGGAGAGCACGGCAAGAGTGCGGCTGCGCCATCGCGGCAGTCTGCTTCCAATGCCGAAAGGACAAATTCTCCGATGCAGAAGCAGCAAAAGCACCTACCGCGGCTGGTTGACCTGGGCGCTGGCAAGTGTATCCCGTGCAAGATGATGGTGCCGATCCTTGATGAGCTCAAGATGGAGTACAAAGGCAAGTTCGACGTGGTCGTCATCGATGTCTGGAAGAACCGAAGCGCCGGAAGAAAGTACCGCATACGGGTGATTCCGACGCAGATATTCTACGACGCGGCTGGGAAGGAGCTCTATCGACACCAGGGCTTCTTCGCTAAAGATGACATTCTCAAGAAGTGGAAGGAACTGGGGATCGAACTTGATTGACAGCACAGATGCAAATCGCGCATCTGCTCTCCGAGCAAATGAGCGGCGCCGGCTTCTTGCGAAGACGGTCTCACCGGTAGCGTAACGAGGGAATGGCTTTGGAGAGCGTTTTCACGCATTTATCTCACTGGGTTGAGGGGACGCCTGTTGTGGGACTTTCTGCGGCGTTTTTATGGGGAGTGCTCAGCATCCTCCTTAGCCCCTGCCACCTCGCCAGCATCCCGCTCATCGTTGGGTTCATCAACCAGCAGGGCAGAATCTCGACGAGGCGTGCATTCGGCATCTCGGCACTTTTTGCGCTGGGCATCCTGATCACCATAGGGACCATCGGGGCGATTACGGGAGCGGCGGGGCGGATGATGGGCGACCTGGGTCAGTTCGGCAACTACTTCGTCGCACTCATATTCTTCGCTGTCGGCCTACATCTGCTCGGCGTCATCCCAATGCCGTGGTCGGGTCCCGGGCAAGTGCGGATGAGTCGCAAGGGGCTCTTGGGTGCGTTCATCTTGGGGTTGGTTTTCGGGATCGCACTTGGCCCGTGCACGTTCGCCTACATGGCCCCAATGCTTGCAGTAACTTTCAGGTTAGCCGCCACAAACCTGCTGTATGGCGTCTTTCTGCTCGTGCTATATGGCCTGGGCCACTGCTCCGTTATAGTCGTCGCCGGAACCAGCACGGAGCTCGTGCAGCACTACCTGAACTGGACCGAGCGGTCTAAGGGCGCGATCATAGTCAAGAAGGTCTGCGGGGTTCTCGTGCTGCTCGGCGGCGTATATCTCATTTACTCTGCTCCGTAAGTCCCAGTTGAAAGGTAAATGACAGAACAGGCGAGGAAATCTAGTGAACGAGCCAACAACACCGAGACCGTATTCACGAGGGCTGAGTCTCTTGTTCTCGTTCAAGGGCGAGGTGATCCTGTCGAATCCGCTGACGATCCTGTGGATCGCCATCCCGCTGTTCATCCAAACGAACCTCATTTTCTGGGTGGGATACGGACTGTCAAAGGTCTTGAAACTTTCCTACGAGGACGCTGCGCCCTCTGCGATGATCGGCGCCTCGAACCATTTCGAGGTGGCCATCGCGACTGCGACGATGCTCTTCGGGCTCTCCTCTGGGGCGGCGCTGGCCATGGTCGTCGGGGTGCTCATCGAAGTTCCTGTCATGTTGATGCTGGTCAAGATCTGTCTGCGCACGAGGCGCTGGTTTGCGCCTGCGACGTAGCGTTGCGGGACGAGAGACCCCTGTTCTCAAGAATCCGGAGAATGATGCTTAATTCCCAACGTGTGACTGTGGTCAAGTTCACACTTCTAATTCTTGCCATTGCAGTTGTAGCTTATATGGCCATCAAGACCCCGACTCGACCCGTGCGGGAAATGAACTCTGCGATCGCTGCATCCGATCTTTCCGGCGCCACTTCTGCTTCGCAGAGCATTTCCTCTGCACAAGTTGCGCACCAAGCCAGTAATCAAGATGCCTCGGCGACATCAGGCCCAGTTAGAGTCATCGTATATTATTTTCACATGACAGCTCGTTGTGAGCGCTGCATAAGGTTGGAGGAATGGGCGAAAGATGCCGTCTTGGATGGCTTTCCGGACGCGCTGAAGGCCGGGCGATTGGAGTGGAGGGCCGTTGACGTCGAGAAACCTGAGAACGACCACTTCATAGACGATTATCAACTGACAGACAAGTCCGTTGTTGTCGCACAGATAAGAGGCGGCAAAAGCACTCGATATAAGGTCTTGAAAGACACCTGGTTACTCCTGGACGACAAGAGAGCTTTCCTGAAGTATGTCCGCAGTGGGGTCAGAGAGTATCTTCTGGGAACGTAATCGCTGATTGTTCTCACCGCCGCCGCCACAGTCAGGTCGAGCGTGCGCTGCCAGTGATGGTGACCTTCCTTCCCGCATGCCTGTTGCCGGATATTGAGCTACACTCCCAGCGTTCATTGGATGCTGGGAACTAAGAGGGCGATGGTCTATGTTTAACCTGTAGTTCTGGTGGTCGTTTTTTGTGGGATAGATTTTGGAACATTCACTGAATGGGAGGCAATTGATGAAGAGGTTGCAGATTTTGGGCGCCAAGTGCCGGGAGTCCGACAGGCTCGTGCAGAACACGCGGACCGCGGCACGATCGGCCCAGATACAGTTCGTCATGGAGGAGATCACCGATGTAACGCGCATCGCCGACTTCGGAGTAACGATGACGCCGGCACTGGCCATAAACGGTGAGGTAAAGTCGCAGGGCAAGATTCTCTCGGTCGAGGAGATAGAGGCACTTATTGTATGAGTTTCTCGAATGGGTAAGGTGAATTCCCCCGCGATGTCCTCTTGGTTTGTGCCGTGTATTTTAGGCGTGGTGCAAGACATAATGTTGCATAAGGGCTGAAGACATGGGTGCAAGTCGGAATAGGGTCCTCTTGATTATTCTTTTTGGTGTGGTTTTCGCAAGCTTGGTTTATCTGGCGGCCAGCAGCCCAAGCAAGCCGCCATACGGCACATTGGGGGATGGTCAGGCCAAGCTGCACGACAGGCACACGGAGGCTGGGAGGCACTCTGAGTCGGAGACGACTGAACGCGCAGCTGTGCCCAGCAGCAAACCCGCCGATAAGGTCATAGTCTATTACTTCCACCCAAGGAGTCGCGACTTCTCGGGTCGCCTGATGGAGTCGTTTGTGAAAGATGCGTTGGAGAAAGATTTCGGGGCTGACCTCAAGCGAGGCCGGCTCGTGTTCCGCTCGGTCAACACCGACAAACCTGAAAACAGGCATTTCATCGACGATTACGGGCTTCACATAAGGTCTGTTGTCTTGAGCGAGTCTCTGGGCGGGCGAGAGCTTCGGCACAAGAATCTGGTGAGGGTCTGGGCGCTGCTTCGGTATAAGGACAAACTACAGAAGTATATTCAGGGCGAGGTCCGTGCTTATCTTGAGGCACAATAACGCGCCCGTGAGACGAATGGTAGGCTGACAGAGCCAATTGGGGCACGGCCAGCTCACATTCCGTAGCCCGAGGCAACCCGACCGAGACGGTTTCCGAAGCGCCTCCCAGCCATTTGCAATGGTTCAGCGGCAGGGGCATATTGGATGCTCATTGTCTTGGCTGATTGGGGCGTTTCTTAGGGGTGGCTTGTTCCGCTGCTAAGCAATGAGAGAACAGTCAAATGGAGGCTCAATTTGTCGCACGGGTCCATCTCCGACCAAGTTCAATTCAGAGACGTCAGGCGGATCACCTGGATAGGGCTTGTCGTCAACATTGCACTGGGCGCCTCGAAGCTCGCGGTTGGATGGTTTGGCCACAGCCAGGCAACGTTCGCCGATGGGATTCACAGCCTCTCCGACTGTTCCACCGACGTGGCGATACTCGTGGGCGTGCGCTACTGGGCAAAGCCTCCCGACGAGTGCCATCCTTATGGTCATCGGAGAATCGAGACGGCCATAGCTAGCCTGATCGGTGTTGCGCTTGGGCTGGCGGGACTTGGGCTTATCGGCAATGCCGTCAGGATGCTCATAGTCTCTGGCCATCAACCGTCGGCACCCAGCCCCGTCGCTCTTTTCGTACTCGTTGCATCAATAATTTCGAAGGAGATTCTATACCGACGGACGGTCGCGGTCGGTAAGAGAAAGGCATCGCCGGCAGTCATAGCAAACGCATGGCACCACCGGTCTGACGCGCTGAGCTCGATTCCCGCCGCGGTGGCGCTTGCCGTCATCATGGTCTCGCCCAAATGGGTTTTCCTCGACCGTGTCGCCGCCATTTTGGTCTCGCTTTTCATACTCAACGTCGCCTGGAAGACCGTGCGGCCAAACCTGAAGCAGCTGGTGGACACAGCAGCATCAAGGGAAGTGTATGACCAAATACGGCAGATGTCCCTGGAAGTGGAAGGGGTTCGGGATGTCCATGCAATCCGCTCTCGGTATATCGGGCCGGGCCTCCTCGTTGACCTTCACGTGCTGGTTGACGCCGACATCACCGTCAGGGAGGGACACGCGATAGGCTCGGCCGTTAAGTGGCGCCTCAAATCAAAGGATGGGCTGGACATTGTGGATGTCATCGTCCATGTCGAGCCTTATGAATGCCCCGGGCAGCAGCAAGGACTTGCCGTTGAGCGATAGAGTTCCTGTCGCCAAAGACCCCGGTGCCGTCCCAGAGAGCTTCCTCGACGGTGTAACCAGGTGGCGGACCGACTCTGTGCTGTCATCCTAACCGCGTCTCAGCGTAGTGAGATGGCTGGCTCCGATTATATCAGCCCCCATCTTCGGATGAATGGCATGGGAACGCCTCCGCTCCTTCTCCTACTACACCGCCAGGCGATGAGGCGTTCTCCGAAGCTAGCGGGCGGTCCGACCGAAAAGTCTGTGGGCATTCTCCGCCGTCACCCTCGCTATGCTCTCTCTCGAGGCGCCGCGGATTTTGGCCAATTGTTCGACCACATACACCAGGAAAGACGGCTCGTTTCGTTTGCCTCGCATAGGGCTGGGCGCGAGGAAGGGAGCATCGGTCTCGACGAGAAGCCTATTGTCAGGGACAGCGGCGGCACCTGCGCGAACCTGCTGCGCATTTGAAAACGTTACAATACCGGAGAACGAGACGTAAAAACCTAGCTCGACAGCCCTCAGCGCCTCGCGCGCACTTCCGGTGAAGCAGTGAAACACGCCGGCCGATGCGCCGTGCTCAGCCAGAAGCGAGCACGTGGTCTCGAAAGCATCCCGGCAGTGAATCACGAGGGGCAGGCCGAGCTGCACTGCGAGCTCAATGTGTTTGATGAAGGCCGAGATCTGCGTTTCCCGGGGCGAGATGAGGCGAAAGAAATCGAGGCCAGTCTCGCCGACTGCGACGACTTCGTCCCGATTCTCAACCGCCATCGTGCGAAGAGAGTGTTCAAAGCCCTCCGGCGCATCCTTCGCATCGTGAGGCGACACACCTACTGTTGCCCAAAGGGCATCATATCGCCTCGCCATCTCGATCGCGCGCTGGCTATGTTCAACGGTGTATCCGACGACATTGATCGAGCTTATCGAGGCCTCTTGAGCGCGGTCAAGGACCGCATCTAGCTCGTTTGCGAGCTGAGGCGCCGTCAGGTGGCAGTGCGAGTCAATCAGGCCAGGAGACCTCGACATCTCGGAGGTATTTAGCTGCCTGCTCGGGCGGCGTAGGGTTGATGTAGAATCCCGTTCCCCACTCAAAGCCTGCGACCTTTGTGACTCTGGGCATTATCTCGATGTGCCAGTGGTAATCCAGGTCGAGCGTCTGCCAGTAACCTGGTCGGCGGGCGTTGCCCTTGGTGTTGGGCGAGTTATGCAACACGAAGTTATACGGTGGATGGTCTAGCGCAATCGAGATACGTTTCAAGGTGTCCCGCAGGGCAATCGCAAGATGATGCAGCAGCTCGTCAGATGACTGCGAGAAGTGCGCCGTGTGTTTGCGGGGGAATATCCATGTCTCAAACGGAAAACGCGACGCGAACGGGCACAACGCTACGAAATGGTCGTCGAGCGAGACTATCCTCTCGCCATCTTTGATCTCCTGCGCCAGAATATCGCAGAAGAGACATCGTTCCTTGTCGAGAAAGTGGCTCTGGGCCGAGATGAGCTCCTGCTTGACCACGCGGGGCGTTACCGGCGTCGCGATGAGCTGTGTATGGGGATGCGTAAGCGAGGCGCCAGCCGCTAAACCGAAGTTCTTGAAAACAAGAATGTATCTGAGCCTCACGTCATTGACCAGATCGAGAATGCGTGCCCTGTAAACCGACAGAACCATCTGCAGATGCGCAATCGACATGTCGCCCATCTCAAGTTCATGCTGGGGGGTCTCTATGATAACCTCATGCGCCCCTATTCCATTCATATAGTCGAAAAGGCCATCGCCTCGCCGGTTGAGATCGCCCTCTATTGCCAGTGCTGGGAACCTGTTTGGGACGACCCGCGTCTGCCATCCCGGCGTGTTTGGCTCGCGCCCGTTATGTGGCAAGGCGAATATCTCTGGCGGCGTTTTCTCCTCGTTACCCTCACAGAACGGGCAGAAGCCGTGGGAAGGCTGTTGTTGCTGTTGGTGCAGGTGAAAATCCGAGGGCCGTCTCGCCCTGTCTGTGGCGATAATTACCCAACGGTTAGCAATGGGGCTCTTTCTCAGCTCCGGCAACTTATACCTCCAATCAGATGTAAATGCTCTATCCTAAACCACCATGAAGCCATCAGCTCTTGCGCTCCATCTCCTGTCGTTCCAGAATCTCAACGAGAGGTGAAATCTCTCTCTGTAAGACCGGAAGATCAACCACGATATTACCTAATCTCTCCGATTCGTAGATCGCCCAGATTATGTGCAGCGACTCCCTGGCATCTATCCCGCTTGATCTGTTCGGCTGCGAGCCTTCTATGACACCGGCCAGGTTCTCGGCCATTGACAGATATGAGCTCTTATAGACCTCAGGAAGCGGAAATGGTCTGGCTGAAAGCTCGCGAAACCCGTCAAAACTCTGCGAATCCTCGCTGATCCAAAGGTCATTGATCCCGTTGCCCACAGCTATCTTGCCCTTCGCACCCCAGAACTCGACCACGAAGTGGAAATATGCCCTCCTGCCGCCCACCTCCACGTTGGCCTTTATCCCGCTCTCCAGCGACAGCGTGGCGGTCGCCGAATCCTCTATCGGAAGCCTCGTGTTGCGTTGGACGAACCCTATCACGGAGCTCACATCGCCGGCGAAGAAGCGAATCAAGTCGAATAGGTGCGTCCCGTCGTGCAGCAAGGGCCCGCCGCCCACCAACGACAGATCGCTCTTCCAGCTCTCTTCGTCCGGCACCCCGCAGAGCATCGCACCCCAGATGCTTCTCAGCGGCCCAATGACATCGTCCTCGATGAGCCGCTTGGCGGCAATGAATCGCTGGTCCCAACGCCGCTCGTGGTTTACCATCAGAGCCACACCGTTGCTCTCGCACTCGCCAATCATCTCGTCCGCGTCTGCAAGCGAGAGCGCAATCGGTTTTTCACAGAGTATCCCTTTGACGCCACAGTTGGCCGCCTCGATGACAATGTCCTTGTGCGTGTTGGTCCATGAGGCCACGGAGATGATGTCCGGTCTCTCCTTGGTCAAGAGCTCTCTGTAGTCAAGATAGAGCCGGTCAACGCCCCAATCAGCCCTGAACGCCGCCAGCCTGCCTGGGTCGATGTCGCAGGCGCAAGTTATATCAGTATGCTCACACCCCGCGAAAGCGCCGGCGTGCGTACATGGTT
>Ga0164318_10006511_pt1 | contig 11300 bp, 14 predicted proteins | sample GuaBasSedimGuay9_FD_113734 | JGI IMG/M metagenome (GOLD analysis project Ga0164318, IMG submission 113734) | Subseafloor sediment microbial communities from Guaymas Basin, Gulf of California, Mexico - Guay9, Core 4571-4, 0-3 cm | ecosystem: Environmental > Aquatic > Marine > Hydrothermal vents... | reverse complement strand
TTGCAGAAAACGATCAACTGTCAATAAAAAACACCCGGTAGGGCACAAGTCTTAAGGTTTTGGGGTGGACGAGGAACCAATCACAATCAAAGTAAGGCGTCTGGATGAACAGAATCATCTCCCGCTTCCGGCCTATGCGTCAGAAGGGGCATCAGGTATGGATATCCGCGCGGCCGTTCGGGACCCGGTGGAACTGAGACCCGGAGATATTCGGCTTATTTCCACGGGCATTGCTGTTTCTCTTCCCCCCGGATTTGAGGCTCAGATCAGGCCGAGAAGCGGTCTCGCCCTTCGCCATGGAATCGGCATGGTAAACTCCCCCGGCACCATTGACAGTGACTACCGGGGAGAGATCGGCATAATTCTTATCAACTGGGGAAAGACGCCCTTCGTAGTTGAAAATGGAGACAGAATTGCGCAGATGGTTATTTCCAGGACGTACCGTGCAAGAATTGAACTAACTGATGATTTGGACATCACTGAGCGGGGAACCGGTGGCTTCGGCCATACCGGGAAAGAGTAGGAACAGGAGTGAAGGTATCTGCTGATGATGGGGATGGGGTTTTGCAGTTCAGCATACTTGCCTCGGGAAGCGGGGGAAATGCCTGTTATATTGAGACAGCCCACACCAGGATCCTGGTTGATGCGGGCCTGAGCGGTCGCGAGATTACGAGGAGACTGACCCGTGTGGGGATCGATGTAGAAGGGCTGGACGCAATCTTCCTGACCCATGAACATGGAGATCATATTCGGGGGGCGGGTCCGCTTTCCCGTCGCCTGGGAATTCCGGTTTACCTGAGCAGAGGAACTCTGGAGCGGGGAGAGCGGTCTCTGGGAAAGCTCCCGGACCCAAGGATTGTTGAAGCAGGCGAAACGATAACGGTGGAGGATATCCGAGTGGAGACCTTTACGAAGTGTCATGATGCTTCCGATCCCATCGGCCTTGTTTGTGGTTTGAACGGAAAGCGGTTCGGTATGGCAACGGATCTCGGGAGAAGCACCAGGGTGGTAGAGGAGCACCTGAAAGGGTGCCAGGCCCTTCTTCTCGAATTTAACCATGATCCTGTCATGCTGGAAGAGGGCCCCTATCCCCTATATTTGAAGAGGAGGATCAGGGGCTCCGAGGGACACCTGTCAAACGAGCAGGCCGCCCATCTCCTGGGGGCAGTGGGACACAGCGGTCTTAAGCACCTGATTCTTGCGCATTTGAGCGAGGTCAATAACAACCCTGAAAAGGCCCGTGCAGAAGCCGACGGAGCCTTGAGAAGACTTGGCATTGAGGGGGTACAAGTGTCTGTGGCCATGCAGGATCAACCAGGCCCTCTTGTGAAAATTTGAAGCTGTTATGAAGCTGCCGAAAACCATCATACTGCCTATTTCCGGAGTGGGATGCCTTCCGACGAACTCATTAATTTTTTTGGTGGCAAAAGATGGAAAATGAGGATGACAACATGGAACATTCAAAGATGGATTCGTACTTTTTTTCTCTGGTTCGGGTCACCGATGTCATCTACGGCGAAGAAGGAGACCTGGGCGATGTGCTCCATTTTATTGTATCCCTGGCAGCGGAACTTACCGGTGCAAAAGGGAGCACAATTCGTGTCCTGGAACAGGGAAGCTTCAATCTGAAGGTTGTGGCAAGCTACGGACTCAGCCAGCGTTACATTAACTCTGGAGCCATTGATTTCGGGAAGAGCATAACCGAGATCATGCAGGGAGATGTCATAATCATTAACGATTTTGAGAATGACAGCCGGATACAAAATCTTGAAGCGGCCAGGCTGGAAGGCGTCAGCTCGGTGATAGGAATCCCTTTTACGGTAAATGAATCTACCTACTGTATCCTGCGGCTCTATTTTTCATCAAAAAAAATCCCGACCCACGACGAGATGCAGCTCCTGAACACCCTTGGAAAACTCGGATGTCTCGCCATAGAACGAGCCGCGATCAACGACATGAGCAGCTAGAGTATGGTTCATGGCGTTCAATGAGTGCAAAGAGCTTCCACACAGGGTGATTCAGGACCCGGTTCTTCACATCGTTTTGTTTCAACCCGAAATCCCTTCAAATACTGGCAACATAGCGAGACTCTGCGGGGCAGCTGAGCTCAGACTTCACCTTATCCATCCCCTTGGTTTCAGAGTGGACGACCGACACTTGAAGCGGGCCGGTCTTGATTACTGGGGTGAGGTTGATATCCGCTACCACCAGAGCTTCGAGGCCTTCTCAACACAAAGGCTCCCTGAATCCAAGCTTTTTGCATTCAGCGCCCATGCACAGGAAATATATACGAATGCTCACCCCGGAAAGGGGGACTGTCTGATCTTCGGCCGGGAGACAGGGGGGCTGCCGCAGGAGATATTGGAAGCATTTCCTTCTTACAGGGTACCCATATGGGGCAAGGTGAGGAGCCTGAATCTTGCAACCACCGTCGGGATCGTCGCCTACCATTTTCTCCATCAGTTAGGGGAATTTTAGGTAAGGGAGGGCAAGAAAGGGGCGTCGGCGCACTTTGCGGAGAGATCGGAGAGGAGCGAAAGTGCGGCCCCTGCGGTTTCGGGGGTCATGGTGCCCATTCCACAAGACGGGGTCAGGATGGAGCAATTCGCGATATCTTCAGCAGAGAGACCCCACGATGTCAATGTTTCAAATCCTTTCTGCAGGATGGAGAGGAGTTCAGTCACTGTTTCGTTTCCGGTAAATTCCAAGGTGGGGACCACTCCCCAGGCTATAATGCCGCCCCTGTGTATAAAAGCGGTAATTTCTTCAGGATAGAGGAGAAAATAGTCGAGGAAGGAAAAGGCATCAAAATTTATGATATCCGTTCCGGTCTCCAGGAGCATTCCCCAATCCGTATTCCCACAGCAATGGATCCCGATCAGAATTTCAGCGTGTTCCTTGAGATAGTCGATGACCATGCGGATTATGCGAATTACTTCTTCACGTTCGAGAGAAGAAAAGGCGGATCCAAAACCGGAAAGAGCGGGTTCATCCAGAAACAGTATTGGCCTTCTCCCTGTTCCCGCGAGTTTTTTTACCTGCCAGAGTGATTTGATGGCAAGACCCTGGGTGCATGCCTCCATGAGTTCTGTGGAATGAATCAGCGGCTTGCCCTCAGGACCAAGGATGCCTGAGGCAAAAGTGATGGGTCCAGTGCATTGGCCCTTGATAAAACCCTTTTTGCTCTCACCATCCTCCACAAGCTCCAGGAGGGTGTGAAGACCGGGGGCAAATTCCCTGCTCAGGGCAAAAAAATCCAAGTCATCGGCCAGAAATCGATCATAGAAAGCGACGAGCTGTTTCTCTCTATCGGAGGATTGATTTACAATGAGAGAACGTTTTTCGCGGTCAATTTGAAGAAAGGGAAGACCTTCACTGAACTGGATGTTCATATCTTCCTGGAAGCTTCTGCGGACAAACTGGGGCCAGAACGGAATTTGAGGAAAAAGGTGACAGATATTCCCGCAGGTTTCCCGAACGTCGAGAAAAGGGACGCTCCCAATACCGGTGGCCATCCAGTGAAAAGGTGTGCTACGGTCCGACACTCCCCGCCTCCTGTATCCTGGTGAGCCACCCCTCCAGGATGCCGATCAAGCGTTCTGTCCCGTCTTCAGTTCTACCGGGCGGTACTGGTATGATGTCTTCCCCCCGGAGTTCGGCTTCCAGTTTTTCCAAACGCTCCTTTGCCCGCAAGTCTCCAGGGTCCTGTTCAACGAGTTTTCTGTACGTCTCCACGGCGGCAGTGAGCTGTCCCTGGTTTTCATAGATTTCCGCAAGGGTGTGGGTGGCTATTTCGGGGACGATTTCTTCCGGCGGCGGGGTTTGGGCCGGTGGTGATTCTTCTACCGGTTTCAGGCTGCCCAGGCGCGCTGCGGCTTCTGTGTCCCCGGGGACATGGACAAGGTACCTTTCAAGGGCTGCCGATGCTTCTTCCCGTCTTCCCTGTCTTTCAAGAAGGTCGGCCTGGGTCCTGAAAACAGGAGCCAGGCTCTCAACTTGATCGGCGACAGTGGTGATTTCTTTCTCGGCCAGGGAAAAGAAACCCAGTTCCAGGTAACATTCCGCCAGGAGCCATCGAATGTGAATATCGCCAGGATACAAATCGAGTCCCTTTAAGCAGGTTTGGGCTGCTTCATTTACCCGTCCCTCCTCTTTCATGTTTCGACAGATGATGAGCAATGTTGAGGGAGAAGGGCCATTGGCCAGGATTTCGCGGTAAAGATCAGTTGCTTTTTCCATGGGTTTCCGCCTTTCTTTATTGGTTCCTGATCGGCAATATCACTTTTTTCCGCCTCCGCCGGGGAGGTTCAGGCGCCCCTTCAGGAGGGCTGCTTCTTATGGGTTGTTATTTATTCCCGTCCTGTTTTCCGCGTCGTCGTGTGCCCTGATTCGTTGCTGTATCAGGTTCTTTGTCATTCTTGAAACGGTAGATTATTTCATCTTCTCTAACAAGCCCGAGCTCTTTTCTGGCAACCTGCTCCACATATCCTGGATCCGTCCTGAGCCGCTGAATTTCGTCAAAAAGGGCCTGATTTTCCTCGATCAGCTTTTTGATCCTTTGCTCACAGGCCTGGCGTTCCTTGCCCACGCGATAGAGATGAATGAATCCATGCCGACCGAAAGCAAGCCATGCGACCACGAAACAGATAACGCAGAACAGGGCAATGGAAGTTCTCAGAAATTTTCTTTTTCCGGCGCTCAAGTTAGCTGCCTCCCACGGGCATGCGGGCAGCAATAATAATGGAACGAATCCCCGAGCTTTTTGCCAGATCCATAATTTGAACGACCCTTCCGTGCTTTGCTTCTTTATCGGCCTGCAGGACGAGATGGATCATATCTTTTTTTTCAACCATAAATTGAAGCTTTTTCCGGAGTTCGCTGTCCTCGATTTTTTTCCCTTTCAGGTAAATCTTGCCATTGCTGTCCATAACCAGGGTGATGTTTTCCTTTTCCTGGTCGAGAATTCGGTGCGCTGCTTTTGGGAGGCTGATGCGAATCCCAGACGCAATGTCGAAATGGGATGTCAGCATGAAGAATATCAGGAGCAGGAAAACAATGTCAACCAGGGGAGCTATCCCAAGACCCGGTTCATCTTCCTTGTTTCTTTTAAAGCGCATTGCCAATCCTGTGCCAAATTGTAAACAGCGAGTCTAATTATGCTACAGATCAATTGACATTAAACACGACCCCAATGGAAATGCTCTCCCCATTTTAAGCGCAAAATTGTTTAAAACAGGCTAAACACCTACAGCCTATTCACCTGAATTTCTATGATAGCGTTAACTCCTGATTTTGCTCTTCCATGATTTGTATAAGCTTTATGGAGTTTTCTTCCATCTCAAAAATCAGTTTCCCTGCCCTGTCTCGGAGGTAACGATGGCATACCAGTGTTGGAATAGCAACACACAGGCCGGCCGCGGTCGTGAGCAGCGCCTCGGCAATCCCTCCTGCAAGAGGCGCGGGATTTCCAATGCCCTGTACGGAGATGGCATTGAAGGTCTTGATCATGCCTGAGACCGTGCCGAGAAGACCGAGAAGGGGTGCAAGGTTCGCCAGGGTAGCGAGGAGGCCGACGTTTTTTTCAAGGATAGTAGCTTCCCTGCTGCCCCGCTCCTCTATTGCCTCCTTTACCAGCCACAACCCTTTTCGGGTATTCTTGAGACCGGCCAGAAAAATCTTGGCTATGGATGATGCATCACTCTGGCACAGAAATGTGGCGTCCCCGATTTTGCCTTTTCTCACAAGACCCTCAACCTTCTGAACAAAGTCTTCCGGAATAATGTTCTTGCGCCTCAGAAACCAGAGCCTCTCGAGGAATATGGCAAGCGCGACCACGGAACAGAATATGATGGGGTACATGAATACCCCGCCTTTTACGATGAACTCAACCATCCTTCTCTTGTTTCCAAAGGGGGAATGAAAAAAAATGTTTTTGTCTGGACAAGGAGTCAGGCTATACATAACATAACACCAGAGGAAAACGAAAGGCAAAAATCGAGAGGCGCGGAATCCATGGACCGGGAATCACGAGCGGATAAGAGAAGCAATGTCTTGGTAAGAGATGAGGAGAAGAGTGTAGCCCCCCTTTCTTCTCTCTCCGGGAGTGAAATCATCAAGCGCATTGTTGATGCACAAAATCCCCGCGCACTGGTACAGGGAATGGCACATGGGGATTTCTACTGGCTGGTAAAAAAGGTCGGTGAAGCCGATTGTATCCCCATCCTCGAACATGGCTCAGAGGAACAGTGGCAATATCTGCTGGACATGGAATTGTGGAAAAAAGACCGCCTGGACCTGAGCCAGGCGGCAACCTGGTTATCGCGGCTTCGGGCGGCGGATCCCAGGCGGCTCGCAAAATGGCTCCTTTCCGAAGGCCAGGCGACGACCTATTACTTTTTCTACCGCTCTGTGGAGGTGGAGATTCAGCAGGATGATGAGCCAAAAGATTTTCCTGATGGATTTTTTACCCTTGACGGGACATATTATATCCGGGTCATCGACTCGGAACAGCGACCTTTGATCGAGGACCTGTTGCGATTTCTCGCCAAAGAGAATCTCGCAGCGTATCAATCTCTCCTTCTTGGCCTTGCCGGTGTGCTGCCGGCGGAGACCGAGGAGCAATTGTACCGGATGAGAGGTGTGCGGCTTGCGGAACATGGATTCCTCCCCTTTGAAGAAGCGATCTCTATTTACAGTCCCCTGGACCCCGGAATTCTCCATAGAGGTGAAATGTCCGCGGAACCTGCTCCCGTTAGTGTGGAGGAGGTGCCAAGGGACCTGGTGCCGGTTTCCCCGTTTTCGCAGCTCCATGAGGACAATCCCTTTGTAATTGCAGTCAAAGGGTTTTCTGATCCCCTGTTGCAGGACAGGCTTTACCTTGAATTTGCAGGGCTGTGCAATCAGTTGTTGTCCGCGGACGGGGTCGTCATAAATGATGTGGATATGCTGGTGAAAACCTGCCGGAAGGCTGCTGGATACGTGAACCTTTCTCTTGAGGAGTCCTCTTCCGGAGATCTCCATAAAGCAGCTTTGATCCTGAAAGAGCACTCCCTGGTTTCACTCTTTCGCGTGGGTTTCGGCATGGTGCTGCATCTCAAGTGGGACGTTCTCAAATGGATGGAGCAGGATGCCTGGTTCACCAGGCAAGGCCTGGATCTGGGATTCTGGGGCGATGAGTGGGGAGAGACCGTCGCCGGGCTGCTTTTTGAAAAGCCCCTCTTCTATTGCGGTGACAGGGAAGATAGACAGTATCGGGACTTCCGTGGTCTTGCTGATTTGGACAGGTGCAGAGAAATCGTAAACAACATCATGGCCATTGATTATCTGTTTTCAAGACTCAGCGAGCGCATCCCCTTTCCTGCATGGGAGGGAGAGGAAAAGACCTCCGCTTTCCATCCTTTGCTGTTCCACGTGTGGGCACGAAATCTCCTGGGGTCTCGGCTGTCGTTTGAAGGTATTACTGTTGCGCTGGTACAGGAGCTTTTTTCCCGCCTCAGGGCAGGGGAAGAAGGTCCTCCCTACCTGATGCCCGGTTTTGAAGGCGTGTTTGTGAAGGACATGCTCCGCTTGGCCGCTGTCCATGATGACGACTGGGAATCACGAGTGACACCTGCCCTTTCAGCCCTCTGGCGTGATTTTCGTGCGGAATACGAATGGGTTGCCCTGGGAGATCTTGATCAGCGGTTTTCCCGGTACCTTTCTATCAAACCCGCTCCAAAAGCTGATCCTCCGTAAAACAGGCCGTGCAGGACTTGCCCCAGAAAGAGAATGTTCTGTTTTCTTTGTAGGGCCGAACGTGGACATATCCCTCATCAGCCAGGTCTTTCAGCACTTTTACCGGGATTGAGGCCCCATCGATAACAACGCTATCCTGCTCATTTTTTCCGGCGATAAGGTCTTGAATTTTCATGCTCCAACCTCCTTCCTGTTTCTAGCCCGGATTTCTCTCCAATAATCTATTTTGACGGCGGATAGGCCCATGACTATATTGCGTTGAGCTTGAAAAATGACCTCGACGTATTGGCAAAATACGCCTGCGCCCATTTTCCTGCGCGCGCCTTATATTCACGGGCCTCTCTACCGTCTCGTAACGAAGACCGGTGAGAAACCCGGGCTAGAACGTGCAATAGTTCCAAGGTGCGAAAGATACGTTCTTCTCAAGTCCTGATTTCCTGCAGCATAAATAAGATGTAAGAAATTGCGAAACAGATGAGTGTCATGGCTACAAGCGCTATTAGGTGCGGGGAAACCACAACGAGACTTTGTCCTAATGGAAGCGGGTTCTGGAAACGGGACGCTGAAAGACGTTCCATGGGACCCATGAGAATGATGGCACGGGTCGTTTTGCGCATGGGATCTATAATAGTGGATGAGGCCTTCGAATAGAGGACCATGGGGGAAGAAAGAGAGACCAGTTCCTTGATACGGGCATTCCTGGCAATTGTTTCGGTTTCTGCCTGATCCTGGGTTCCGGTGGGGACGACCGCATTGGCCAGCACATCAGCGCCGAGGGAGATGAAGAAGGAGAGAAAAATCCACAGAGCCACTGATGCCAGGGCCGAGGTCGCAATGCTCTTAAAGGAGATGGAAAAAAGGATGGCGAGCCCGAGCCAGAATGAGATGTAAATAATGCTGATGATAAGATAGATGAACAGGCGCCAGAGTTCTTCCAGGCCGGGAACCACCCCGATGAGGGTCAAACCGAAGCCGGAGATAACAAGGACTATGGAAAGGAGCATCAGGCTGATGGTGACCACTCCGGCTATGAATTTTCCGTTGATTACTGCGTCCCTGTAGATGGGCTGGGACACCAGCTTGATCAGCGTCCCGTTTCCCCGTTCCCTGTTGATGGCGTCGAACCCGAGGACGAGGCCGATGAGAGGGCCGAAAAACGCCACAAACTGGACCATGGAAAAGAGCGCTCCTGGCGTGTTGAAGAGCATAAGAAAAACGAATTTAGGCTTTGCAATACCCTCTAGGTTCTCGCGAAGATGCAGCCCGGCCATGTAGCTGGTAATAAAGCTGACCATGGCAATAACTGCAAAAAGGATCACAAACCGGTAACTGCTGAAGTGATCTGAAAGTTCTTTTCTGAAAACAGCGTACAGGCCTTGCATGGCTATGCCTCCTGAAAGTACTTCATGTAGACCTCTTCAAGGGAATACTCCTTCTCTCCTATCCCGAATTTCTCCCTTGCAAGGTCATGGATGGTTCCCTGGGCAACCAAGGATCCGCTGATCATTATCCCCACCCGGTGTGATATTTTCTGTACATGGTGAAGGTGGTGACTGGAAAGCAGGACAGTGATGTGCCTTTCCCTGTTCAGGGACTGGATAAGTTCTATGAGTTTTATGGCACCGTCAGGGTCAAGCCCCAGTGTGGGTTCGTCAAAAAAGATGATCTTCGGTTCTTTGATAAGGACCTCAGCAATCCCGAGGCGTTGTTTCATTCCCCGGGAAAAGGCCGCAAGCTTTTTGTGGGCGTCCTTCTTGAGGCCCACCAGCTCCAGGAGTTCAAAAATTCTTGCCCTGATGCGATGATGATCGAGTCCGTTCAGGTCAGCAACATACCGAAGGCTCTCCTCCGCGTTTAGATCACCATAAAACCCTACATTTTCCGGCAAGAATCCTACGATTCTCTTTACATCCCGTGCCTGCCTGACAGGGTCGAGGCCCAGCACCGAAGCGGTCCCGCTGGTGGGCTGGGTAAGCCCCAGAAGCATGAGCAGGGTAGTGCTTTTGCCGGCACCGTTTGGACCGAGAAACCCGAAAGTCTCTCCTTCCCTGATCTGAAAGGAGAGGTCCTTCACCACCATATGACCATCATATGCCTTGGTGAGATGGCTTGTTTCAATGATGACCGACGTATCCATTTTAACGCCTTCCCAAGCGAATGAACAGGTATACCAGACCGGCCAGCACAAAAAGGATAATGGCGATTCCTACCCAGCCCCAGAAGGCAGACGCCCGCACTGTGGCGCGCAATTCAATGCTTTTGTCGGCTTTGGGCGGGTTGCCTGCTTCAGCCCTGAGGGTGAGGGAATAATCACCAACCAGCGCCTGATCCGATGGTGTAACCGAAATCTCCACCTGTTTGAGCTCTTCGGGTGCAAGGGCATCAATTCTCTCAGGCTTGAACTTGACTTTCCAGTTTTCCGGCTTGAAAGAGAGAAAGGTGATGTTGTTGAGGATCGCGGAACCGGTGTTTTTGACATATATGGAGAAATTACTTGTTTTTCCCTGCAGGGCGTTCAGAGAGAGCAAACCATTGGGTGTTCCCGCCTCCAGCTTGTACGTACCAGTGAGGATCACTGTCAGGGTGGACTCAGCCTTGGCGACGGGGGAACTCACCCTCACCTGGATTGTATACTTGCCGGGCTCTGCCAGGGGATATGGTTTGACGGAAACCGCCACGGTCTGACTCTGATCCGCTTTGAGGCGGACGCTGGAGATAAATTTTTGTTCATAGGCCGGCTTAAAATTAATATCCCAGTTTTCCGGGCCTTTGGCGCTCAGGTTAAATATTGAGTCCTTGTCAAGTTTGTTTTCTATTTCAAGGGAAAATTCAAACTTGGCATCAGTAGGTCCCCGCAGAACCGGGTAAGAAGAAATAATATTAATGCCCTTGGAAACCTTTTCCCCGGTCTTGGGCTGAACGGTAACAGTTACTTCACAGGACGTTGTGAGACGATTGTCCGTAGTCCTGGCTTGAACAGGAAAATGGTATGTGCCAGGTTTGACTTTCGGGCCCGGTTCAGCCCGCAGTGTGAGATTCTTGGCCTTGTCACTTTCCACGTGAACGCCTGTGACGCCGAAGCTGTATGTCTTTATTCTGGCCTTCCAGCCGTCGGGAATGGAAGTCAGGGTGAGGATGACATCTTCATCATGACGTCCCCGGTTAGCGACCGTCAGGTCCACGCTCACATCATCACCCTGAGTGACTACAACGCCGGTATATTCGGGGTAGACAGCTATGGACCGGGGGGGAAGATCTTTCTTTTCCTTGGCTGAAGCCTGAGGAGGGGAAGCAAAAAACAGTATGCCCACGAAGAAGAATGTTGAGACCAGCGTTACCGTGAATAATAACAAGCGCTTTGCGATTTTCATGGATAAAGCCTCCTTCTAATCATTGCTAGCATGTTTATCGAGGGTGCGGGCATCATATCCCGCCTTTTTGTAATCTTCAAGGGCACGGGTCTTCAGCTCCTTGTCCTTGGTTTTTTCTGCATGGGTATCAGCAAGTTCTGCGGCATGGCTCCACATCCCTTCCTTTTCATAGTGCTTGATTTTGCTTTCAACTCT
>Ga0164318_10006510_pt1 | contig 11301 bp, 9 predicted proteins | sample GuaBasSedimGuay9_FD_113734 | JGI IMG/M metagenome (GOLD analysis project Ga0164318, IMG submission 113734) | Subseafloor sediment microbial communities from Guaymas Basin, Gulf of California, Mexico - Guay9, Core 4571-4, 0-3 cm | ecosystem: Environmental > Aquatic > Marine > Hydrothermal vents >... | reverse complement strand
TGAATGTTTGGGAAGAATCGGAAAAAGCGTCATCATTCTGCCTGTTTCGGTTAATTCACGGTTGTAATCGAGAGCGTCGAGCAGTTTTAATGTATCTATTGCGCTGATAATTTCTTCTCTGCCCGGAGGCGAAATGAAATCAAAGTTTTCAAAGTCATTAATTCCGATTTCCGCCATTCTTAATATTACTTCGGACAGGTCTGTCCTGTAGATTTCTTCCTTTGTGAAGAGGGGTCTTGAAATATAATGGCGTTCTGTATAGAGGCGGAAACAGATACCAGGTTTTGTTCTACCTGCTCTTCCCTTCCTCTGATTGCACGATGCACGGGAGATAGGAACTTCCACCAGTGAGGAGGTGTATGTATCCGGATGAAAGAAGTTCATTTTTGCGTAGCCCGGATCGATTACTACTGTGATTCCGTCTATTGTAACGCTTGTTTCAGCTATATTGGTTGCCGCAATAATCTTTCTCTTTCCCCTGTATTTTTTAAATACATTTTCCTGTTCATCCGTTGAAAGTCTTGAATAGAGCGGAAGTATTTTTAATTTTTTTGAATATTTAGAGCTCTTTAGCTCGGATATACATTCTTTAATAGCCCTTTCGCCGGATAAAAAAATTAGTATATCTCCTTTAATCTGTTTTTTTTCTGTGTCTTCGACTATTTCTACTATTTTTTTTAACATGGCATTGGGATCATTTTCCGGCACAGGTGGAGTGTATATGGTTTTTACCGGGTAAGCTTCCGATTCGATTTTTACTATCGGACATCCGTCAAAGTATTCCGAAAAAACCTCAGCATTTATTGTTGCAGACGATATAATAATTTTAAATTTAGGGCGGACTTTAAGTATGTTTTTCAAGAGGCCGAGAATAAAATCTATATTAAGACTCCGCTCATGCGCCTCATCCACCATTATTACACTGTAGTTGGATAGATTATAGTCGGCTTTCAACTCCTGCAGGAGTATACCGTCTGTCATTATTTTTATTTTGGTGGAAGAATCTGTCATGTCTTCGAAACGCATTTTATAGCCGACGGTTTTGGGAATACGTGTTTTCATCTGCTCTGCAATAAATCTGGATACAGATACAGCGGCGATTCTCCTCGGCTGCGTTACACCGATAATCCCATTTTCTGCAAACCCTTCATTAAAAAGAATCTGAGGGATCTGTGTTGTCTTCCCTGAACCTGTAGGGCTTTCAACAACAATAGCCTGGTTGTGTTTTAATGCTTTTAGTATTTTACTGCGCTGTTTATGGATTGGGAGTTTAAAAGGATTCATAGTTAGGTAGTTTATCATATTTATTATTTCTTGTCCTTTTAAAATAAGAGTGGTAAATTAAATTTAAGAAAAGGATTAAAGCATGCCCCTTGAAAAACGTAACTTTAAAGAGGAAACAGTAAGGTTTGTAAAAGGTATTCCCTTGATGACTCCGAAGGAGATTGAACAACAGCTTCGGAGCAACGGCTATATCGGCCAGGGCAGGGCGGTGAAGGCATCTTCGTTAATGGCATATAGGCATATAAAGAGAATTAAGAATATTTATGTGGAAGGAGCAGAAAGGGAAACCCTTCCGCCTAAAACAAATATGCTCTTTGTAGGTCCCACAGGCTGCGGTAAAACCTATCTGGTGGAGCTTTTGTTTGAGAAAATACTTAAGCTTCCAACTCTGATTATTGATATAACAGGATATTCAGAAACAGGATATGTCGGGCAGGACGCAAGCTTTATATTGACGCATCTCTTGTACGTTTCCGATTTTAATCCGGTAACGGCTTCTTTAGGCATTGTATGTCTTGATGAATTCGATAAGCTTTCATCGGGTCAAAATAATGCCCTTTTTGCAGGGGCGGGAACTACAAAAGATGTTTCCGGTCTTGGTGTACAGCGGGAGCTTCTAAAAATGCTGGAAACTGCCGAAATCCCTGTCCCTCTGGATTTGAGTCATGCCGATTATGCGCCGAAAACGGTCATTTCAACTGCGGATATAACTTTTATAGGCTGTGGGGCGTTTTCCGGACTTAACGGCATGATTAATGAAAACAACGGAGAGCACATAGGATTCGGAAGAAATTCGCTCTCTAAAGGTAACAGGGGAATTGCAGTAAATTACAGCATAGAAGAAATAGAGCCTGTTAAAAATTTTCAGCAGTATGGATTTCTTCCGGAGCTGATTGGAAGGTTTAAAAGAGTAATTCCTTTTCATGCTTTAAACCGGTCAAGTTTAAACGAGATATTGAGAAAAAAGGTTTTAAAACAGTACGAAAATGAGTTTGCCCTTGATGGCATAAGTCTGGAGATAGATGATGAAGTAATACAGACGGTTATAGATGAGAGTTTAAAAAAGGAGACAGGTGCACGGGGTCTGGAATCCACGCTTGTGAGAATTTTAGAAGATGCATCCTTCGAGGCATTTTCTAAAAGAGGTGTAAAAGAGGTTAAGCTCTTTCTTAAATCCAAAGAAATAAAATTTAAGCTTTTTAGCGGAAAATGAAAGCGAATATACAAACATGAATTTACATATAAAATCGGACGGGCATGAAATTTTAGAAAATATACGTTGGCAGGAATCCCTTGGTCCCAGATTTCCTGGTTCGCAAGCGCATAAAATACTAAAAAAGCATATAATTGACGCGGCAGCAGGGTTCTGCGATGAGGTATATAAACAGAATTTTAAGATAATTTTAAAGGGAAATGAAATAGAATGTACTAATATTATAGCCGTTTTGCGGTCGCAGTATGGTAAACCTGTACTTTTAGGCACTCACTTTGATACAAGGCTTATCGGAGACAGGGAAAAAGACCCAAGACTTAAGAACAAACCAATACCAGGGGCGAATGACGGCGGTTCCGGAACGGCAGTGCTGCTTAATCTTTTAAAACTCTTTAAAGAAATTAAATATAGAAGGGATATTTTTGTGGTTTTTTTCGATGCAGAGGATATCGGCGGTATGGAAAATTATCAGTTTTCCGTAGGAGCGGAATTTTATGTAGATAATACAGTACCGGAAAAGCCGGAGGAAGCAATAATCCTCGATATGGTTGGCGGGAAAGATATGGTGTTCGATTATGACCTTAATGCACTTTCTCATACAGGAAGCTTAAAGCTGACGGAAGAAATAAGAGAAATAGGAACTAAGAAAAGGTATGAACCTTTTACAAAAATCAATAATACCAAATACAAATATATTATAAGTGACCATTACCCGTTTTTGAGAAAAAAAATAAGCTCTGCAATACTAATTGACATAGATTATCCGCAGTGGCATACACAGGGGGATACTTCGGATGCTCTCTCAGCAGAATCGCTTAGAGTTACAGAAGAAGTTCTTTTAGCATATCTTGAACGGTATCGGCTCTAACCGCCGGATAGCTTTTCCGTGTTTTTAAGTTTTTTATCGCTACAACGCCTTGTGACTTCTCCTCATCACCGCAGATAAGGGCAAAGGGTATATTCTTTTTTTCAGCATATAGAAACTGCTGGGCCAACTTTTTTTTATCAGGGTATATTTCTACGGAGATATTTTCTTCTCTTAGACGGACAGCTAACCGATGGTAATAGCTTAGAAGAGAATTATCCATGTTGAGTATTATTACCTGAGGAACGGTGAGCGTTTTTGCTTCCAATGCGAGCTTATTGAAAGCGGCCAATAATCTGTCAAGGCCTATGGATGAGCCGACTCCGGGAATGTTATTTTTTGTATATAGAGCGGCTAGGTTGTTATATCTTCCGCCGGAACATACGGAACCAATAGAAGGAATATCTTCTAAGTATGTTTCAAAAACAATCCCCGTATAGTAATCCAGCCCTCTTGTAATGGAAGGATCAAAGGCGAAGCTTGAACTTATATCAAGGGCTTCTATGATTTTCCATACCTCTTCCAGCCTTGTTATGCTGCTGTCCGGGAACCCTGCACTTTTTTTAATGATTTTAATTGAGTCATAAAAGTCTCCCCGGGGAGTAATAAATTCCATTATCGAATCTGTTTTCCATTCATCTGTAATTTCACCTAGAAGGGCTTTAACTTTATCCGGACCTATTTTTTTTATCTTGTCCACTATCCGCAGAATTTCGACAGAATGGTCTTTAATCTCCAATTTGTCGAGCAGCATGTTAAAAAGATTGCGGTCGGAAATGTGAATTTTAAAACGGTCAAGCCCTATGCTCTTTAAACTTGTAAACATTAAGAATAATATTTCAAAATCCGCAGAGATGGAATCCGAGCCTACAATATCAAAATCGCATTGGGTAAATTCTCTGTACCTGCCCCTTTGAGTATTTTCCCCTCTGAATACCTTTGCTATATGATACCTTCTAAAGGGAAGGTAAAGTTCATTTCTGTGCATAGCCATGAACCTGGCAAAGGGTACTGTTAAATCGTAGCGCATGGAAACATCGCGTTTCCCGTGATCTAAGAATCTGTAAACCTGTTTATCTGTTTCTCCTCCGCCTTTTCCAAGTAGGATATCTGTATATTCCAGGATAGGAGTGTCTATCGGTACAAATCCGAATAAACGGAAAATTCTCTCAAGTTCGGTGATTATTTCACCCTTCCGGATTTCCTCTTTCGGCAGAAAATCTCTAAACCCTTTTAAGAGTCTGGGTGTTATGCCTGCTTTCATTAGTTTATCCTCTGCTAAAGATCTTTTGTGTAGATTCTGTAAGTTTTATATATCTCCACGGGAAGATGCTTTAATGAATTGCGCATTGGTTCATTATTTTCAACTATTAAAGACATCTCAATTTCGGAAAAACCTAATTTGTAAGCCTGTTCGGCAATATTAACATAAAATGCTATTTCAATCCCTCTGCTTCTGTACTCTTCCAGCACACCCATTAATATATGACGGAACCTGTCCGTTTTCTTTAAATTTGTAAGGAGTTTAATAAAACCGACTGGAAAAAGCCTTCCGTTTATTTTCTTAACTGCAACATTGGCATCGTAGATTGAAAGGGCAAACCCTATCGCCTGGCCGTTTATCTCTGCTATAAATGATAGATCCGGAACGACAAGCCTTGTTAACTCCTTTGCAATTCTATTAAATTCTGAATCTGTTAAAGGCACATGACCCCAGTTCTTGTTCCATGCAGTGCTGAAAATATGCTTTACAATTGCAGCATCCCGTTTAAAATTCTCGTGCGGATAAATTTTCCTTATAGTTAATCCGGGCTGTTTCATGACTCTGTCTTTAAATTGATACATCTTTTCATCTACCTTCTGGTTGGTGGCTCCTCTGTATGCATACCAATCTACCGATTTCTTATATCCCGCATTTTCAACGAGTTTCTGGTAATACTCAGGATTATGAACATTTAAAACATAGGGGTCTGTATCGAAACCATCGACAAGAAGGCCGATTTCATCGTATATACCGAAACTCATTGGACCCTCTACAAACTTTCTGTTTTGACTTTTTAGATAATGCTCTGCTGCTCGAAAAAGCATATCAGCTGTTTCCTGGTTATTTTCGCATTCAAAAAAACCGAAAAATCCTTTTCCGTCGTTATAAATTTCATCGTGCAGGGTATTTATATGTGCGGATATTCTTCCTACAGGTTTCCCGTCACGTATCGCTAAAAAGAGTTTAGCCTTTCCGTGTTCGAAAAAGACGCCTTTTTTGGGATTTATAAAACTTTTCTGGTCGGCAATTATAGGAGGTACCCAATGAGGGTCGTTTTTATATATAGGCCACGGCATTTTTATAAATCGAAGTCTCTCTCTGTTTGTATTTACAGTTTTAATCTCTACATTTGGCATACTGCTCTCCTTAAAAATTATATTTAGAAGTTACAACAAATTAGTAGTTTTGTTTAGAGTATAGAGTAAGGTTCTACCTTAGCAGCTCTATTCTCTTTAGCAATGTATCTACTTTCGATCCGTAGGTTTTATTATCCGCTGCCTTTGCTTTTTTAAGATATTCGGAAGCAGTGTTATATTTATTTGCAGCAAAAGCGTTTACACCCAGCGCATAATTTATTAAACCGGTTTCCGTCCCAAGTTTACAGGCCTTTTTATAAAACTCCTCCGCTGTGTTGTATTTTTTTCTTGCATAAGCTATTAGTCCCATATAGTAGTATGGAATGTGATTGTCGGGTTCAATTTTAACGGCCTCTTTAAAAGATTTTTCCGCACCTGTTAAATTACCCTTACTATATAGGTCTATGCCGTCTTTAACATAATCGGTAAAGGTTTTTAATGAACCCATGAATTCACTAAAATCTTTCTTAAGTGTATCTGTATCTGCCCATGAGAATGCCCGTTTTACAACATATTCGGAATTCTCATACAGTGCAGCGCCCGGTGTTAGTGCGCTTATGGAATCCCACAAAATACGGTTATATTCCTTATTATTTGTGCTGCTTAAAAATTGTACAACTCCCCATGCTTCCGGATAAAATACAGAGATGTTTTTAAGCGCTTCTTCTTTATTCATAGTTAAAAGTTTATTTAAAGGTATAAAGTTTCCATTGCCCTTTAGAATTTCCTTTAAAGAATCGAGCCATACGAGATTTGGTCTCCATGTGAAATCTGCAGTCGCAGGATTATAGTGAGCATTTTCAATATAAGCGGCAATACCCTCTCTAAGCCAGATAGGTGCATTTGGGATAAGCGCCTTTATAAACTGAATAAACCCCTGATGTATAAGAGAGGAATTAAAATCTGCCTTATTAGCCTTTTCAAAACCTACTAATTCCGATTTTCCCAGGTCTGTATAGTGAATATAGACAAAATCATCCCGGGTTTGATTAATAAGTGAATTCAGGTAAGTATCGAATGATTCTTTGGATTTGAATATACGTACCTTAAGTTTTACATTAAGAGGAGAAAGGTCTAAGTGCATTATGTTATTATAGACATTTAAACAGGCCTCCATTTCTTTTGCTATTTCGCCGGCTCTAATTATGCTATCATCAGAGTAAATTTTATAGTGTGCTGTTTCCTCGGTAAAAAAACTGCTGATTTCAGAAAATACTGGAAAAACAAGGACAGAACTTAAAAATAAACTGAAAATAACAAAAAGAGGGAATTTTCTCATGTTTCCTCCTGAATCTTATCTTATTCAGAGTTAATATGGATGTCAAATACTTTTATTTCCTTTGTTCTATGAAATGGCAATTTATGCACTAAGTTGTACCGGAAGAATTTTTTTTAAAGATTTTTTTCATAAAAGATATTTTGCTTACGGTGAGATTAACTTCATCTATGATAATTCCTGTAAAACGTTCAATATTTTCCACTATGTATCTCTGAAGCCGGTGAACGTCCCCTGAAATTTGGGTTCCGTAGGGAATATCGAGGAATACATTAAAGATATATTTATCGCTTTCATTTTTTATAATTATCTTTGATACCTTAATCGAAGAGTCAAATTCATTAACACAGTGAAGAACCATTTGTGTAAGGGCTTCCTGAGAAATGGCAACTTTGCCTTTTCTGCTGTAATCGGGGCGCACTACTGTTTTTTCAAATTCTTTATTTTTTTTGGAAATAGAGAATTTCCTTTTTAAGAGGACTTTAATGGACTCAAAAAATATATGGGGATAATTTTTCTTAATTTCTATAGCAGGAACCGGGATTATATGTTTACCTTCTTCGTCACGCGACCTTCTTGCCTTTTCTATTTCATCCAGAGTTGCAATATCCTGTATTTTAATAATATGGGTGGGCTGAGGCAGGTTTAGTGTAGAGGCTATTTTTTTAACCATGGGAATTGAAGTACCTATTATAAGTATTCTTTTAAACTTTTCTCGTTCCAGAGTTTTTCTTACTTCATCTGCATGGTCCTTATTTGCAAAGAGTGCAGTTTTTATTGCAGTCAGAACACCTTTCTCTTTTTTGGCAGAGGTTCCTGCTACAATCTTTTCACCCCTTATAAGCAGGCCGTCATCAATTATAAAGTCTATCCCGTATTTATCGGCAACAAGCTGAGCGCGGAAACTCTTGCCGCTGCCGCTTTTCCCGACAAGAGCAAAAACCTGCACCCCCTGGAAGACCCACACAATGTGATGGTATATTTTTTTTAATGAAAACATATTTAACCCAACCTATATAAAGATAATCATAAAAAGCCATTATTTTTAATTCTTTCTATCATATCGTGACATTTATGTATAATGTTTTTCCCGAAATAATACTTTAAATATTCTTCCTGAAATTTTGAAAGAGGTGCATAAAATTCGGAAGGGCCCGAATACTCTGTGCAATTTTGCAGGCCCATATATGCGGCATGAAGGAGGTATCCCTCACTTTTCTTTGCACCTCCGTATTTTATATCGCCCAAAAGGGGATAACCGTGCGATGAGAACTGCAGCCTTATCTGATGCGTTCTTCCTGTTATCGGGAAACACAGAGTTAATGTACTGTTTTCTCTGGATGCAACCGGATATACTTTTGTAATTGCTGTCTTGGTTTCTTCTCCTCCCGATACATACGAAATACGCTTAATCCTGTTCCTGCCTATTTTGTCCGACCAAACTTCAGTTCTGGACAGGTTTCCCTCTACAAGCGCTATGTATATTTTCACGGTTCTATGAGCGTGCAGACATCGTGCAATATTCTGTGTCGTTTTTAGCGAAAGGGGATAAATAACAATTCCGGAAGTGTTTGTATCCAGACGGTTTGCAGGTCCCGGTTTAAAGGAAAGGGATTCGGCATTTTTATCGGTATTATCCTTAAGGTACTCCTGCACTGCTGTATCCAGAGACAGATGCCCGTGGACCCGGATGCCTCTTGGCTTATTTAATACAATAAGTGAGCTGCTCTTATACAGAAACCATCTTTTAACTCTTTTTTTGCCGGTAAAGAAATTTTCCTTCTTTAACTCATTATACCGGGCGGAGGGATTTTTCGCTTTAATGTTTTCACTAATTTCTATTTCTTCTCCTTTTTTAACGCGATAGGAGGGTGATTCTTTTTTACCGTTAACCTTTATGGCCCCCACACGTATTAATCTATAAATTTCTGCAAGGGGGTAGTCATAGAGCATTTTCCTAATAATTCTGTCGAGTCTTCTTCCCGAATCGTTTTCTGTTGCGATGTATTTTTTATAGAATGATATCGACTGCAATTATGTATATACTCTAAAAGAATTATTGCCCATTGTTAACAGGTCCTAAGAGATCGTTTACCGTTTTTTGCAGAGTATTACTAATATCCATAATATTATCAGACACTTTCTTTAGGTTGCCCAATGTATCTTCGATTTGCCTGCTTAATTTTGGATCACTCATAGTAGTTACGAGTGATGACTGCTGTGACAATGCATCCACCATTAATTTAACGCTATTTGTAATAGAGTTCAGGTTATCGATTGTTTCTTTAATACTTTTATTTTCGCTTTTAAGGGTTCCCCCGATATTTTCCTGTAGTGACGCTGTGAGGTCGTTTATACGTGCAAGTGTGGTTTTTATCGTTTCTGTTATCTCCGGAATTGTGTCTGTAAGTTTTTTAGTCTGCTTTATAAAAGTATCCAGGCTTTTACTTGCGTCTTCCAGATTGAGTATTGTATTGTTTATTGATGATTTGTTGCTTGTCAGGATATCTGCAATAATTTTTATGCTTTTGCCGACATCTTTAAGCATATCCATGCCGCTTGTAAGGAGCGAAGATGTATCCAGCATAGGTTCTCCCTTAAAAACATAACCTTCATGAACCGGCGGAGAATTTAACGGCCCGGGAAATATTTCGATATACTGATCTCCCATAATACCGCGTACAACTATAGCAAAACGGTCCGCTTTCCTCACTATCTGCCCCGGCTTCATTGTTATGGTTACATAGACCGAGCGCTGATCTTTTTTGTTTATCTCCAGCTTAGTTACAGAACCTACCTTTACTCCGGATTTTCTGACCCATGACCCTACATTTAACGCTCCGATACGATCGTAGAGTACCTTTATGGATGTACCTTTTCTAAACTGGAAATTGTTAATCATGAGGTATAAAAGAGCAGCCGTTCCGATTGCCACCAGTGACATTATAATCACTCTTATAATTTTATTTGCTTTAATAGCCATTTACCTGCTGGATCCTTTCTCTTTTTTTAATAAAATGTTCGTATATCAAAGAGTTTTTCTTGAAAGCCTCAACCTTACTGGTTTTCTCTATAATAAAACCATCTTCCAAAAGTGCAATTGAATCTCCTATAAAATTGGTGAGGTCAATATCATGTGTAACTATTAATGAGGTGATATTTAACTCCTCCTGGAGCTTTTTTATCATAATTTCGACTATTGCGGCGCTGTAAGGGTCCAGTCCGCTTGTCGGTTCGTCGTAGAAAAGATATTTAGGTTCTAAAATCATAGTCCTCGCTATGGCAACTTTGCGTTTCATTCCTCCGGAAAGTTCCGAAGGCATAGCTTCCAGAAAATTCTGCATCTCAACAAGCTCTAAATATTTACGGACCTTTTTATCAATTGCAGCTCTGTCCATGAGTTTATGATAGGTTAAGGGAAAGGCTACATTATCATATACGGTAAGGGAGTCAAAAAGGGCCCCTTCCTGGAAGAGCATCCCTATTTTGTTCCTTATTTTAAGCATTTTTTTACGTGAGCAATTTGTTATGTCTTCCTCATCTATTAGTATTGTACCTTTTTGGGGAGTAATTAAACCACATAGGGATCTTAAAAATACGGATTTGCCTATGCCGCTTCTACCTATTATTACCGTTGCCTGCTGCTCCTCTATTAATGTGGTTAACCCTTTTAGCACATGATTGTCGTTAAAAGAAACGTGCAGATCCTTAACATCTATCATACTGTTCCCCAGCCTGTTGTTTGCATTACAACCTGGAAAATCAGGTCTATCATTAAAACATAGATAAAATTTATAACTGTTGATTTCGTAGTGGTTTTACCTAACTCAACGGCCCCGCCTTTAAAGTAATAACCCAGACCGCAGGCATTCAACGAAATAAAAAAACCTATAATTCCTGCTTTTATAAAGGACTGCGTGAGAATGGGCGATTTTAAAAATTCAAAGGCATGCTCCAGGAAAATAGGGTATGCAACTCCGAACCACTGCTTCAGGAAAAACATTGTGGATGCTATTGCCAGTCCGTCGGACAAGCTTTTTAGGAAAACAAGGGATAGTATAGAAGCAAGTACACGAGGTATTACTATATGCTGAGTAGGTTCTACAGCCATAAGCCGCAGAGCATCCAGCTGGCCGGACATTTCCATAGAACCGATTTCTACAGTAAAGGCAGTACCTACACGGGCGGGATACAATATCCCTGTCATAAGTACGGATGTTTCTCTGAATACTGCAAAGGTTGTTGCAATTCCGGTCCATATAT
>Ga0164318_10006508_pt1 | contig 11302 bp, 7 predicted proteins | sample GuaBasSedimGuay9_FD_113734 | JGI IMG/M metagenome (GOLD analysis project Ga0164318, IMG submission 113734) | Subseafloor sediment microbial communities from Guaymas Basin, Gulf of California, Mexico - Guay9, Core 4571-4, 0-3 cm | ecosystem: Environmental > Aquatic > Marine > Hydrothermal vents >... | reverse complement strand
TAATCCAAAAAAACATAAAGGCTACGGAGAAAACTTTTGGGGCTTAACTGCCTGTGATAAAGTGCCCAAAGGATACAAAGCACATGCACCAGGTGAAAGAGATTTGGGAACAGTTGCTCCAACAGCAGCAATCTCTTCAATACCATATACCCCGGAAGAATCAATTAGTGCATTAAAAAATTTTTATCGGAATTATGGGAAAGTCCTTTTTGGTGAATACGGGTTTTACGATGCCATTAACCTTAGTTATGAAGGCACACCTGATGAGCAAGTTAGAAAGAACTATATTGGAATTGACCAGGGGCCTATAATTATTATGATAGAAAATTACCGAACAGGTCTTCTCTGGAAATATTTTATGAAAAATCTGGATGTACATAAAGGACTTAAAAAGCTAGGATTTAAAACAATTAAAACAAAAAAATAATGAACATTACATTTATATTCTATCTCTATTTCCTTGTTGCTAATGTATTTGGAAGTTTTAATGAACTAAATACTAAGGAAATTACAAAAAAGCAGAGGCCAAATATTATTTTTATTATGGCAGATGATCATGCAAATCGTGCAATTAGCGCCTATGATGGTAGCATTAATCAAACACCAAATATTGACCGATTAGCTGATGAAGGTGCCCTGTTTTTGCAAAGCTTTTGTACAAATTCTATTTGCGCACCCAGTAGGGCAACAATTCTTACAGGCAAACACAGCCATAAAAATGGAGTTACAGGAAATGGAGCTCCCTGGGATGGTAGCCAAACACTTTTCCCAAGGATGTTTAAAGAAGCTGGCTATAAAACAGCACTAATAGGTAAATGGCATTTGAATAGTAATCCCGGAGATGAATTTAATTCTTGGAAAATATTGATGGGTGCAGGAAGACAAGGGTTTTATTATAACCCATTATTCATATCAAATGATAAAGGTGAAGAAATTATTCCGGGATATTCAACAGATGTGGTAACAGATGAGGCACTTAAATGGTTAAATAATAATAAGGGTTCTGAAAAACCATTTTTGCTTTTTGTTCAATATAAAGCTCCTCATGTGCCTCGAATACCTGCACTTCGATACCTTGATAAATACATGAATGACACCATTCCTGAGCCGGAAACACTATTTGACGATTATTCAACCCGATCACACTATGCAACAGATGTCAATTTTAAGATGGGAAACTATAGGCCTGTACCAAAAATAGGTGTTAAAACGAAAAGAAAAAACATTCAACTTGAGCGCATGACAGAGAAACAGCTTCTAGCCTATCATAAATCCATTGATCCTCAGAATGAAAAATACTACGAGATGAAAAAAAATGGCCTTCTTGAAGGTAAGAATATGAAAAAATATACCTATCAACGATTTATTAAGGACTATATAAGATGCATTGATGGGGTGGATGAAAACGTAGGGCGATTATTAAATTGGCTTGATCAAAACAAAAAACTTAAAAATAATACGGTTGTAGTTTACACATCAGATCAAAGCTATTTTACCGGAGAGCATGGTTATAAAGAGAAACGCTTAATGTATGAAGATGCTTTAAAAATGCCTTTTCTTATCCGCTGGCCAAAAAAAATAAAGCCGGGAACCCGAAAAAAAGAATTGATCCAAAATATAGATTTTGCACCTACATTTCTTGATATGGCCAATATAGAAATACCTGACGATATTCAGGGAAATTCATTTTTGCCAATGCTTACAGAAGAACCTCAAACTGAGTGGCGAAAATCTATCTACTACCACTATTATGACCATGGTAAACATAAGGTTGGCAGACATGATGGTGTAAGAACAGAAAGGTATAAATTAATTAACTTTTATACCGATGACCTTTGGGAGCTTTATGATTTGAAAAATGATCCGAATGAAGTAAATAACCTATATGGAAATTCTGAATCAAAAAAAGTACTAAAAGAGCTAACGACTGAGCTTTTCCGTTTACGGGAATATTACGAAGTTCCGTCGCAAGTATTCAAAGCACCATATGTCCCATTTAGAGGATTGCCTTCGTTGAGGGATTAATAAGAATTATCAAAACTGATTAGTATAATGTCAATAAAACAGAATCAATGAAAAGTTTAATACATATTTTCACTTTTTTAATTATTACAATTTCTTTTTTTGCTTGTAAAAGTGATCCAGTTCCGGAACCTGTTATTCCTTTAAACCTATTATCGTTGACCTATAATGGTATTGTATTAGATACAACTAAAACAAATAATGATATTGCCATTGATAAAAGTTTTATTGCCGAATTTAATGTTTCAATTGATACCAATAGCTTAAGCCAGTTAATTACGCTTAAAGATGAGAATGAAAACTTTGTAATTCTAAACTTTGATTTTGGAAGTAATAATAGGAAAATCTATATAATTCCAAAGGATGATCTAATACCAGCAACAAATTACAGCTTAAATTTTTCAAACAACTTGAAAAGCACAAGCGGTGAAAAGTTCCATGGGTTAATTGTTTCGTTATCAACCATAGAAGAACCACTTGCCGATAACGAAATTATGGACATTGTTCAATTAGCTACATTCAAGTATTTTTGGGAATGCATTGATCCTACCAGCGGCTTAGCCTATAAAGGTTATCCTGATAATAATGGAATAATTGCTATTGGTGGTGATGGAATGGGAGTTTTAGCTATGATCGCCGGAATAAATCGTGGATTTGTTTCCAGAGAAGAAGTAATAGACCGCTTATTACAAATATGCAATTACCTTGATACTATACCTGCTCGATATCATGGTGCCTGGAGTCATTGGATAGATGGAAGTACGGGCGAACAGGCTTCAATTGGGAGAAGAGGGGGTGACATTGTAGAAACTGCATTTATGATACAAGGACTTTTAACAGCACGTGAATATTTTGAAGGAACAAGTACAAAAGAAGAAAACCTTCGAACAATCATTACAAAATTATGGGAAGAAGTTGAATGGGACTGGTTCGTCCAGGGTAATACAATAATGTGGCATTGGTCTGAAACAGAAGGATACACCTTGCCCATAGTTGGTTTCAACGAAGCACAAATTATTTATATTTTGGCTATTGCATCTCCAACGCATCCTGTTGATCCCTCATTATATGATTTGGGTTGGGCTGGAGGAAATTATGACAGAAATTTTATTTCACCAGATGGCCCGACAAAAGGTGGCCCTCTATTTTTCACACATTACTCATACCTTGCTTTAACTCCTTATTTTAGAGATAAATATTGCGATCAGGCAGGATATTCGTCCCATTTTGAACGAAACAGAATTCAGGTAAATGAAAATAGGAATTGGTGTATCAATAACAACACAAAATACGATTATTATAATGAAAATTGTTGGGGTTTAACAGCAGGAGCTACACCTTCACAATTTGGGGGATATAAAGCTCATGCGCCTAAAGATAATCTTGATGTTGGAACCATAACCGTAACTGCGGCAATTGCTTCCATGCCTTATGAACCAGAAAAATGCTTAGCCGCCACTAAGTATTTTTATGATAGTTACAAAGAAAATTTGTGGGATAAATATGGATTTAAAGATGGATTTAATTTGAGTACTAACCCAGACTGGTATGCAAATAATTATATAATAATTGACCAGGGACCTATAATGGTTATGATTGAAAACTATAGATCTGGTTTGTTATGGAATAATTTTATGAAAAATCCAGAGATTCATACTGCACTTGCAAAAATAGGAGCAACATTAGTAAATTAAAAAAACCTTAAATAATGAAAAAACAAATAATTATTATACTTTTTATTGTTGGATTTTGCCAGATTTCATCTGCGCAGGATACCAAAATGAATTCATTTATTGACTCTTTAATGAGTAAAATGACATTAAACGAAAAGCTTGGTCAGTTAAACTTGTCAGGAGGAATTGGGGCAGTAAAAGTTTTAACAGAAGGTGAAGGTATGGAAGATTTTATAAGGCAAGGATTAATTGGTTCTGCACATGGTTATAAAAATCAGCAGGTAGCAGTAAATGAATCCCGATTAGGAATCCCTCTGATTGCTGGAAAGGATGTAATTCACGGGCATACTACAACATTTCCCATACCGTTGGCAATGGCCTGTATGTGGGATACAAACCTGATAGAAAAACATGCACGAATAGCAGCTGAAGAATCAAGCGTAAAAGGTATTTGCTGGACCTATTCGCCAATGGTTGATATATGCCGTGATCCTCGTTGGGGTAGAATTGCCGAAGGTGCCGGGGAAGACCCCTGGCTTGGTTCACAAATAGCAAAGGCTTATGTCAAAGGCTATCAAAGGGATGATTTGTCAAAAAACAATACAATTATGGCTTGTGTAAAACATTTTGCATTATATGGTGCTTCTGAAGGCGGACGTGATTATAACACAGTTGACATGAGTCGTTTAACTATGTTTCAGGACTATTTGCCACCCTACAAAGCAGCTTTTGATGCAGGTGCCGGAAGTGTAATGACTTCTTTTAATCTTATAGATGGAATCCCTGCAACCGGTAACAAATGGTTATTCAATGATTTATTACGTGAAAAATGGGGCTTTAATGGATTTGTGGTAACCGACTATACAGCAATTAATGAAATGATGTATCATGGTTTAGGCAATTTAGAAGAAGTTTCTGTCTTGGCACTTAAAGCCGGGGTTGATATGGATATGGTAGGACAAGGTTATATTGGGACTCTTGGGGAATCACTAAAAGAAGAGAAGGTAACACTTCCTGAAATTGACAAAGCTTGTCGTAGAATTTTGGAAGCCAAATATAAACTTGGACTTTTTGATGACCCTTTTAGGTATTTCGATAAAGACAAAGCAAAGAAGATCATTCTCTCAAAAGAACACTTGAAGGTAGCACGTGAAATTGCTGCGCGCTCTATTGTATTATTAAAAAACGACAAAAACATACTTCCCTTAAAAAAAACTGGAAAAATTGCAGTAGTAGGTCCTTTGGCACATTCTAAACTGGATATGCTTGGGACATGGGCAGGCACAAGAGATACCAGTAAGGTTATTACAATTTTGGAAGGAATTAAAAATGCGGTTGGTAAAAAAGCAAAAATCATTTATGCCAAAGGTTCTTATGCTACTATGAATTCCTTTTTGTTGAATGTAAACAGGGCAGATAGTAACCACATACAACATTCAGGAAAATTATCGAAACAGTTACTTGAAGAAGCAAATCAAGTAGCTGATAAGGTAGATGTAATTATTGTTGTGCTGGGTGAGCCAAGAGCTTGGTCAGGCGAAGCTGCAAGCCGTTCAGATATCAGCATACCGGAATGTCAGCGTGATTTGTTGAAAGCTATGCTTAAAACGGGAAAACCGGTTATTTTGGTATTGTCAAATGGCCGCCCGTTAACTTTAACATGGGAAGATTCCAATGTGAATGCGATTATAGAAGCTTGGCATGGCGGAACTATGGCAGGTGCAGGTTTGGCAGATGTTTTATTTGGCGATTATAACCCTTCCGGTAAATTAACTACAAGTTTTCCCGTTAATGTGGGACAAATACCAATTTATTACAATCATAAAAATACGGGTCGTCCATTTGTTAAAGGATTTAAATTTACCACCAAATACCTTGATATTCCCAATGAACCATTATATCCTTTTGGCTATGGCTTAAGCTATACAAGTTTTGAATATAGTGATATAAAACTAAGCAAGAATAATTTATCAGGAAACGATGTGTTAAAAGTAACCGTATCGGTTAAAAATACTGGTGACAGGGCTGGTGAAGAAGTCGTACAATTATATATAAATGATCCTGTAGCATCTGTATCCCGGGCAGTGAAAGAGTTGAAAAATTTCAAAAAAGTTTTAATTAAGGCCGGTGGAGAACAAAAAGTCAGTTTTACCATTACCACCGAAGATTTGAAGTTTTTTAATAGTGATTTGGTTTATGACTGGGAAGCTGGAGGATTTAACATTTTCATTGGTACAAATTCAAGGGATGTTAAATCGGCATCAGTTCAATGGAGCAAGTAAGCACTAAGTGCTATTTAATGTTGCTTAAAAGCAAATATACAATTAATTTTGTCTGGATACTTAATATAGAGCTTAGTCTAAAAAGCCGTTTAGCGGATAATTCTGCAAAAAGCATACTGCTTTCTATACTGTATATCAACTTATTAACAAATCCGCTTAGCGGCTGTATGTACTAATTTTTAGTTTTTATACTGAACTCAAAATAGTAAAACAAACTTTGAAAATAAATAAATGTTTAACTTCGTTTTATTCTAATGAAGAAAAAATATAGTCTTTCTGTACTTTGTATTTTGTTAATCACATTTCTATTATCAGAATCCTGTAACAATCAAAATCATAAATCAACAAAAAAGAAACCCAATATTATAGTTATTTTAGCTGATGATTTGGGTTATGCAGGTTTAAGTTGCTTTGGCGGCAAGGGTATTTCAAGTCCAAATCTTGACAAATTGGCTCAAAACGGTATTAAATGTACCAACTTTTATTCAAACAGCACTGTTTGTTCACCCACAAGGGTTGCCTTAATGTCTGGTCGTTACCAACAACGTGTTGGACTCGATCATATTTATTTTCATTGTTTAGATACAATGGGTTTTAATCCCAAAACAAATCCTTCATTACCTGTAATTATGAAAGAAGCAGGATATAAAACAGCAATATTTGGTAAATGGCATTTAGGGTCTGGCCTTGACTTTCAACCTAAAGCACATGGTTTTGATGATTTTACGGGATTTTTAGATGGGAATATTGATTTTATTTCAAAGCATAATACAGAAAGTGAAGTAGACTGGTTTGTTCATCACGAACCTAAATATCAGGAGGGATATGTAACACATATATTAAATGATGCAGTTGTGGATTTTATAAACCAAGAGTACGAAAACCCTTTTTTTATATACCTGTCGGAAGCAGCAGTTCATTTGCCAATGCAAAGTCCAAACGATCCGCCAATGCGAACTGATAGTTTTTATAATTACAGGGTGGATACTAAATTTCCAAAAGAAGAATATATGCGACGCTATTCCGAAATGGTTACAGCAATGGATGAGGGTATTGGAAAAATTATGCAAACGCTCAGAAAACACAATATTGAAGATAATACTTTGGTAATTTTCACATCAGATAATGGTGGTGAACGAATCGGTGTACAACATGGAAAGGTAAATGGCAACAAACGTGGGCACAAAGGTACCTTGTATGAAGGAGGTATTAATGTACCTACCATTTTTTACTGGAAAGATAAATTTGAAGAAGGAATAGTTAATAAAGAGGTGATGATGACTATGGATATCCTTCCTACTATTTTGGATATAACAGGTATTGAATACAAGGGTTTATACAAATTCGACGGTAAAAGCCTTTATTCGACACTTTTAGAGAATAAGCCAATTAAAAGGGATTTGTTTTGGATGCATAAAGAACGTCTTGTCATGCGAAGGGGCAATATAAAACTTATTCGACAAAATAGAGGTGTTGAACTTTACGATTTAGCTAGCGATCCTTTTGAACAAAATAATCTTGCAAAAAACCCTGGTTTTAAATCAATGCTAAATGAGTTGATAGAAGCAAGCGATAAATGGCATCACGAAACGGCAACAGGTTTTCCGGCAGGAAGGGAAATTGGGGTAAAAGTGAAGAAAAACTGGCCTTGCAAAAGAGATTTAAAAACCTTTAACAAAGGTAAAGAGTACAAATGGGTTAATGGAAAAGCTGTTATTGAGTAAACTTAATTGTGAAAAGTCACCCAGAAATGATAAAATAATTAGAACACAATTATTCACTCTTTAATTTCAAAATTACTTTTTTTGTTAAGTTCAAAAGTCTTAATTCTACATCAATTAAGGCTTTTGCTTAATAATTGTTTATTATATTACTTCTAAGCTGAATAATTCTTCGCTTAGGTGGGGATGTAAGGCGTTTTTTCTTTGTTGGAATTGAGGCAAGCCTGTACAAATCTAAAGAAAGCCGAAGTAAACCGTGAAGTTGTCAGCTAGCTAGCGGACTGCAAAAGGTTTGCAACAGTCTGTCCCAAACTTGATTCGGAAAAAAGGCCGTCAAAGAAATAGTGCACCTTTGGTAAATTTATTATTTAAACCCTTTTTCACTACTTTGGCTTAAATTGCTTACTGACAAACAATTAATAAAGCATCTAATGAATTTGTGAATCTTTAGAGCATGCGTAGCATAATTAATGCGGCTAAAGAAGTTATTCTTTTATCTTAGGAACTGTATCAAAATAACCTGACTATTCAAGCTTATTCTTTTGTCCTTGTAACTTCTCTGAAAAAGCCCTTAAAGAGTATACTATTAACGAATTTTTCGGGTTGTTAAAAAATAAAATAACTTCGCTTTAATTAGTCAGTTTATTCCTTAATAGTTCCTTAGACAATTTAAGTTCTTCTCCAGAAGGTTTTTCAAACCCTAATCTTCTTTGTCATAAAGCTTATATCAGGACTGAATCTTATATGTATGGTTTATGAAATGGTAAAGCGCTAAGATAGCTTTCACTACTATTTTTTTCACTGCACAAAAAAAAGGCTGCCTTTTGAGGCAGCCTTACAAATTATTATCGGTTTATTTCTTATTGAAATAAAGCTTTAAATGTTTCATTTTCAAAATACTTTAAAAATTCTCTGTCATCTTTAGCATATGCTTTGATTTCAGAAGTTTTTGAGATTGCTGTACCTAAGTTAGAGAAAACTGCATCATCTTTACTTTGTTTTGCAGCAACAATTGCTTTAAGGTAATAAAACCATCCATTATCAGTTTCGCCAAGTCCATTTAAGGTAGCTTCAGCTTCTGCATTTTGCTTTGCTAAAGTTTGTGCTAAAGCTTTGTTAAATGAATTCTCACCACCAAAGTTTTGAATAGCTTCTGTATATAAACCATCTTTAATGTTAATAATACCCATGTTATAACCTAGATGAGATGATTTACAACCAGCAGATTTTGCATCAGCAAAATATTTGTTAGCTTCATCAATATTACCATTTGTTAGAGCAATAGCACCTAGGTTAGCAAGAACAGGAGCAAGATTAGCTTTTATTTCATTTGCTCTTTCATAAGCAGATTTTGCATCAGCCATTTTGTTTTGAGCAGCATAAACAACACCTAAGTTATTGTTTGCTACATAACAATCATTATGCTTGCTAATAGCCATTTTGTAAAGAGATTCTTTAACAGCTAAATCTTCAGTTAATGTAGCTGTATAAACAAGCTCTTTTAACTTTAATGTATCAGGATTAGAAGCTAAAGCTAATAACTCTTCATCAGTTTTAACCTTTGATTGATAGTTTGCTTTAATAACAGATCTTCTTAGCTGAGGTAAAATATCATCTTTTAATGCAGTATATGCTTCAGAAATATTTTTAATTTCTCTTTCACGTACTTCTGGATCAGAATACATAGAAAGAACTCTTAAAATTAGGTCTTTATCCTGAACACTAGATCCTTCAATTTCCTTTTTGAAACCTTCCCAGTCTTCAGTAGGTGTAGTTGCTTTTACAACAAAATCAGCATCTTTTGTAACGGTTGCTTTAGATTTTTTCAATGATTTTGTAATATAATTTTGAGCTGACTTACCTCTACCTTCTACTAATTTAGCGTTTAAATCTTCAGGTCCATCAGGTGATGCATAACTTGAAATTTCTACGTTTACTAATTCATTGTCTGATTCATCAGTAGTAGATGTTAAAAGTTCAATAAGTTTTTTAACATCATCTTCTCTTAATTCAGAACTTCTAATATTTGAATTTTGAATTGTGTAAAGAATAACTGCTGTTTCTAAATCAGCAATTTTCGCATCCATTGTTACTGGAATTTCAACAAATTTTGCTGTTTCATCAACTAATAATGGTGTAACAATAATACCATCAGCAAGTTTCATAGTAATTAAATCTTGATTTTCATCACCTTTTGATGCATTAGCCCTAAATTCAAGATCAGATATTCTCATATCATCAATATATGGGATTGTATCAACATAACTAAATTTTCCTCCTTCTTTCCAGGAAATTGCTTTGTTGTTACCTTCAAATTTTTCACCTTGTAAAGTTTCTGATTTAAGTAGTTTCTCACCTGTAGCATATTTTAACGCTGGTGTAACAACTAATAATGCTTTTTTATCAAAATACTTTGGAGGAATAGTTCCTTTTATATCAACAGCAACTTTTCCTGCATGCATTTCAAGCGGGTTGGGTGTAACGGTGTATTTGATGTCTTTGGCTTTATCTGCCATCTTGTCTAGTCCGCCGCAACTACTTAATAGTAGAATTGCAACAGCCAATGATACCAAGGAATTAAATGTAACTTTCTTCATAATAGATAAATAAAATGTTTGACTGAATGAAATTTCGGTTAATATATATTTAAGTGCAAATCTAAATAATGTTTTCTATAAATAAAATCTATTGTACAGTTTTTTTCATATTAAGATTAATTCTAAAAAACTCTTAGATTATAAAAGTATAACTTTAAGATGATTTTACAAAATAACCCTGTTAATTCCTATAGGGTATTCTTTATTAAATATTACATCTATAACAGCTTCAAAATCAGAATTATTCCTTACAAAATCAATGCCATTAGTATCTATAACTAAAAATCTTATGCTTTTTTCTTGCTTAAAATATTCAAAATAATTTTTGCTCAAAACATTCAAATATTCAGACTCTATCCCTTGCTCATAGCTTCTGCCTCTTTTTTTTATGTTATTGAGCGCATTTTCTGTGTTTAGGTGAAGATATACATACAAATCTGGTTTTGGCAGACTTGAGTGAATTATGTCAAACAATTTCCTGAACAAATTATATTCATCATCCGCCAGTGTTGATTTTGCAAAAATCAATGATTTTGGGAAATAATAATCTGATATCAAAAAACTTTTAAATAAATCGCCTGTTGATAACTCTTCTTTTAACTGCTGATAACGTTCAGCAAGAAAAGACAATTCCAAAGGAAATGAATATTTATCCGGATTTTTATAAAATTTTGGAAGAAATGGGTTATCAGCAAATTGTTCAAGTATAAGTTTTGAATTAAACTTTTCAGAGATTTTTTTTGCCAAACTGGTTTTACCCGCGCCAATTAATCCTTCAATAACAATAAATTTGTAGTTCATTTTTTTATTAGTGATTAGTATATTAGTAACTGGTAATTGATTAGTTAACTACCAGTTACTAATTACTTAAGCTTTAGTTTAGTTATTCTGGGATATTTTTAATATCCGTATTGCTTATGTCTGGCAAGTGATTAGTATACTGGTCATTAGTAATTGATGATAATTAACGTCTATTTTTAATTACCAATTACCAATGACTAATTCCC
>Ga0164318_10006507_pt1 | contig 11303 bp, 15 predicted proteins | sample GuaBasSedimGuay9_FD_113734 | JGI IMG/M metagenome (GOLD analysis project Ga0164318, IMG submission 113734) | Subseafloor sediment microbial communities from Guaymas Basin, Gulf of California, Mexico - Guay9, Core 4571-4, 0-3 cm | ecosystem: Environmental > Aquatic > Marine > Hydrothermal vents... | reverse complement strand
CGTGATAGATGCGCGACGACAGAATTTAAAGCGAAGATGTCTGCGCTGGCTAAGCAGGCATGGGAAAGACCGGATTACCAAAGGATGCAAAGTGAGAAAGCACGAAAACAATGGCAGGATGAGGGTTTTGTGCAAAAGCAGAAGAATGTTAGAAATACTGCAACATTTAAAAGGAAAATGAGTCGTATCTTGCGCCGCCGGTTGCGGGACGGTGATTGTTATGCCAAGCGTGCGGCGGCATCTAGGATGATGTGGCGAACATCGAGGAGTAAATTATTAAAGATTTTTCATGAACCTAATTATAGAGCCAAAATGTCGAAAATCTCTCAGAACAATTGGGGGAAAGCAAATTATCGAGCTAAGATGACTAAAGCTATTGCTGCTCAACCAAAAGTCTCGAAATTGGCTGAGACGTTTTATTCCATCTTGGATGATCTTGGTATCAAATATTATCGCGAGTACAATGAGAAACCAGATGATCCACAGTGCCAGATTGGTCCCGGTTATTATGATTGTGTCATTCCTAGAGAGGGGAAACCGGATCTCGTTATAGAAATTCAGGGATGGCGGCATTATGTAGATGAACATCGAATGCGATTGGATCGATCTAAGGCTGCCTATATAGCCAATAATTTAGCTCATCGATATGAATTGAAGTATATATGGGATCATGAATTGGCTTGTAGGGATAAAATAGTTGCATTGGTTAAATATTGGATGGGAATAACGAAACTGGAGCTGATTGAGTTTTCATTCAAGGATATTGGAATTAGACGTTGCCCAGCTAAGGATTATCGTCCACTTTTGTCGAAATATCATTACTTGCCCAACGCAGGACGAGGTGGTGTTGCATTTGGTGCTTATCTTGGTAATGAATTGATTGCTGTTTGTGTTTTTTCGCCATTAGTGCGGCAAAACATAACGATTAAACAGTATAGCAAGGATGAAGTACGTGAGTTGTCGCGTCTTTGCATTCATCCCCGCTATCAGAAAAAGAATTTTGCCTCCTGGCTTATTTCTAAAACCATCAAGCAATTAGATGAGAAGTATAAATGCATCATTGCTTATAGTGATACGACGTTTAATCACATAGGGACCATTTATAAGGCAGCCAATTTCGTTTTTGATAAGTCAGTGCGTTCCGATTACTGGTATGTTTCTTCTGATGGCTGGGTTATGCATAAGAAAACGTTGTATGATTACGCCGTCAAGAATAGCATGACTGAAAAGGCTTATGCTGAAAAGTTTGGTTACATCAGAGCATATGGTAAGCAAAAATTACGATTTATCTATGAACGATCAGGCAATATGGATCATTAACGGTTCACCGAGCAGCATGGCGTCCTGCTCAGCTTTCTTCTTTTCCTCAATGCCTTCTTGTACCAGTGCAGCACCATCTAGGGTAATGGTGCCGCCATCGGGGGAAGGAAAGGATGCAAATTTGCGTCGAGCATTACCGAGCATAATCTTGGTTTCTGCCACAAAAGCATTCATGCAGATTTGCCTGGCGTTGGGGGATTGGAATTGAGTAACGTTGGGAATATAGATGACCACAACTGGGAACGTTCCCTTAGGATTGGGATGCAAGCGGATTTTGTTGTGATCTACAAAATCCCATCTGCCTTCCGTACCAAGAACACGTTGGCTAAATTTGCGATAATGGAGTAACAAGTGGTAATCAAGGAGCATGTTCTGTATGCCGCTGATGTTACCTATATTGAATAAGAAACTTTCGGCACCGAAAATGTCGTCGATCGTTGTAGTAACGGGATCCCAAGCGACTTCTTGAATCCAATAGGCATCTTCCGGAATCGGATATTCTGATTGCAGGGGGTTGGTGTAGAAATAAGCTACTCTCTGTTCTAACGGAAAATATTGAGCGATAAATGGCCCAATGACTCTCAATGTTTCTTCCCATTGTTGCTCAGTCACCTCTACGGCTACGTTGGGGCCACCTAGTTGGTTAATGGCATGCCTCTTCAAAATCGAAGAATCAACTTTGAGAACCGCCGGTAAGTCTGCTGGGCCTATGATTGCCATGAGTATTCCTCCCAAAGATTTTTGTGGAGGGCATAATGGGGAAACCACGTTTTCCGCATCCACTATTGGATGATTATGAGAAATTGTACAATGCCTATGTGGTGTGCAACAAAAGTACAACTGAAATCGCACGAGAGATTGGATGCTCGCCAGGATTGATTTCTAAACGCTTAAAAGAGCATGGGATATCAGCAAGGAGTACTGCTGACAATAAAAGTCAGCAGCTACCATTACCACTTGGGATGGAAGAGGCGTTATATCGATTATATGTAACCGAGAGGATGTCTATCTCAGCAATAGCCAGAGCCTTAGAACGACCAAAGGCTACTATCAGAGGATGGTTGGAGAAGGCTGAAATCGTTAGACGAACAACGTCAGAGGCCATGCTGTTACAATCTGAAGAATTATCAAATAGAGCTAAAAAGCAATGGACGGCAGATCGTCGTCAGCATGCATCTGGTGTTAGGAAAAAACAATGGCAGAATCAGGCAGATCGTTCTAAGATATTAAATTCTCTAGGAAAGGTTATGAAAACTGAAGGATACCGCAGAAAGATGTCTGAGGCATCTAAGAGATTACATTCTGATGAGAGATATAAAAAGAAATTGAGGAAGATTTTTAATGATCCAGAGTATCGACGTCGCCAGTCTGAAAACTCTAAAAAGATGTGGGAAGATCCGGCCTTCTGTGCTCGAATGGCATCAGTACGTGCTCAGATGCCCAGAATCTCTTCATTGCAGTTGACGCTTTATGATTTACTTGGTGAGTTGGGAATCAATTATGAACGGGAATATGTGTTGGGTCCATATACTTTTGATTGTTATATTTCGGATCACAATTTGCTGATAGAAGTTCAGGGTGAATATTGGCACAGTCTACGGAATGCGGTAAGTAGAGACAAGGCTAAGGCCTCTTATGTGGAACGCCATTTTCCACAATTGCGATTGAAATATCTGTGGGAACACGAATTTAAATGCCCCCATAGAGTGATGGAATCATTGCGTTATTGGATGAATATGAGTAAACTTAAGCATTATGAAATTCGGGAAGTAAAGATGGAACACATTGATGCCAGTAGTTCGCGGCAATTCCTATCAAGGTACCATTATCTCACTCGACCTGGCAATGCAACCATGCGTTACGGTTTTTTCTTAAAGGACATATTGATCGGAGTGGTGACATACGGGCCAATTACTAGGAAAGAATCTGCTGAGCGGTTGGGATATAAATCACATGAAATGTTGGAACTAACCAGAATGGCTATTCACCCCGTGTACCAACGTAAGAATCTGGCGTCTTTTATGATCAGCAAAACTGTAAGAGATCTACGACATAATGGTCAAATACACTGCCTGTTGGCATTTGCAGATGAAACATTTAACCATGAAGGAATCATCTACAAGGCGGCCGGATGGAAATTGGACGGTGTTGTGGTGCCGACCTATTGGTATTGCTCTTCAGATGGCTGGGTGATGCACAAGAAGACGTTATATAATCATGCACAAGCCATGAAAATGACTGAACGCCAATATGCTGAGAAGATGCAATATCGAAAAGTATGGGGCTTGTCGAAAAAACGATTTATTTTACCTTTGGTGGGAGAAAAACAATGATTAAGTGGTTTAAGCCGAAGACACCTTTTGGGCATGAGATTTTGAAAATAGCCAATGAATCGAGTAGAATGATCAAGACGGAACAGGATCTCATAGAGGAGATTGTTAGACGACGTAATGAATTGGATGACGGCGGTGATGTAGAAACTAGAGAGATACTTGATGATGAAGAAACATTGCGGGAATTGGTTGAATCAGAATTGGATATAGCGGCAGGGAGGCTGATTGATGGAGCCGAGTTACGCGCTGAAGATGAATAAAGAGGAAAATGTTGATCTCCAACGAGCACTGGAATTGGCAATACAACATGAGATGAATTTCTTAAGCAGCATCTGCGATGATGGGCGGCCGATGAAGGGATATAACTACATCTGGCATGCAACCGATCGAGCCGATGGAAAATCTTACTTGAGAAATTGAGAGGGTTGATTGATGAAAATCAATAGTATTCATTTGTGGGGAAGCGCCTAGTGGGACTCAGATCTAGTTTGGGATTGCAATGAATTCACGGATGAGCATGGACGCCACACCACTTGAGCTGCGTACAGAATTGGGGCGAAAGCTTTTTCGTCTAAGACAAGAAGCAATCGCAAACGGTATGCGGCTACTTACTGCAGATGAGATTTTGGAAGAGGTAGCCAGAAGGCGTAGTGGTTATCCTGAAATCGAATATTACAAGACCGATCTTCCTGCTTGGAATGAGGATTGAGCGCCTAAAGCATAGAGAACGATGCGCCGAACTACCAGTTCGGAGAGGGGAGTGTGATTCTCGCCTAGGCGCTCCAATTGTCTTTTAGTCTTCTTTTTTTTAAAAATAATGAGAAAGGAGATGATGATGGAAGGATACTGGCTGAATGTTGCTACAGGGAAATACATAGAAGTACCTGACCATGCCGAATGGATTGAAGACCCTAAAAATGCTAGACGTATCGGGCTGTCACCACGCATTAGCAAGAGCATAGTAGGATTGAATCCTCTTAACCCAAAGGGGCGAGTAGAGATTTTATTGCGAGCCATGAAAGGTGGATTGATTAGGGTTCGATCGCACGGTAATTTCATCACCTTTGAATTTACCACCAATACTGGTGATGCATTGTGGGCAGCAGAGCGTTTCCTAGCCAAGACTGGATTGGCAGGACCGTTCAGTACGTTGCTTTTTAATAATTTGAGAACTAAAAAATCAGTTGAATTGTCTTATAATGAGTTCGAAGATATGATGAAGCAGGACCCAGAACTGGTGATGCATGAGCAGAAGTCTAAATTTAATTATTCAAAGAGATTACTTGAGGCCATTGAAAAGCGATTGCGAGAGGAGGGTATTTATGAATATTGAAAAACAATTGGATCAAGTCCTTTTGTTGCCTGAAGCCAGTCTGGCAAGGATCTATTCCCATCATCGAGATCGTGAATTTGCCATCGTAACAGCCCACCGGGCCGATATAGACCCCGATCAAAATCGAGAGAGTATGATCTCTCTTAAGGGGGACGTCAGGGCAGCAGGATATGGATATATCCCGTTGGAAGGCATAGGGCAGGAGCGTACTGAAGATGGCAAAACAATAGAAGTCAAAGAACCTTCGCTTATGGTAATCGGAAACGGTACGCGGAATCTGCGTAGGGATGTCATCCAATGGGGAAGGAAGTATAATCAGTACATGGTCATTTATCATCATCCTAAGACTGGAACGGAACTGATTGAAGTCGCTGGGGATAAGGTAGTGGATCGTTTTGAGAAATTTAGCCCCAGGGTGGCTGCTTTCTTTTCAAGACATAGAGGCAAAGCATTTCATTTTGAGGGGGTTAAATATGGATCACCTCCGAGATCGGTTATAGAGGGGATGGGCCGTTTCGGCGAAATGCTTTGGGAATATCGAGACGGTGATGATTGGCGAGAAAAGATTGCAACGTCTTCCTAACTAAATCATGTTCATACAAAAATATAAATGAGCAAGTGGGATATGGGAGGATTTCCATGCACGCTAGACACGGTTCAGATCCATTGCGAAAAAGAGACGTTCCTTTTCGAGTTTACGCTCGTATCGTTCCTTTCGATGGTAAGCCCCAGGAATATTATAAGGATATGGAGGTGAGAGCCAATCGGATCGAAGAAGATCTTCAAAATTTAACTACTACCGATGGTGATATGATTATCAACATCGCCACGCCAATAGCGTTTACCCCCCAATTTGGGGATAAGACGGCTCGGGTTACCGTTATTGGTTTTTATCGCCCCAACGCTACACCTAAACAAGAACGGACCGATGCAACATTTGATTATGATCAACAGATTATGTCCGGTCAGGTAGGTGGCCCCAATCCGGCGCGTACCGATCCGACGGCAGAAACTGATCAAGGGGCCGCAGAATTGAAAAGCATCTTAGAAGCCGCTTCATCTGATTTGAACGGCAACATCTATAAAATGGAATATGGTAGTGTAGCATATGGTGAGGACGGCAGGACTTTCCCGTAAGAGGTGACCATGGAAGACGTTAATGACCTCATGGTAGCCAATAAGTTTGAAATCAACAAAGGAGGTAAAATTCGTATTCCGGGGTTGGAGCCAACTACCGATCTTACGTCACCGACATTGGCCAACACTTTGGGACATCATAATCCGGAAATCAGTGCCAATAGAGCCTTACAATTGATTCCAGGCTCTTCTATTGAGGTCAGCCCCTTTGATCCTACGATTCGTTATTTTGTCTTTCCCAGTGGTCCGCCGCCGGATGGTAATGAATGTCCTACGCGATGTCCGGAAGATTGGTATATGATGTTGCGTGATGAGGCAGCACAGGAGCCTATACAACCGGAAGAACCGGAATGTGCTTCACTCTACAATTTTGGGTGGTGTCCTGATCCTGAGTTGAAGGACATGCCGCAATGATTCCCGATTTCGATCAGATCTTGGATGGAGTTGCTACAGACCAACAACCGGATTTCCGTAGCGACATAGAAAAAATAGCCAGTACGTTGTCACTATATCAAGATAATCAGGATTTAGGTTTTGGTGAACGAATCGCAGAAGAATTGATCAACATCGTTGGTGCTTGGGTGACGCTGAAAATTCGTACCGACAATGAAGGTTATGATCCGGTTTGGAATGAAGATGTTGACCCCACTTACCATAATGGATTAAGATTGAAGGCTTATTTCAAGCCGGAGCCGTTAGCCAGTGAATTGACGCGATGGGGGTTAGACACTCCCAACCAATTGATTCTCACTTTTGCTCGTGCGCCGCTTTATAAGATATTGGGGGATCGGATGCTGCGAGCAGGAGATCTTATTGATGTGCCATATGGTTCGGCGTCTTTTCTATCTCCTAAACAGTTTCGGGTTCTCAATTCTTACGACACCGGTAATTTCCGTTATCGATGGCTGTATACTGCGTGCCAATGTGAATCGATTCTCAACGACACTACGGTTAAACCAAATCACGACTAATTTTTGGTCCATCTTTCCCAGCATGAGCAATTGTTGTTGTGAAAGACCTCTTTATTGTAATGGTTGGGTCCGGCATTGGAACAACTGCAACGGCCATACGTGTCTTCCAAGAGTACGGTACAACTACTCATATGACTTTGATCTTTCCGAGATCCACACCAGTGACTACAAGTAGCACATGTCTTTCCGCTTCCTGATGCCATTTTGGTCTCCTTTCATTGGTGCCCACCCCCTCGTCGAGGAAATATAAGTTAGAAGTTGTTGACGGTAAAGGGAAGAAAATGGCTACGAAATGGTTCAACAGCATAGAGGAATTGGCCAAGGCCATTCGAACGGGCCTTATAGAAACAATGGATGACCTACGTAACGATGTGACCGATGTGGTAGTGGATGAAGTGCAGCCTCGTTCTGTTTTTCCGGTTGCCGCCATGCCCGTTGATGAATCTCCCGTTAAAAAAACGGAATTGATCGGTCCGGATTTACATAACGATGACGAGTTGGAACAATTTTATATAGAAGAGACGGCAGGACCTAGGCCATATGGGACGGCCACAGCGGCTATGAAGCATAAGCCTGTGATGATTAAAAAACTGCGTGATCATGGCGTGAAAGGGATTTCCTGATGGCCGTATATGATTTTCAACCATCCATTGCTCAAAAGAGTATGGGTGCCGTGGAACGACAACCGTTGATTTCGTCCTACCCCAATGGTTTGCCGGATCGAACTAAACGCGTTGAATTGCTTAAGGATCCTACTGAAAACGTCAATGTTCCTGAGGACGTCAAACCGGTTTATGAGCCTGGTTTTTATTATCTTGATGCAGCCATATTGGCTTATTTCAGCAATATTCGAATTCCTACTAAGGACAGTTATCGGCAAATGGACGTTAAAATCGCCGGGGGTGATAAGACGATTCTGACGTGGAAAGAGGATTTGCAACGAAGAGGCGGCCGCATTAGGTTGCCGGTAATGTCCATTAATAGGACGGCTGAAGAATTTAATCCGGAAAAATTTTCGCCTCCTTATATGTCCATCGCCAAGCGTTTTGCTACTACCGATAAAACTCGGTTGGAGATGGTTTATCGTCCTACGCCTTCTTTAGTCACCTATCAGTTGTCTATTTGGGGTGAGCATAAACGAGACGTAGCGCATGCTTTTTACGACATCCGAACTAGATTTAATCCTTTGGCTGAAATTTATGTAGACGATAAGCATATGAAAGGGTCGGTGCAACTTCGCTATGGTGGCATGAGTGACGTCAGCGATAAGGAAGCCCAAGCGGCAGTGCGGGCTAATGTGCGTTATGACGTTAATTTTACAGCTGAAGCCTGGCTGCCATTGTCCACCAAATTGATGCCGTCGATATTGGGTCGAGTAACGCAATTTGCAGAAATTCAGGGAGAAACTTTTGGTTTTATGATTGGCGAAAGGTTCCATGAACCGACGCAATAATGTATTTTAATGTGAGGGTTCAACCTGAAAGGAGATTTGTGATGGCGTCTAAACCGCTGACACAACGTCAATTGAAGGAACGTAGAGAAGCCGAAGAGACTAAAACAAAACAAGAATTTGTGATTGTCCACAATTGTTCACAGCAGTTGGTGATCATTCAGGTCGTTAAGCAACCGAAGAAAGGTAAAAAAATCGATTTTTATTTTGCGCAGCAGAATGTACAATTACATCCCAATCAGACGGTGAAGTTGAACAAACATGAGATAATGATTAATCAACTTAAAAATCTGGCAGCCAAAAATAAAATTCGTATTTTGTCAGGTCTCTAAGTAAAGAGATTGGTCTTTCTTTAATTCTGCCATGCATTCATGACATACAGGGTACGGTTCAAATGGCTCTCGCGGTGCAGTACATTTAGGGCAGATTTGTAAGCTACAATTTTCGCAATATATTTCATCTTTGGTTTCTGCTCCGCAGATGTCGCATTGGCCCATCTCTTGTCCTGTGAGATCACTCATTTCATGCTCCTTCTCTGTATTTCAATACCATGACAACGGATACTAATGATCGTTTTGAAGGCTATTCCTTTGACTGTATGATTAAAAAAGAAGATGGCAAGGAACTTTTTGTTGAATGCCATGGTGAATACTGGCATGGGCCTGAACGTGAGTCACGTGATAGAGCAAAGGCTACTTTTCTCCATAGGTATCGATCAGATGCTGAATTGCTGGTGTTATGGGAACATGAATTCCGCAGCGTCAATAGATTGAAGGATATTCTTAAACAAAAGCTTGGGTTGAAGAGATTCTCTTTACGGCCATTTTCTTTCAAGGATGTGCTGATTACTCAATCACCAATTACTGATGATCTAAAATCTCTTTTTGCTCGTCATCATTATTTGGCCAACATTGGTCGTTTTGGATCTCTCCGCTATATCGGAACGATAGGTGATGATCTAGCCATCGCCGTAATCTTCTCTTCATTGACTAGACAGCAATCGGCCGTTAAATTTGGGCTTAAATCAAAGCAGATGCTGGAGCTTACCCGGTTTTGTATCCATCCGTGTTACCAAAAGAAGAATTTTGCTTCATGGTTTTTGAGTAGAACCTTGAAACGTTTGAATAAGGATAAACCGAAGATAAAGAGAGTCATTACTTTTGCGGATCAGACATATGGTCATGAGGGTACGATTTACAAGGCTTCGGGTTGGAAAGTTGAACATCGAGTGAAACCAGATTATTGGTATGTAGATTCTTATGGGGGCTGGTATCATAAAAAAACCATATGGGACCATGCATCTAAGATGGGCATGAAGGAGAGTGAATATACTCAATCACACCAATTGCGCAAAATCATGGGAAAATCAAAAATTATGTACTCAGTGGAACTGTAAATCAAAAGTAACTTGAGGATTTTGGTCATCCAAGAAAATAGGAGGAAAAGAAGATGCCCGTTTACCTTTCACCGGGAGTCTTTCCCCGAGAAATCGACCTCTCCATTATCCCGACGGCGGTAGGACCGCTTCGACCTGCTTTTATTGGAACGGCACAGAAGGGTGCGCTCAATGAACCCACTTATGTAACCAACGGGCAGCAGTATATCGATGAATTTGGAGAACCGTTTCCAGAGAGTTATCTTGGCTATGCCGTATTGGCTTATATGGAAGAAGGCAATCAGGCATATGTGCTGCGAGTTGGCGTGGAGTGTGAGGCTGGGCAAGTAGATGAATTGGCTGATATCTGTATCGATGCCAGTGGCGCACATGGGCATGGTTGGGGTCGCTTACCGGTCTTTACCGGTATTGATTTCGGCAAGCTGGCGTTGCGCACAATTGATGCCGACAATCCGGTAGAATTTCACAGCTCAGCCGTGACGGACATTGATTACAACGACATCGATGTTTCTACTACTTATGGACCCACCACTGCTACGTTGTCTTTTACCGGTGCCGGATTGAGCGACGTTTATACCGGCCCGACTGACGACAATTTCTTTTTGCTGATTACTTCAGCTCCGGTCAGTGGTACGCTGAACGGTGCATCTTTTGAAGTCCGTCGCAATTCTGACGGGTTGGTAGTTCAGGCGGGACAATTGGTGGAATCCACGCCCGGTGAGTCAGATCCGATCACGTTGGTTGATGGGCTGGTTTGTAAGGTTGTAGTTACGGCCGGGGTACTGGATGTTCAGGACTCATTCTCATTTTCAGTTCGTCCCGACAACCGCGCCTTTGCTTTTGCCGTAGATTTGGCTGCCGGTGTGGCTCCTTCGGTTTACTCTTTTACCGACGGTGAGTCATTCACCGATCCGGATTCCTTCGTCAATCGGTTCAACGACATCATTGGCGGCAGCGAGGATTACAAGGCCGTCAACGTTGACGGCCAGGTCTACATTCGGACTGACGTGGCAGGGGTAAGCATCCAATTACAGCATTCCGAAGCCTGGGCTTTGGAATTGGGGCGGCAGCTCTATAGTTGGGATATTCCGCGTAGCTTTTTGCTGGCGACCGATGCCGGTCCTTTCAACATTACCAGCAGCAACGATCGAATCAAGCTTGATGTAGTGGAAAGCGACACTACGACCACTCTGGAATTTTCCATTGTTGATGGCTTGGGTCTCACTTCAGCGCAAGTGGCCAGTTCTCTTGACAATGGTGGTGTCTACCAGGGTTCTCGGTATTTCCATTCTTATACGATTGAGATTGAAGAAGGCGTTCATTACGTGGTTATTGAGACCACTGTCGATCACGAATTCGGCGT
>Ga0164318_10006506_pt1 | contig 11304 bp, 12 predicted proteins | sample GuaBasSedimGuay9_FD_113734 | JGI IMG/M metagenome (GOLD analysis project Ga0164318, IMG submission 113734) | Subseafloor sediment microbial communities from Guaymas Basin, Gulf of California, Mexico - Guay9, Core 4571-4, 0-3 cm | ecosystem: Environmental > Aquatic > Marine > Hydrothermal vents... | reverse complement strand
CCTTCATCTGATAGCGCATATTACTCACTGAAATTAATTCCAACGTGAAAGTTAATAAAGTTAATTAAAAATTAGCAAAGAAGAAAATTATAAATAATAATATTAAAAAAGAAGGGATGAAAATAATCGTTTTAACTACACGTCGTTCTTCATTTTTTATAAGCAAAGAGGTCTCCGTTTTTCTCATAAATCTCCGAACGATCATATACCATTCCTACCGGAGAGGCGGATGCAACAGCACTGCCAATCATTACTACACCAGCAAGAACAGCACCTATCTTTTTAACTTTCATCATAATCACCTAGTTACTATTAAAATGTGGGATATTTAAATGCTTTTTGGATTCAGTAAAAATCATTAAAAGCACTGGGATAATAGATTATCAGCTATTTACTCGGGTTGGTAGTTGTGGTGAAGACGTATAGGAAAGGTTATGCTGCTGAAAATCAGTTGGTTCACATTCTTTATAAACGTGGTTATGCGGTTATGCGCGCGCCGCGGTCTGGCCGTGTTGATTTGCCAACACCAGACATTGTTGCGATTAAAGGTAGGAAAGTTTTGGTCATAGAATGTAAATCTCGAAAAAGTGGGTTTACGGTTGAGCATGAACAATTAGAACAATTGAATGAATGGAAAAAAAGAACAGCCGGGCGCGCTTATATCGCTTGGAAACGACCAAGGGTTGGTTGGTTTTTTTTAAAGCTAGAAGATGTCATCAAAAACCACGGCAATGTTGGAAAAAAGTTTGTTGAAAAATATGGGATAAATTTAGATGACTTATAATTAGTTTCTTCACTATTCCTCTTTCGCTAGAAAAAAACTTTAAAAGCGTTTCGACATCTATTAAAGTAGTATTCGACGTGTGGTTTGGTGATATAAACGAAGGATAGAAAGGAAAATCATGGTATATTGGAAGAATTTGAACTAGCAAGAAACGACATGGCTAAAAAAATTGCCGGTGAAATATGCTTAGCTGAGCACCCGGGTAGCGTCATAAAGAAGTGGCGGCACATTATGAAAATAGCACAGCGTGAACTGGCTGAAGAAGTCGGTGTAATGCCTTCTGTTATAAGTGATTATGAATCAGGACGAAGAAAGTCTCCCGGCATCAAGGTTGTGAAAAAGATTGTTGACGGCCTACTAGGAATAGATGAAAAGCGTGGTGGTAAGATCATAAAGGAATTTTCAAACTTTCCAGAAAACGCCACAATAAGCAATGCTATACTTGATATAAGAGAATTCACAGAGGCTGTTAACATAAAAAGATTCGCCAAAGCGGTTGACGGTGAAATCATCTTAACTTTTGGCGATAAAGAGATATATGGATACACAATTATAGACTCTCTCAAGGCTATTGTTGAATTCTCACCAACCGAACTGGTCAAATTATACGGTTTAACCACAGAACGTGCACTCATTTTTACGGGTGTTTCAACTGGTCGTTCTCCAATGGTTGCCATAAAAGTAACAAATCTTAGACCCGGCCTTGTTGTCTTGCATGGAACAAACAAGGTTGATGAGGTAGCAAAAAGAATTGCGAATGCCGAACAAATCCCCCTCATTCTCTCGAAAGCAAAATCTGTTAAGGACCTTATAAACAGTCTTAGAAAAAAATTCAGCTAATGATTGGTACAATGCCTCACACAAGAACCTCTAGCCACGCAGCCAGTATTATTAGAAACTCTGCTACTATAAAAAATATGAATGCGTCCTTAAAAACCTCTTTAAATTCTGGTGTATTAAATTTCTCTCTTACTATGGCAACGGACAATATACCGCCAGCGATGCTGACTAAAAAGTATGCAACAACCTCTGGGAGCCCGTGTATTATAATCTGACCCAAACCAAGTGGAACGCCGTAAAGATAAGCAACTCCTGTGCTCATGCCTGTCTCAATTAGGGATTCTATAAAGAGGCCGACGAAAACACCGATTACAGATGCGTTCCAAGCCAGAATAAATATGGCTCCAGATGCAAACAAAATACTCGTTAGAAATATCAAAAGAAGGACGCTTGTGTTGTTTGTTAATATACGCCAGAACGCCGTGTCAAAAACCGCGCGACCCGTCGCCTGTGTCGATATGCTCTCTAATGTTTTCGTCTGAAGGGTAAAAAGCTTTTCAGCATGCCCGGGAAAGAAAATATAAACAAAACTCGTGGCAACAATTATTCCGAGAAAAAAATACGAAAAAATTATTATGATTTGCTTATGACGCTGTAAAATACCTTCCCGTATCTTTCCCTCTGCTTCTGCCTCGTCTTTTTTTTCCTCTATAGAAAAGAGGTGCTGAAAAAATGGAACGAAAAGAATCGTTATGAAGGCTATTGTTAATATAGATATCTCGGAAGGAAAAAGAACATTCGAAACAAAAATTGCGATAAATGTAAATATAATTGCTATGAAAAAAACGTGCCATGGTTTTTTTTCTGCGTTGTGCGGGTCTATGATCGACTCGAGTACCATGTTAAAGTAATGGCAACAATCCAATAAAAAGTTTGCCTTTAAGTGAAAACGTGATACTCCTTGCCTATTTGATAACACATAACATATGGTATGTTGGCCTTATCAAGCTCTTCCTTGCTTTTTGGCCACTCACCCTTATTTTCAGGTAAGTCATCCTTTCTAACAACAAATATATGATCCACATCTCCGATTGCCCCTATCTTGAAAAGAGCCATATATTTTCCTGCATCGACTTTTCCATCAGGAGCAAGTATTTCTGGATATCTCGGTACTCCTTCTTTTTCAAGAGCATCGAGAAGCGGTTTGTTTTTCTCGATCTCGAACCAACCATCTTTTTTTTCAAAACCAAAACCGTCTTGAAAATATTAATCTTTTTGTAAATTAATGTCGTTGTGATATGTAATGCAAGTGTAATTCGTTTTACGACGTTTATCGTGTTCGACAATTCATAATTCGACAGCATAAAGCACTTAAACACAACCCCATTAAGAAATAACTTATGTTCGGTATTGTTGGCTGGGGTGCTTATGTTCCTCGATATAGAATAAAAACTGAAGAAATAGCGCGTGTGTGGGGTAAGGACCCGAAAACAATTTCAAAAGGTCTTGGTATCGTTGAGAAATCTGTACCAGATTTAGATGAAGATACGATAACAATATCTGTTGAGGCTGCTAGAAATGCTCTTGCGCGCGCGGGTATAGACCCGAAGGACATTGGCTCTGTTTATATCGGGTCTGAGTCACACCCATATGTAGTAAAACCGTCTGGAACTGTCGTTGCCCAGGCGCTTGGCTGCACGCCCGAACTTATGGTAGCTGACCTTGAATTTGCTTGCAAAGCAGGCACTGCTGGTATGCAGATTGTTTTGGCACAGGTAATGGCTGGTATGGTCAAATATGGTCTAGCTATAGGTGCCGACACCTCACAAGGAAGACCCGGGGATGCTCTTGAATATTCTGCTGCGGCAGGCGGCGCCGCATTCATAATAGGACCAAAACCGGCTGTGGTTATAGAAGACACGTACTCTTATACAACAGATACTCCAGATTTTTGGCGAAGAGAAGGACAAGACTATCCAAAGCATGGTGCACGATTCACTGGAAAACCTGCTTATTTCAAGCATGTTATAAATGCCACTTATGGCTTGCTGGAAAAGGTTGGAAGGGATGTTTCTGAATATGACTATGTTGTCTTTCACATGCCTAACGCAAAATTTCCTATAAAGGCTATGAAACATTTCAAGATACCAAAAGAGAAATATCTTCCTGGGCTTGTCGTTACAAAAATAGGTAACTGCTATTCTGGCTCGTCATTGTTGGGACTAAGCGCAGTATTGGATATAGCAGAACCAGAACAAAAAATACTACTGACCTCCTTTGGTAGTGGCGCTGGGTCGGATTCCTTTTCGCTCTTGGTTAAAGACAAAATTTTAGATGTTCAAAATAAAGCGCCAAAAACAAGAGATTATATTGAAAAAAACAAAGAGTATATTGATTATGGTATGTATGTGAAACTAAGAAAGAAATTAAAAATATAATTGTTTACGAAGTGATGTTATGAGAAATGTTGCTGTAGTTGGTGTTGGAGAAACAGCCTTTGGGGAACATTGGGAAAAATCTCTGAGGGCGCTGGCTGTGGAAGCAGGCATAGCAGCAATCAGAGATGCTAATATAGAAGGAGCTGATATCGAAGCCATGTACATAGGTAATATGAGCGCTGGTAAGTTTATAGGACAAGAACACCTTGCTGCGCTGGCTGTGGACCAAGCCGGGCTTGTTGGAATACCATCAAGTCGCCTGGAAGCCGCCTGTGCATCTGGCAGTCTTGCATTCAGACAGGCTTGCTTGGCTGTTGCTTCAGGTGAATATGATATAGTTATAGCCGCGGGCGCAGAAAAAATGACTGACCTGCAAACAGAAGACGTGACAACAACCCTAATGGGTGCAGGAGACCAGGAATGGGAAGGTTGGCTAGGCATGACGTTTCCCGGCCTTTACGCGCTTATGGCAAGAAGACATATGTATGAATATAACACCACAAGAGAACAGATGGCTTTGTTTTCTGTTAATGGACATAAAAATGCCGCACTGAATCCAAAAGCACAATTTCCTTTTGAAATCACGGTAGAAGATGTTTTGAACTCACCCCTTGTTGCTGATCCACTGCGGCTGTTAGACTGTTCCCCGGTTTCGGATGGGGCGGCGGCTGTTATAATAGCGTCAGAAGACGCAGCTAAAAGGTTTGAAAACCCAATATGGCTCATTGGTTCTGGGCAGGCAACAGACAACCTGGCTCTGCATGATAGAAAATCTTTAACATCACTTCGAGCAACAAAAATAGCCGCAAAAAAGGCATATGAGCAGGCAGGTATATCGCCAGAAAAGATTGACGTTGCTGAGGTTCATGATTGCTTTTCAATAAATGGGTTGATTGCTCTCGAGGACCTTGGTTTTTGCGAACGAGGAAAATCCGGTAAGTTTGTTGAAGATGGTAATATTGAACGTGGCGCGGCGGTTTCGATAAATACGAGTGGGGGATTAAAAGCCAAAGGCCACCCGGTCGGAGCAACAGGCATATCGCAGATAATTGAAATTGTAAAACAACTGCGCGGAGAGTGTGGAAAAAGGCAGGTTCCAGCAGAATTTGGTCTAACTCATAATGTTGGGGGTACCGGAGCAACAGTCGTTGTAAATATTTTTGGAAAAGAACTAAAAGAAAGGTGGGTGTGAGTATGGTTCATCGATCGTCTGTCCCTATGCATTGGCGCTTGTACGAGTCTAGATATAATTTGGTCGGTAATAAATGTCTTGTTTGTGGAGAATTTTTTTATCCATCAAAAATCGTTTGCCCAAACTGCAGGCGAAGAGGAATATTAAAAAGGGTTGTTTTTAGTGGAAAGGGAAAAATATACTCGTATACCATAATAAGGAACGCGCCACGTGGTTTTGAAAAATATGCCCCCTATGTTGTCGCTATTGTTGAGTTGGATGAGGGCCCACGCGTGATGGGTTGGATAGTTGACTCGAAAATATCTGATATTAAAATTGGCCGGCGCGTGTCTGTTGTTTTTAGGAAAATCTACGAAGATGGAAAAGAAGGTTTAATCCATTATGGATTTAAGTTCCGAGTTATTGATGAAAAATAACCGATAGACTGACCCTTTGTTTTCTTTTGGAGTTTTTATTATTTGCTTGATTTGATATTTTTGCTTAACCCTTATTTCTTATAACAATGTTATAAAAAGTATTTTATTATAGAGTATTTTCTACAGGAAATGCTGGGGTGTGTGTTGTTTTTGATAAAATATAGTAAAATAACCTAATTTTCGTGTAGAGAAATGTTTATATATTTTTCAAAAGAAATAAAGGTTGCTGTTGTATTGTTTGAAATGTACTGTGTATAAGACTATGAGCGGGGGTGTTGGTCGTGATAGATGATCTTTTTTCTTCTTATCTAGAAAGTCCTGGCGTTTTCAGAGATAAAAACGTGTTAACAAGTAATTTTATACCGAAAAAAATAACGCACCGAGAAGAGCAAATCAAACAACTTGCATCGGTGGTTGCTCCCGCATTGCGCGGGTACAGGCCAAACAATGTTTTCGTTTTTGGTACGGTCGGTACAGGAAAAACAATTACAGCGCATTTTGTTATGAAAGAGTTGCTAGAAGCAGCCAAAAAAAACAAAACAGCAAAAATAAAAACAATATACATAAATTGTAAGATGAAAAAGGTTGCTGACACAGAGTATAGGTTGTTTGCTCAGTTGCTCAAAGAGTTTGGTTGTAACGTTCCAGACACAGGACTTCCAACAGACGTTCTTTATAGAAAATTCTTTAATATCATAGATCAAGAAGAGCAAATTATAATTTTAGTGCTCGATGAAATAGATGCACTTGTCAATAAGGTTGGTGATGAATTTCTTTATAATTTGACGCGGGTAAACACCGATTTAAAAAAAGCAAAACTAATGATAATAGGCATAACCAATGACCTATCTTTTTCAGACGCGCTCGACGCACGTGTTAAAAGTTCATTGGGAGAAGAGGAAATAATATTTCCTCCGTATAATGCAATGCAACTAAGGGACATATTGTTAGAGCGCGCGACCATGGGATTTAACGATGGTGTTCTTGAGGAGGCTGTAATAAACAAGTGTGCTGCGATTGCTGCTCAAGAACACGGAGATGCTCGCCGAGCCATTGATCTTCTACGGGTTGCCGGGGAAATTGCGGAAAGAAACAATGAAACAAAGATTACAGAAAAGCATGTTGATATGGCAGAGCAAGTAATAGATATGGATAGGGTAACAGAATCGGTTAAAAGCCAGCCCAAACAATCACAGGCTGTTCTTTATGCTATTATTAAATCGGTAGAAGAAAAAGACCATAGTTTATTGACAGGAGATGTTTATGACGCATATAAAGAAATATGTGATGTCAACGGCTTAAAGGTTTTAACCCAGCGTCGGGTAGGCGACCTAATAGCAGAGTTAGATATGTTGGGAATAATACATACAAAAGTTATATCACATGGAAGATATGGAAGAAGCAGGGAGATATCATTAGCTATTGGTGGAAACGTTTTGAATAACGTTAAAAAAATACTGATAGATAGGTTTGGGGAATAGTTTTTTGATATTTGGTAGATTTGATGAAAAAGGAGGATATAATCAAATATTTTCTAGATGCTGGTTTTTTAGTTAGCCCGGGCGCCCTTAATTTTTTGGCTAATAAAGATGATGTAAAAACAATAATAAATAAAATAAAAGAGACACGGTCTGAAAAGGTGGTCCTTGGATTGGAAGATGTCCGGGTGTATGAGGAGGAAAAAAAAGAAAAGGAAAGAAAAGAGAACATAATTATTATAAAAAACCTCAGAAGCAAGCCAGATGAGATAAAAACTGAAGATTTTCTACATTTTTACCAAGATAAATATAAAAAAATGCAGAAAATAATTCAAGACAGAATCAACGCAAACTTTGTTTCAATCAACAAGCTTGGTGGAGTAAGAAAAGAGGTTAGCCTGATAGGTATAATAAAAGATAAGAAAAGGAAAGATGAAAAGACAATTTTGGAACTCGAGGATATGACTGGAACCGTGCCCGTTATATTTAATTCTGGCCTTGTAAATATAGAAGAACTGGAGCTGGATGATGTCATTGCTGTTCGGGGGATATCCGCAACCAAGGTAATATACGGGAAAGAGGTAATGTATCCAGACATCCCTTTAAGGTCAGCAACAAGAGGAACTGGAAAGGGATGTTTTATTTCTGATTTACATCTTGACGAGGCACCAACATCAGACTTAAAGCGTTTTTTTGATTGGTTTTCCCAGTCCGACATAAAATATCTTTTTATCGCTGGTGACATTACTGATATGAAAATGCTTGAAAATTTTGTCGATGATTTTAATGGAAGAAAAACAATTTTTTTAATACCGGGAAATATGGATGATAAGGAATACCCAGCACTTCCACTGAAAACAGAAAAAAAGAATATAATATCCCTGAGCAATCCGAGCATGGTAGAGCTAAACGGCATTAAAATATTGTTAATTCACGACTTTGATATAAATATGCTTAAAAAAAGATATCTTGGAAAGTCAAGAGACATACTAGAGGAGGACTATCTTGTTCTGGACGTCGTTCCTGACATAGTTCACTGCGGGCACACACACGAGCCAATAGTTAAAAATTATAAGTCTGTCACGATTGTAAATAGTGGTTCACCTTTAAGCGAATTCAAACCAGTAGTGATTGATTTCAGTACGCGGGCGGTTGAGCAAGTCAAACTCTAAGCAACCGGTTGTAAGCCAACAGACAAACCTATAAATATTTAGAATGTGTTAATTGTTTACTGGGGTGTTTTTACATCTTTAATATTTTGCTTGGATTATATTGAATAATTTACAAATTAGATTAAAGTAAAATTATTTATACGGTAGATTTTAATGCTAAGGGTGCAACTACTTGATGCTGATTATATAGTCATAGACAACAAGCCAATTGTGCGCCTTTTCTGTAAAACTAAAACTGGTAAAACGGTTTGCGTGTTTTCAAAGGAGTTTCGGCCTTATTTTTATGTTTACGGAGATAATGAGAAGATAATTGATGTTCTAAATAAACGATATGCTGATAAAATCGAGAAGATAGAGCGGGTCGAAAAATTTTTCTCTATAGGATATACCGAAAAGCCAGTAAAAATGTTGAAGGTATTTACAAAGATTCCGGGGGACGTTCCTATATTGAGAGATGAGCTCGAAGAAAAATATAAAAGAATTGTCAAAAATGTTTTGGAGGCGGATATACTTTTCAAATATCGTTTTATGATAGATAATAATCTTACGGGTATGTGTTGGTTTGATGTGGTTGGAGCAAAAGAATTTAGCAATTCCGTTAAATGCCCTATTATTGAAGCCAAAAAAATCCGTCCAACTGAAGAAATCAAAAATTCACCACTCAAATATATGTCTTTTGATATAGAGGCAATATCCTATGATTATGACCGGATGGTGGATGAAAAAAAAGACCCAATAGTTATGATTTCCCTGGCTTTTAATCCAGAATATCGGGGAAAAAAGACGCTTGTCCTTGTTGCTAAGAGGGGGGCACGCGGAACCGATATAGAGTCTTTTTCAGACGAAAAAGAGATGTTAGAGCGATTCTTAGAGGTGATCGACGACTTTGACCCGGATATAATCACCGGCTATAATATTATCAATTTCGATATTCCTTATGTGTTAGAGCGCCTTAAAAAGAACAATCTTCCGAGCACATTCGGAAGAGTTACGGACAAACCATGTTTTGTTAAGAAATTTGGCGCAACACAAACCTGTACTATTTCTGGAAGGGTTGTTGTCGACCCATATCAAATTATAAAAACAGACCCATTTATGCGATTTAAGAGATATGATTTGAACACTGTTGCTCTTGAAATGCTTGGTGATGGAAAAATAGATGTTGATTATAGAGAGATGGTTAAGCTATGGAACGGCTCCAATGATAAACTGAACAAGTTCATAAAATATTCTAGAAAGGATGCTGAACTAGCTTTAAGGCTGTTGCTTGACAAGAATTTGCTTGATAAATTTTTTGAGCTTTCAAAGGTTTCCGGCCTTTTGTTACAGGACACCTTTGGTGGACAGGCAACCCGGGTCGAGATAAGTTTTTTGAGGGAATGTAAAAAAAGAGATTTTGTAATACCTACCAAGCCATCCAAGGTGGAAATCGCTCGGCGTGAGGCAGAAAGAAAGAAAAAAGGACTTAAAGGAGCAATTGTCCTTGAACCGAAAAAAGGACTTCACGCAGATGGTTGTGTTTTAGTTCTGGATTTCAAGAGCTTATATCCCTCTCTCATACGGACATTTAATATTTGTCCGACGTGTTTGATTACGAAAGACTCTCCCAAAAATGTTAAAAAACACAAAACACCAACAGGCGCCTATTTTGTTGATGAGGATGTAAGAAAAGGTATACTTCCAACTATCTTAGAAACATTACTCAAAACCCGTTTCGCTATTAAGAAGAAGATGAAAAAAGCACGCGGTGAGGAAGCAAGGCTCCTGAACGCGAAGCAACTTGCTCTTAAAATTATGGCCAACTCTTTTTATGGATACACTGGGTATCTTCGAGCGCGCGTATATGTTATGGACGTTGCTAATAGTATCACTGCTTATGGAAGAGAGAACATACAAAAAACAAAGAGCCTGATTGAGGATAAATATAATGTCGAGGTTATCTATGGCGACACAGATTCTATATTTCTCAAGACTAATATAACAAATTTGGACGAAGCTGCCAAATTAGGGGAAGAGATTGCTAGATATGTGACCCAAAACCTTCCCGGTTGCCTCGAGCTCGAGTTTGAGAAGGTGTATCGAACCTTCCTAATATTAACAAAGAAGCGATATGCGGGATGGAAATTTGTGAAGGTTGGTAATAGGTGGGAAGATTCTATAGACATGCGCGGCATCGAAACAGTTCGTAGGGATTGGTGTCAGCTGGTTACGGATGTTATGAATCACGTGCTTGAATTAATTTTGAGAAAAGGTGATATTAAAGAGGCAATGAATTATGTTAAAACCGTGATAATAGACCTTCAAAAAGGTAAAATTCCCCTTGAAAAATTGACGATTATAAAAGGGATAACAAAAAACCCGGGCGCTTATAAGGGGGTGTTGCCACACATAGAGCTTGCAAAAAAAATGTTACGCCGCGATCCGGCGCGCGCCCCGGCGGTTGGTGGGAGAATAGGTTTTGTCATAATTAGGGGGAATCAGATGCTCTCGAAGCGGGCCGAAGACCCAGCTTATGTTAAGGAACACGGTCTTCAGATAGATTCAAAATATTATATAGAAAACCAACTTTTACCTCCAATTACAAGGATTTTAAATGCTGTTGGCGTTTCTTCTAGCGAGCTCTTGGGCGGCGGACGACAAATTTCTCTTTCAGACCTCGCAACCGGGAAGAAGCGGGTGCTTAACCATAAAATAGATGTCGAGTATTTTTCTAAGGAAGATAAAAAACAAAACAAGAAAGAAGACGAGAAGGAAAAGGCACTTGATGGGTGGGAAGAGTTTGTTTGTTCGAAATGTAAAAAATCATACAGACGAATGCCGTTAACCGGGCGATGTGATTGTGGAGGAGAGCTACTCATCGCTTACCACGGGAATGTTTCCAGAAAGATCAAGAAAAGATAGCAACCTCAATTCTGGTTCTATACGTAATTACTATTAAATTCTGAATTATTGTTCATCACTATTCATAAATACCACACCAAGAACTGTGTGAACTTTCTGTGAATAAAAGTGAAAGGTCTTCTGGTTTCCACAGGAAAAAAATT
>Ga0164318_10006505_pt1 | contig 11304 bp, 9 predicted proteins | sample GuaBasSedimGuay9_FD_113734 | JGI IMG/M metagenome (GOLD analysis project Ga0164318, IMG submission 113734) | Subseafloor sediment microbial communities from Guaymas Basin, Gulf of California, Mexico - Guay9, Core 4571-4, 0-3 cm | ecosystem: Environmental > Aquatic > Marine > Hydrothermal vents >... | reverse complement strand
TTTCCTTTTCTTTTTTGGCGTTGATCCGTAGGTTGTACATACGGCTACTCACGTTCATCCCCTTTCGGGGATGCAGGAAGGACGCCTTCAGTTGAGCAGGCCCGGGCACGATTAGGAAAACTCCTCTGACGCTTGGATGTTGACTCGGTGCCTGTTGGCACCTATTCTAAACTTAAGATAAGAGAAAGTGGCTCTAATATGTGTTGGGCGTTGATTCCCGAAGAGGAGTTCCTGGAACTTGCGATAGGAGATTAGGCGATGGTTGAGATTAACGACTTGCTTGAGCTGGCTGTTGCCAGGGGAGCATCAGACCTCCACATAAAGATAGGGGCACAGCCCGTCATCAGAGTGGATGGCCACCTTACGACGATGATCGATCAGAAGCGGCTGACGCCGGATGATACTTTGCACCTTGCGTTTAGCATGATGACGCCTGGCCAGCGGGAGAAGTTCCGGAAGCACAAGCAGATCGACCTTGCGCACGCCGTGCCCGGCCTCGGGCGTTTCCGTGTGAGTGCATTTCAGCAACGAGGCACGGTGAGCATTGTTCTAAGGGTTGTGCCGACCAAGATACTGGGGTTCAAGGAGCTCTACTTACCACCCGTGATGGAGAAGCTCTCGATGGAGAACAGGGGCCTGATCATACTGACAGGCACAACCGGTAGCGGGAAATCGACGACACTTGCGGCAATGATAGACTACATGAACGTGCACCGCGTGGAGCACATAGTAACGATCGAGGACCCGATTGAGTTCCTTCACAGGGACAAGCGCTGCATCATCAACCAGCGAGAGGTAGGCTCCGACACCGAGACTTTCGCAGGCGCCCTGAGAGTAACTCTAAGACAGGACCCCGACGTGATACTGGTCGGCGAGATGCGTGATTTTGAGACGGTTGACCTGGCAATAGCGGCGGCAGAGACTGGCCACCTCGTGTTGACCACGCTTCACACGTTGGATGCGGTCGAGACGATCAACCGCATCGTTGCCTTCTATCCCCCGCACCAGCAACAGCAGATAAGGCTGGAGCTTGCGGCGATCATCAAGGGTATCGTCTCGCAACGTCTCATGCCGAAAGCTGATGGCAAGGGGCGTATTCCCGCGGTCGAGGTGCTGGTGAGCACGGGGTTGATCCGCGACAAGATAGTTGACAGGGAAAAGACGATGGAGATCAAGGAGGCAATCGCGGACGGTGTGGTTCAGTATGGGATGCAGACTTTTGACCAGTGCTTGATAAAGCTTTTCTATCGGAAGCTTATTACGCTCGACACGGCCATGCGGTACTGCTCCAATCCGGATGACTTCATGCTCAAGATCAAGGGGATCAGCTCCACGAGCGATATGGCGAAAGCCGAGGAAGCCGCGGAGATCGGCACGGATTTGGAACAGGAAGCCATGTCGTTCGATTTCTCCAATACCATTGATGAGTAAGGCGGCAGCCAGGGAGATTGACTCTCGCTTCCTGCTTGTCCACAAGTGTGAATCAACCTGAGCGGACACCCGAGGCACAGAGACGGTATCGTAAGACTAAGCAGGCGGCGCTGAAGCTGCTCGCCGCCCGTTCCCTATCAATTGCCGAGCTGAGGCGGAAACTCACCTCGCGGGGCTTTGACGGTGATGTGACCGAGGCTGTAATCCGGGAGCTTGTGGCGAAGCGCTTCCTTGACGATGAGGGCGTTTCAGAGCTTTATGTTCAGAATCTGCTGGAGCGCAAGGCCTATGGCAGGCGTTGGTTCTTCCGGAAACTGTTGCAGCGAGGGATACACGAGGAGACGATCCGGAGCGTCCTTGACAGGATTTACGAGGAGATTGACGAGGGCCAGCTGGCCTATGCGGCTGCCGTTCGGAAGTTGCGAGGGCTCAGGGGCGGCAATCCGAGGTCGAGGTTGGCAAAGGTCGCGAGGTTTCTGAGCAGCAGAGGGTTTGCAGAGAGTCTGGTAATGCAGGTCATCAACGAACGGCTATCGAACGAACTGAGGGCAGAGGATGAAAACGGCGAATGAGCTCAGGGAAGTGTTTCTGAGTTACTTCATGGGCAAGGCGCATAAGCTCGTGCGGTCGGCCCCCCTCATTCCTGCCAAGGACCCGACACTCCTGTTCACAAACGCGGGGATGGTTCAGTTCAAGGATGTGTTTCTCGGCAGAGACAAGAGGCCTTATCGCCGGGCGACCTCGGTCCAGAAGTGCCTGCGCGTTTCGGGCAAGCACAACGACCTCGAGCACGTCGGTCGGACGCTCAGGCACAACACTTTTTTCGAGATGCTGGGCAACTTCTCATTCGGAGACTACTTCAAGGAGCTGGCCATAGAGTTTGGATGGGAGTTCATGACACAAGTAGCTAAAGTCCCTTCCGACCGGCTCTGGATCTCGGTTTATGAAGAAGATGACGAGTCGCGGCGGCTGTGGGAGGCGGTTGGCGTGAGAGCAGAGCACATCGTTGGTCTTGGGGAGAAGGACAATTTCTGGGCGATGGGTGATGTTGGGCCATGCGGGCCGTGCACAGAGATATACTATGACATGGGTTCGGAGATAGGTTGCGGGAGGCCCGAGTGTGCTCCGGGCTGCGATTGCGACCGGTTCTTCGAGGTCTGGAACCTGGTCTTCATGCAGTTCGATCGGGCCAATGACGGTACTTTGACCTCGCTTCCGGCGCCGTCAGTCGATACTGGGATGGGTCTTGAGCGACTCGCCTGCGTGTGCCAGGGGAAGCAATCGATCTTCGATACCGATCTTTTCGTGCCGATCAGAAATGCTCTTGGCGAGCTTTGTGATGTGCCGGTTACAAGCAGTGGGCAGGAGGGGATCGCATTTCGGGCAATATCGGACCACATCAGGTCTCACTGCTTCCTGCTTGCAGACGGGCTCATGCCGTCCAACGAGGGTCGCGGCTACGTCCTTCGGAGGCTGGTCCGCCGTGCAGCTCGGTTTGGCCAGGTTCTCGGGCTTCACGAGCCGTTTTTGTTCAAGCTCTCGGCGGCGGTCGTGGCGCAGATGGGCCATACTTACCCTGAACTTCGGGCGCAAAAGGAGACAATAGCAAGAGTCCTCAGGAGCGAGGAGGAGCGGTTCCAGGGGACCCTCAACCGGGCGATGCCGCGAGTCATGGAGTATGTGGAGGAGGTGAAGCAGGCTGGCGGGGATGTGCTCGATGGAGAGAGGGTGTTCTCGTTCTATGATACGTTCGGGTTCCCGCTGGAGCTGGTGCGCGACATCGCTAAGGAGAACGGACTCTCCGTCGATGAGAGGGGTTTTGAGCGAGCGATGCTCGGCCAGAAGAAGAGGGCTCGGGTGGCAACGAGCGGGCGCTTCCAGCTTCAGGCCGAGGACGAGACGCACCGGGACCTCAGCGCATCAGATTTCGAGGGTTACAACAAGTTCGAGTTGGACGAATGTCGCGTGGAGCGGATCGTAAAGGTTACGGATGGGTCGCGATGCGTGGTCGAAAGTGCATCAGATGGTAGCGAGGTCGAGGTAGTTCTCGACAGGACGCCGTTCTACGCGGAATCTGGTGGCCAGGTCTCGGATGTGGGCAAGATGCACTCTGAAACTGCAGACCTTGATGTAACATCAGTCCAGAAGACCGACCGCGGCGCTATCATTCACACCGCCATCGTTAAAACTGGGAAGCTGGCGGTCGGCGACAGCGTGCGCTGCAGAATCGACCGCAAGAGGCGAGATGCGATCGCCAGAAGCCACACGGCAACCCACCTGCTGAATTACGCCTTGCGTTCCATTCTTGGGCATCACGTCAAACAGTCTGGGTCTCTGGTTGAGCCTGACAGGCTTCGTTTCGACTTCACTCATTTTGGGCCTGTCTCGGAACGGGAGCTTGAGATGATAGAATCGGAGGTGAACGAGAAGATAAGGGATGACGTGGAAGTAATTGCCGAGGAGATGTCGTTCGATGATGCTACGGCATCAGGCGCGCTTGCGTTTTTTGGCGAGAAATACGGTGATGTTGTTCGCGTGGTTAGCGCGGGCGGTTTCAGCAAGGAGTTATGTGGGGGCACGCACGTCTCCCGAACGGGGCGCATAGGCTTGTTCAGAGTGCTCAGCACCTCCAGCGTTTCTGCAGGCGTGAGACGGATTGAGGCGCTTACGGGCGAGAGAGCTCTGGAGTACGACAATCGACGGCTGCGTGAGCTGAAGGAGCTTTCCGAGAAGCTCAAGACGCCGCTTGACAGCGTTGGCGAGCGTGTGGGATCGCTCATCGATGAGGTCAAGTCCTTGCGAAAAGAGCTGGTTGGTGCGAGGGAGCTGTTTATTAAGTCGAAGGTGAGCGGCCTTGTGAAAGGGGCGGTGGAGGTGAAGGGCGTCAAGGTGGTGGCGGCCAACATGGGTGAGGTAGATGTTGATTTCCTGCGCAGGGTTTGCGATGGCCTGAAGGAAGCGGGTTTTCGCGGGGTAGCAGTGCTCGGTGCTGTTGCCAAGAACAAGGTCATCCTGATATGTTTGGTTACCCAGGACTTGACAAACGATCTGGATGCAGGCCATATCATAAGGAAGATCGCCGCAGGCGTTGGCGGTAGCGGCGGCGGGCGTAGGGACCTGGCGCAGGCTGGTGGTTCTCGCCCGGAGCGGCTTGAAGAGTCGCTGTTACAGGTGAGCGAAGTGGTTTCAGAGGCTTTGGCAGATGCAGAGGAGAGTAGTTGATGCCATTTGAAGGGGGGATGCGTCGAACGACGATTGTGGTTACGTTGGTACTTGGGCTGGCGATGGGCATGGGAGTCATGCATTCCTGGGCGGAGCTTGCCTCAATTCAATGTGCGGATGGTGTGATCAAGATCGTTCAGCTAAGAGAGACGCCTGCTCGGCAGTTTGCGGGAAACGCCTCTTGTGCTTATCGGGCACCTGAACAGACGGGCCTGGGGGGTAGTGGGTCCACGTATGCACAGCTGAGTTCTCTGATCAGGGGCACTGCCAGGCGATACGGCGTTGACCCAGAGCTTGTGATGGCGCTGGTGAAGGTGGAATCCAACTTCGATCCCTATGCCCTATCACCGAAAGGAGCGAGGGGGCTGATGCAGCTTATCCCTGCGACAGCTCGCCTTTATGGGCTCAGGGATTACTACGACCCGGCCGCGAATGTTGACGCCGGCGTGAGGCATCTCAGAACGCTTCTCAGAAGGTATAATCACGAACTCGACCTGGTGCTGGCCGCCTACAACGCTGGCTGTGGGGCGGTTGACCGCTACGGGGGCGTGCCCCCTTACGGCGAGACAGTTAGGTTCGTGAAGAAAGTCAAGAGAATCTATTATATGCATGGGGGCGGGCCAACGGTGAATGGCAGCATGGTCGCATACTCGGGCGGTAACCTGCATCGGTTCGTTAGAGAAGACGGGACCATCGTCATCCGCGCGTACTCAGGCAGGCAGTAGCTGTTGACCATCGAGGGCAGTTCCAATGCTCAAGCGGATAGCAATCTACTGCGTTAACGGGCTCGGCTTGGTGTTATTGCTTGTCGCTTGCCTGACAGCCCAGAGCGTGCTCGGAGCGACAGGCCAACCCACGAAGAAGGAGTGCCCGCACAGCGACCAATCGAAGGCTGCGGTTTGCCGCCACCTCATAACGTTCTACCAGAAGTTCATTTCGCCCATTGATGCGACTTCGTGCCGCATGTATCCGTCATGCTCGGCCTTTGCGAGCGAGGCGTTCACGCGCTATGGCTTCCTTCGGGGCATGCTCTTGACCTCTGACCGCCTGATGCGTGATTGTCTCTTCGCCGACAGCGACTATCCCTTGGTTAAGAGGGGCGGCCGGTGGCTGCTCAAGGATCCGGTCGACGACAACACTTGGTGGTGGCCCAGATTTCGGGAAAAAGAGAATGCCTGGCGAGGAAGGTAAGCCCACGCTCCCGCGATGCTGGGAGGTCAAGCAATGCGGCGCAACAGAGTGTCCGCTCTACGAGAATCCTGGCGTCGCATGTTGGCTTGTAGATAACACGTTTTGCGAGGGGAAGAACAGGCCCTTTGAGAACAGATTCTTGATGACCTGCTCCCGGTGCCCGGTTTACCTCGAGGTCAGGAAGAGAGCGGACGGACGGCGAATAGCGGACAAAGCGATACTGGCCACATTCGACCGGATGCTCAACAACCTGTATTCCTACCACATCTCGATCAAGGAGACCAACAGGATTCTTGGACAGAAGATAGCGAGACTACGGTCTGTGCAAGAGATAAGCGAGGCAATCCTGGGCCCTTACAAGCTCGAGCAGGTGCTCTATATGGTGCTGACGGCGCTGACAGCTGGCGAGGGTTTTGGTTTTAACAGGGCGTTTCTCTTTCTAGTGAACAATACAGGGGAGTTCCTTACGGGCAAGATGGCCGTGGGTCCCTGTGACCACGAGGAGGCCATGCGCATCTGGGGGCGGTTCTCAAAGGAGAAGAGGCCGCTGAAGGAGCTGATGAGGACATGGGATAAGACATGGCTTGAGAGCAAGATCAACAAGACCGTGAATCTGATTAGTTTCCCGCTTAACAGCCAAGACAATGTTCTGGTCCAATCGCTTATGGAAAACAGGATCATAAACGTTCCAGACGTTTCTTCGGACAAACGGGCGTGGCCGGTTGCCGAGGGGCTCAAGACCGACGCGTTCGCCGTGTTGCCACTCGTGAAGGACCAGCGCAGGATCGGGGTCGTCGTGGTTGACAATTTCGTCACGCGAGTGCCGATAGCCGATGAGGACCTCGAGTCGATTGCGCCCTTCACATCATTTGCAGCGATCGCCATCCATACCGCCGCTTTGAACGATCAGCTCCGTAGCCAGCTGAAAGACCTGGACAAGGCACACAAACGGCTTCGCTCCCAGCGGCAGATCATAGCTCGTTCTCAGCAGTTGGCGCAGATGGGTCGCCTCTCCGCAGACCTGGCTCATGAGATAAGGAACCCGATGACGCTGATTGGGGGGTTTGCCCGGCTCTTGGTCCAGAAGCTTCCAGCCACCGGCGAGCTGCACGATAAGGCTCAGATCATCGCCGACGAGGTGTCTCGCCTTGAGCAGCTTCTCAACGACGCTCTGAAAATGACGAGGGACGAGACGCCGCGCTATGAGCCGGAGAACATCAATTTTATCATCATGGAGACGCTGAACCTGATCGCGTCGGAATGCGAGGAGAAATCGATCAGGGTGGTTAAGAACCTCGCGGATGACCTTCCGCTAATGCTGCTGGATCGACAGAAGCTCAAGGAAGTCCTGATTAACCTGTTGCAGAATGCCATACAATCGATGCCCGACGGGGGCACAATCACTGTCTCGTCGGTTCGTCAGGATGGTAACGTTCAGATAGCCATTTCAGATACGGGTATTGGCATAAAGGAGAGTGAGAAGGAGTTCATATTCAATCCCTTCTACACGTCGAGCCCAGGTGGGACGGGCCTGGGACTGCCTCTTGCCAACAGGATCGTTGAGGCCATGTCGGGGAACATCTCCATGGAGAGCAAGGTCGGCCAGGGCTCAACCTTCCGGGTAACCCTCCCAATAAGAAAGGCAGAAACTGAGAAAGTGACACCCCTTGCGAATCTCCCCCCGCGAGGCATGAGTGTTGTTTGAAAAACCGAAAGGCGGTGATCCTATATGACTACGGTGCTTGTTGTGGACGATGACGCTGCTCTGAGGATGCTCTACGAGGAAGAGCTCTCAAACGAAGGCTGGGAGGTTACCCTCGCCGGCTCAGGAGAAGAGGCGGTTCGGCTTATTGCAGAAAGAAGGCCGGACATCATTGTTCTCGACATCAGGATGGAGGGCCTTGACGGGCTGGAGACTCTCCAGAAGATCATGACAAGCGATAAATCGATCCCTGTCATCCTGAACACTGCTTACAGCAGCTATAAGGACGATTTTAGGACATGGGCCGCCGATGCCTACATTGTCAAATCGTCCGATCTAAGCGAGTTGAAGACTACTGTGCGCAAGATCCTCGAAGAAAAGAACGTAACCTGAGCTCGGGGCGATGTAGTGATAAAATCCCAAGGAACCGAAACCGTCTCCACGGTAGCCGTCTCGGGCGTTGGATGCGGTCGGCGGCGGACGATCGTGGCGCGGTTTGTGCGGGCCGTCTGCGGACACCATTGCGCCATGGTGGTGTGGTCATGCCGTGTGAGACTGAAGCGCACCAGTAAGAACCAGTGAACTACGAGTTTCTCAAAACTGATTTCCTCGTGATCGGCAGCGGCGTGGCCGGCCTGAGGGCGGCGATAGCGCTGGCCGAGGTGGGCGATGTGGTGGTCCTCGCCAAGTCCGCTCTGTCCGAGGGTAGCACCGAGTACGCCCAAGGGGGCGTGGCCGTAGCGTTGAGCGACGATGACGAGATCGTCTTTCACGAGCAGGACACTCTCAGGGCCGGCGACAAGCTCTGCGACAGGGAGGCCGTCCGAATACTGGTTACAGAGGGGCCCGAGCGAATAGAGGAGCTGATCTTATGGGGCGCCTCGTTTGACACAGAGAACGGGAAGCTGTGGTTCAGCCTCGAGGGAGCGCACAGTCGAAGGCGCGTGATCCATTCGCATGGCGACTCGACCGGTGCGGAGATCGAGCGTGTCCTGTTGGCAAGGGCCAAACCACACGAGAACATAACGTTTCTCGACCACGCCTTCACGATCGATCTTCTGGTCCACGAAGGCTTGTGTTGTGGTGCATTCGTTCTTGTTGGCCGGCGGCCTTTTCGCTTACTCTGCATCGAGGCGAAGGCAACTGTTCTCGCGACGGGCGGTGCGGGGCAGGTTTACTCTGTTACGACCAATCCGGAGGTTGCAACCGGGGACGGGCCAGCGATCGCCTTTAGGGCTGGTGCGGAGCTAGTGGACATGGAGTTCGTGCAGTTTCATCCCACAGCTCTCTACAAAAGAGGTGTGCCTACGTTTCTTCTGTCCGAGGCGATGAGAGGAGAGGGTGGTGTCCTGCGAAACGCCAAGGGCGAACGCTTCATGCTAAAGGCTCATCCTCAGGCGGAACTTGCGCCCCGGGACATCGTATCGCGCGCGATAATAACGGAGATACACAGGTCGGGCAGCGATGAGATATACCTTGACCTGAGGCATTTCAAGCCGGGTTTTGTTCAGGAGCGTTTCCCCCGGATATACGAGACCTGCCTGAAGTTTGGCCTGCGTGCTGACGAGGACTTGCTGCCGGTACGGCCCGCCGCACATTACATGATGGGCGGCGTCCGGTCGGACAACAACGGGAGCTCATCCTTGCCGGGGCTGTTCGCTTGCGGCGAGGTTGCGTGCACGGGGGTTCACGGGGCAAATCGTCTCGCGTCGAACTCGCTTCTCGAGGGGATTGTATTTGGGAAGCGAGCTGGTGATTCAGCCAAGGGTCTGCTTGGGCACTCGGTGACAGTTCCCAAATCGCTCATTCGTGCCCTCGTGCACAGGTTGACCATGCACTCAGATATCTCTCTCGGCGAGATTGCCCGGGCAAAGAGGCAGATGCAGGAGATGATGTGGGAGAACGTGGGCATAATACGGGACTTGGCGGGACTCGAGCACGCCCGTGCGGTGCTGTCAGAGCTCGCGTATCTCGCGGAGATGACGCTTCCGGACCCTGCCGCGCTCGAGGCGAGGAACATCTTTTATACCGCTGCCGCCATTCGGTTTGCCGCGGCAGAGCGAACGGAGAGCAGAGGAGCGCATTTCAGATCAGATTTCCCCTCGGCAGATGATCAGCATTGGCTTATTCATAGGACGATTTCGGCAGAGAGGGGGCTGGACTCACTGCTGGCTTAGTTTGGGCCCACGCTACGCGCTGGACCAAGTCCACGATTCGGCGCTGAGTGCGGGTTGATTTGAATGAGACAGTTATGATACCTTGTCGAGTAACAAAGAGAAGACGGACTGTCGAATGAGAAAGTGTTAGTTATATTCTAGACCGCGCTCTCACAATTTGAAAGGAGACCGTGATGAACCGCACGAAACGTGTATTCCTTACGTCTGGGGCAATAGTTTTCGCAGTAATCTGTTTGCTTGTAATATCGCCGCTTGCCCACTCTGAGACCAAGTTCCTCCCGGGCTTCAAGCCAGCAGTTCTCAAGATCGTCAACCTGGACATCTCCAAGTTTCCGACGATTAGCTGCGAGATAATCTTCCGTGATTACGCTGGCCAGGTTATCCCATTGAACGGGGACCTGACGCTGAGGCTCTACGAGGATGAGATACCGATTACTGATTTCACCGTGCAGTCCTCTCGCATGATCGCAACCATCTTCCTCATCGATACGAGCGGCAGCATGCGCGGCAGAATGAAGAGGGTGGCTGAGGGCGTCAAGGCCTATCTTGACCGGTTGGGCCCGGACGACAAGGTAATGGTCATGGAGTTCAACAGTTGGCGGGGCTACACACCGGTGGTTCAGGATTTCACTAACGACACTGAATTGATCCAAAAGACGATCGCAAACCTAAAGCCTCGTGGTCAGACCGCCATCTACGATGCTCTGGCCGATGCCAGCGACAAGTTCTACCCCACCTACCGTGACGCGGCGAAAGTAATAATCGTTCTGAGCGACGGCGAGGATAACAACAGCGTCCGCGAGTGGTTCACGGCGATAAGTTTTGCGAAGGAGCACAACATAAGGATCTTCTTCGTGGCGCTTGGCCCTGATGCTGACACGCGGACTTTCTCTCGAATCTGCCGCGAGACAGACGGCAAGGTTTTTACCGCGCCTACGGAAGAGTCGCTGCCGGATGCTTACCAGAGCATTTCCAAGAGCGTTCATGGAAGAGAGACAGTGCTCCGCTACCAGACCGATGGCAATGTTACTGCGGACGGGCGTCCGCACTACATTCAGGTTGCTGTCTACAAGGGAGCGAGGTTATGGGCAAAATCAGCTCTTAAATCCTACAAGTTCAGAATCCTGAAGACAGCCGAGCAGCTCGGACGGGATGAGAAGGCAAGGGAGGCGCTGAAGCAGAAGAAGGCAGTTGTCCCGCCAGAAAAGGCCATCCAAGAAAAGAAAGCACCAGAAGCCACCAAAACGCCCGCGCCAGAGGCCAAGAAAGGCCAACAAGTAAAGGAAAAACCTGCCGCGGCTGTGAAGAAGCCTAAGTCAAAAGCCAAGCCCAAAGAGGAGCCAAAGAAGAAACAGGAAGCCAAGAAGAAGCCCAAGACGGAGAAGAAGGACAAGTAGCCCTGACGGACGGGCAGCCGCCGTCCGATTGGCGATCAATTGCAGGAGCCCTTTCTACGCTTTGGAGTTTCCCCAAAACGGGCTGCGGATTCGTTGGGTTGTTGGCTCCGGGGCGGTGTTTTGGGTGAAACAAGAGTGGAATTGGGATTGAGGTGATGCTGGGTTTCAGTTCCCCGAAGGGGGA
>Ga0164318_10006504_pt1 | contig 11304 bp, 9 predicted proteins | sample GuaBasSedimGuay9_FD_113734 | JGI IMG/M metagenome (GOLD analysis project Ga0164318, IMG submission 113734) | Subseafloor sediment microbial communities from Guaymas Basin, Gulf of California, Mexico - Guay9, Core 4571-4, 0-3 cm | ecosystem: Environmental > Aquatic > Marine > Hydrothermal vents >... | reverse complement strand
GGAACAGCCCTGTTTTAGCCCCAAAGTGGCTCGGTCAGGAGACCTCGCCCAACGTTAAGGGGCAAATCCGGCGTCATTAAGCGAATGTGCCATTGTCAAGCTACCTAGCGGGGCAGAAAATAGCACGCGGAGTTACTCCTCAAGCGGTTGAAACCGCGCCTGAGGAGCTAAAGCTGGCTGTCCACCTGCATGGACAGGCGCGCCCACGCAGGTGGACGCTTGGCGGCAAGCTCTCTAGAGGCGATTTCAATCGCTAAAGAAGCAGCCTGAGCAGTTACAATCGCGGCTACTAATCATGAGTGATGTGATCCAATCCCTGACGGAACAAGCCGTGGATGTGTTCGTCGTCCAGGGTGTAGAAGACGTATCGCCCCTCCTTGCGGAATTTGACCAGGCGCATCTCTCGCAGGGTCGCCAGTTGGTGCGATATGGCGGAGTGGGTCATCTCCAATGCGGCTGCCAACTCGTGCACGCAGAGTTCGCACTCCATCAACGCCGAGATAATGCGCACCCGTGTGGGGTCACTGAGCGCCTTGAAGGTTTGGGCTAGCCGACCGGCAGTGCCTCCATCAACCAGATATTCCTGGATGCCACGGACACGTGTCTCGTCTAGGTCCATGCTCCCGCACCTGCTTTTTTCTCTCGCCTTCGTCTCCACAGACGGTTCTCCTCTGGCAAGATCAACTCATATATGAACGGTCGCTCATATATTATCACACGACGTTGAAGCTGTCAAGTCGGTCGGGGGCACGTGTTAGCCCACTACTGCACGTCGGCGGTGATGCGCACCTCGCTCCACGGCTGAGTAAGGTTGTTGGTGCCAAACCAGACCAATCGCGTCACCGGCCCGACGACGCGGAAAACGCCGCCAAGCATCCTGCGATCTATGATCCATAGGGCATACGCGATTGCCCTGCTAGAATTCCTTTAACAACTTGACAAATCCCCGGTTTAGAGTACACTACACTCGTGCTACAGGCTAATGTAGCACCCAAAACGGGCGCGTAGCTCAGTTGGTTAGAGCGCTACACTCACATTGTAGAGGTCAGGGGTTCGAGTCCCTTCGCGCCCATTGTGCTCAGGCCTTATACACTCTCCTCACTCCCATTTTAGTCGTTTTGTATTGGCTAACCCTCAATGACAACGACAACCACTGTGCAAACAAGCATCAAAAGGCGTTTCCAGGCGGATTGGGTGATCAGTAATTTGCGCTGGTTGCTCTTGTTGAGCGTCGCTTTGGTGCGTGTTGCTGATGTCGCCTTGGTTCGTCAACAACCATTTGATCCTCTGGCCTTGCTTCCCCAAATCATCCTGTTAATCGTGGCGGCGTTCTACAACTTGTCTGTAATGTTGTTGTTGACCAGCCATACCATCCCGCAATCGTTACCCACGATGACCATCGTGGTTGATACGGTCTTGAGTATCGGCTTTGTGCTTACGTCTGGAGGGCTGGAAAGCCCGCTGTTGTTCTTTGGCCTCTTCCCGATTCTGACGGCGGCGTTGCGGTTTCACTGGAGCGTCAGTATCCTCATAGCCATTGTCATCGTTGCCAGTTGTGGGGGCATTGGGTACATACTGACGCCGGCCGGCACACCGTGGAGCATCTTGCTCCCTTTTACTGTGCGGGCGACGATCTTGTTGCTGGCAACGTTGGTCAGCAGTCTGGTGGGACATCAGATGAAGCGCCTCATCGCTCAAACCCACCGTGCAGAACAAGAAGCCGAACTACGCAAATTGCGAACCGCCCAGGAACATTCCCGCGTGATCTTCGAGCTGGCCAGCACCCTCAGCGCCACACTCAACTATAACAAGGTGCTGGACGCTGTCCTCGAAGTAGGCGAAGCCGGGATGCGAGAGTTAGGTCGCCATAACCCGGCTCAGATTAGCCTGGTGATGTTGTTTGGCCAACGCAACCTCCAAATCGTTGCTTCTCGACACTTACCCTATCGAGACCAGAATGCGACGTTCGAGGGCAAGGCAGGCGCCATCGCCCAAGCATTGAGCACAGTCGAAGCGGTGGTTATCTCTGATCCAGCTTCCGACCCCGAACTGTGTCAACTCATTGCTATGCACAGTTGCAAAGAAGCCATCGTAGTTCCCCTGCGGGCTGGCTTTGAGAACTATGGGGTTGTCGTGTTTGGCAGTGAGCAAGCCAACACATATACCGATGACCAGAAAGAATTGCTGATCGCGGTTTGCAATCAGGCCATTGTCGCCCTACAGAATGCTCAATTGTATCAGAGCTTGATCGAGGAAAAAGAGCGCATCGTCGAAGTTGAGGAGGATGCTCGCAAGAAACTGGCTCGTGACCTCCACGACGGCCCTACCCAGAGTATTGCCGCCATTGCTATGCGGCTGAATTACATCCGTATGTTGCTGGATCGTGAACAAGATACCGGCCAGGCAATCGAGGAAATCACCAAAGTGGAGGATATGGCCCGCCGCACCACCAAGGAGATCCGCCATATGCTCTTTACCCTTCGGCCATTGATCTTGGAAAGCCAGGGATTACGGGCCGCTTTGGAACAATATATCACGAAGTTAGCCGAGACCGATCCGTTACCAATCCACCTGGAAGCAGCGCCGGATGTGGACCGGGTACTGGAACAAAACGCCCAAGGGGTTATTTTTTACATCATCGAGGAAGCCATTGGCAACGCCCGCAAGCATGCCCGCGCTAACAACCTGTGGGTTCGTCTGCGTGTACAGGATGGCTACTTCATCGCCGAAGTGGAGGACGATGGAGTCGGGTTCGATGTAAACGCCGTGCAAACCCGTTACGACGAGCGTGGGAGCCTGGGAATGATCAATATGCACGAGCGGGCCGAGTTAGTCAACGGCCGGATCAGTATTGCATCGGCGCCCGGTAAGGGAACGCGCATCACGCTGACTGCCCCGATCCAGAAGCGTTAATGGTGATAGCGTGAACTGGAATTGGGATGTACGCTGGATATGGCTCGCTGGTTCGCTGTTGTTGGCTGCATTGAGCACCAATCTGGCGTGGTTGTTCCAGGGAGCGCACTCCGAAAAAATCATTTCCCTCGCCACTTATCTGAAAAAATGGTGGTTTTCCCCCTGGCTGTTTCAATTGCTACGATTTGTCTACTACGTCGGTCTTCCGTTCGCTGCTCTGTTGTGGGGGCGCGATGTCATCATCGAACGACAGTTTGGCTTACAGCCTTTTGCCTTACCGGTGATCCTCTCGAATGGAGACAGTGGAGAGGCGATGGCTGCGTGGACCGACTGGATGAAAGACTTTGGCTGGATGGCCGTCGTGGGATGCACCGTCTGGCTGATATTGGCCGTGGGATGGGGACGATACCGCGCCACCCTGCGAGCGGTGTCTGTTTCGCATTCGACGTTTGTCTCGCTTCCCCCCGCCACCCTGCTCCGTGAGGCTGCATACCACGAACTCCATTGGGCCTTCTATCGCCATGCCCCTGTACTCACCATGGGAATTTACTGGGGCAGTTGGGTCGGGCTGGGGATCGTCGCTCTGGAGGCATTCCTTAACCCTGGATGGTATCGGTGGTTGCGGGACCCTGCGTATCTCCCCGGTCAATTGGCTCGTAGTACACTGGGCGTTGCCAGCACAATATGCTTCATCATGACACAGAATTTGTGGCTAGCGATCATACTCCACTGGGTCGTAACCTGGGGACTGAGCTGGTTGGCCCAAATGCTTCCAGTTACGCCGACATCGGAGCCAGGCCAATCGGTATCATTGTCATAGTTATGTATCTCAAAGGGTTACTATTCAGGCCTTCACTACCCGACATATTGATCGGTAACCCTCCCGCAGGTTGAACTCAAAGTCGATTTATGCGCGGATTTGCCTTCAAAAACCGAGTGTTTTGGTATCGAAAATGGCACCCTGCGGGAGGGTCAAAATGTCGGGTAGTGAGTTCAGGCCGACGGTTGAAACCGCGCCTGAATAGTAACTTGAGGACTTGGATATGGAAACCTTGCGCACATTTATCGCCATTCATTTGCCCGCCCATCTGCTAACGGAATTGGAATCCATCCAACACACATTGGCGGGCCGTGTTCCCGTCAATCGTGTGCGGTGGGTGAACACGGCGGGTATCCACTTGACTCTCAAGTTTCTGGGAGAGACACCCGTCGAGCGTCTACCAGAGATCTATCAAGCGCTGGAGACCGTAGCCCGGCATGCCACCGGTGGGGATTTCATCCTGCAAGGGGTGGGATGCTTTCCCAACACCAAACGCCCGCGAGTCATCTGGGCCGGCGTGGCGGAAGGGCCGCCGACCGGCTGGTTGACGCTCCTCCAACAGGCAGTCGAAGAAGCAATGACCAATTTCGGATATCCACCGGAAAGGCGGCCGTTCCATCCCCATCTGACGCTGGGACGGGTAAAGAAAGGCGTGCCCTCTGGAGATGTGGCGCGGATCGGTGCTGTCGTGGCGGACACCGCCATCGGCCAGATCGGGCAGACGACAGCCGAGCGGTTTGCGATCATCCGCAGCGTGTTGAAGCCCTCCGGGGCTGAGTATACCACGTTGAAGGAGTTTCCGCTTTGCCCCTGATGATTGCCGTGGTCGGCGGGTCAGCACCGACCGATGAGGAGGCCTGGCTGGCCGAGGAAGTTGGTCGCGGCCTGGCGACATCCGGCGCTGTGCTGATCTGCGGAGGGCGGGGGGGAGTGATGGAAGCTGCCTGTAAGGGAGCCAAATTCGCCGCCGGGCTGACCGTGGGCGTGTTGCCGGGTACAGACTTCAGTCAGGCCAATCCATATGTGGATATCCCCATCGTGACCGGTCTGAGAGAGGCGCGCAACGCCATCATTGCGCGTACCGCCCAGGCGATGATTGCCATCGGGGGGAGTTACGGGACACTGAGTGAGATCGCGTTGGCTCTGCGGTTTGGGACGCCGGTGATCAGCCTGCGGTCATGGTGGATGGGGCGGGATGGACATCCATCTCCACCGATCCTCCGAGCAGACACCCCGGAGCAGGCGGTCACCTTGGCGCTTTCCCAGGCCCGATCCTCACTTTGCCGATGACTTCCACTCCGTCTCTATCCACATCTGGTTCCCGTCGCTGATGATCTCCACCGCCCCCTGCTTGTCGGTGCGATAGACCGGCAGCTCCTCCAGTCGCTCCAGCACCTCCTCACACGGATGACCAAAGCGATTGTCGGCCCCCACACTGATGACCACGACTTCCGGCGCGACCGCCGCCAGAAACTCCGGCGTCGTCGAGCTACAACTCCCGTGGTGGGCGACTTTCAACACGCTGCTCTGCAAAGACCATCCGGACGAGACCAATTGGCGCTCTACCTTGGCCTCGATGTCTCCCGTCAGCAGGGCCGTGAACCGGCCATAGCGCAACTGAGTGACGACTGAGTTGTTGTTCCCCTCGCTCTCACTCCCCACAATCAACTCGGCCGGGTGCAAGACCGTCAGCGTTACGTCGGTGTCGAGGGTCAGTTCCAGCCCAGGCCAGGCCGTGTAGACCGTCGCCCCCTCGGCGGCCACCAATTGGAGCCACTGGGTATACACTGCATCGGACAACGCCAAGTCCCGAAAGAGAATCGCGCCCACCCGATAACGCGCCAACACGGGCAGCAGCCCGGTAATGTGATCGGCGTCGGGATGGGTCAACACCACCAGGTCTAAAGAGCGGTCCCAGAACGGCATCTCTGCCCCCAGGGCCGAAAGCAACGTCGTCTCGCTGGGGCCGCCATCCACCAACACCTGTCGCCCGCCTGGCGTCTGGATGAAGATCGCATCCCCTTGCCCCACGTCCAGAAATGTCACGTGCAGGCGGCCGTCGGGAAGTTCCCGCCAGGCAGCGACCGCCAGCAGCAACATAACCAGCGCCACTCCGGCTGCTACTTTGGTCTCCAGATGGTTCCAAAAACGATTCCACATCGCCATCCGTCGCTCCTGAGGTTGATTAGTCCACCAGGTAACCATCGCCAGGCAAGCGTAGTACCCCCACACCATCCAGCCCTCCATTTCGACCGGAACCGAAGCGTAGGGGATTCGAGCCGTCAAGCGCACCATCTCTATGGTATACGTCAGAAAGAGCCAGGCGATCCACCCCAGCACCTGCCCCGCCGGCAGGAACAACAACCCGATAAGCATAGCGATCCCCCCGAAGATCATCACCCACTGCTGAACCGGTAGGATGAGCAAGTTGGTCAGCAGGGTAACGAGGGATAGTCGCCCGAAGTAGTACAGGATGATGGGCATAGTCGTCACCTGGGCGGCAAGGGTCACCAGGAGGGCCTCATTAAGAAGGCCAACGATCTGACGAGCACGGCCTGGGGATGTGAACCGCACCAGGAGTTGCTCGCTGGCCCGCTCCAGCGGATCGGTGTACAGCACCAGGCCGATGGTGGCGGCGAAGCTGAGCTGGAACCCCACATCCCACAGCGTGTATGGGCTTAGGGCAGTCATTCCGATGGCCGCCGCTGCCAGAGATGTGGGCGCAAAGGTCGCTCGTCCCAGGTGTCGCCCCCACAGGTACAATATGCCCATCAATGCGGCCCGTAGGACGGCCGCTGATCCCCCGACGAAGATGGTGTAGAGCGCCACACCGCCAATGGCGACCCACACCGCTCGACGGGAGCCAAATAATCGCCGGGCCAGCCCGGAAAATATCCCCGCGATGATTGTGATGTTGAAGCCGGAGATGGCGATGATATGCGTCGTGCCGGTGGCGGCGAAATCGTCCATCAGATCGGTGGGGATGCCTGTCTCGACCCCTAACAGGATGCCCGTCAGCAGAGCGGCCTGGGGTTCAGGTAGCAGGCGAGCGATGGTGGATTGAGCGGAGCGTTTGAAGCGAAAGAGGTGATACAACAGGACGTTGGCCTGGTTTTCGGCCAGCAGGATGACATGTACCCGGCGCATCAATGTGTGCACGCCCTGACGGGCCAGGTACTCCCGATAGGAGAAACTTTCGAAGACCGGCGGAGTCTCTAACAGGCCCTCAACTCGCAGCCGGTCGCCGTATTGGCGCGGAGGGTAGCGTTCTGCTTTGACCAACACCAGTCCATTGACCGGTATCTCCGTGCCGTCCGGCAGTGTGAGGCGCTCAGCCCGCAAGCATAAGTTGGTGTACGTCTCACGTTCGTCCGGCTCCCTGACAACGACACCCTCAACAGAAACCCAGCCGATGTCATTGTAGGTCGCCAGGGAGTGAGCATCGAAACGCGGGGCGGCCCACAAGAGCCGTCCCGCGCCTAATACGAATGCCAGCCCACACACCCCAATCTGCCGAACAAGCGGACGATCTCGCCACAGCAGGCCGATCAGCAAGGCTGCCAATCCCAACACAGGCCACACTTGCCAGGGCACGCCTGTGGTTTGCGCTGCTGCAATGCCGAGCAGCCAGGCAACGGCCAGGTAGATCAGCGTCATCGTTCAGGTCAGATTTCCTCTCGGCCCTCCAATGCCCGCGTCAGCGTCACAGCGTCGGCGTATTCCAGGTCTCCCCCAACCGGCAATCCTCGGCCCAGCCGTGTGATCCGCACACCGAGTGGTCGCAGTTGAGTCAGCAGATATGAAGCGGTCCAATCCCCTTCGCTGGTCGGATTAGTCGCCAGGATCACCTCGTTCACCCCGCCACGGCGTACCCGGCCCACCAACTCGGCGATGCGCAGGTTTTCGACGAATATGCCTTCGGAGGGAGACAATACGCCATGGAGGACATGGTAGACGCCTCGGTATCCGCCGGCTTGCTCGATGGCCAGCACATCCAACGGCTCCTCTACCACACAGATGAGACCGGCGTCACGTCCTGAGTCGGCGCAGATTGGACAGGGGTCCTGTTCGGTGACATTGTAGCAGATCGAACAGAAGCGGGTCCGTTCCTTCAGTTCGCGCAGGGCGTTGGCCAGGCGTTCGGTCAGGCCAGTCCGGTTGCGCAACAGGAAGAATGTCAACCGGGCCGCCGTCTTGTGACCGATACCCGGCAGTTCAGCCAGCACCTCGATCAATTGAGTCACCGATGTCGGTGTGGCGCTCATCGCGTCCCTCCCGGTCCCCGCAGTGGCCCCATATCAATCATCTCAATCCCATACCGGCGATATCCAATCCCCCGCTTATGGCCGCCATACGCTCTTCTATTGCCCGGTCTATCTGTTCCAACCCGCTGTTGACGGCCGCCACGATCAGGTCCTGCAACATTTCCACGTCGTCAGGATCAACCACCTCTGGCATAATCTGCAAAGATTGGAGCCGACGTTCACCGGTCACCGTGGCGCTCACGGCCCCCCCGCCGGCCGTCTCGGTGACGACCATCCCGGCCACTTCCTCCTGAAGCGCCATCATCTCCTCTCGCAGGCTCTGTAAGCGCTGCATCATTCCCCCTTTGATCGCCGGTGAGGAACTTTTCTTTTGTTTGATCCGTCGCTTTCCCAACGTCTTACCTCCTGAAACGCAATCACTCACTCCCGCCGGTTAGAGTCAACCTGCAGGATGAAATTCCGCGTAGTACGCGCTTCGGCGCGGCCGGGGCTACCGGTTGGAATTGATCACTGTCGCTCCTAATTCCTCCACCGCCATCCGCACCAGCGGGTCTTCGGTGGACGGCTCCGGCTGGGCCGTTGCCGTCGTGGGTGGAGGACCATTCGAGTGGGATTGGGATTGGGATCGGAATTGGGATTGAGCCTGAGTTTGTGCCCTGTGAGCCGCGTTTCGGTCGGACTGACCCAACACACAGCGCACCCGATACCGTTTTCCCAGCAATGTACTCAACACACCCTCGATCTCCCGCCGATTCTGCTCCTCATCAACTTTGGAACGATGGAACTCGTAATCGAATCCCAACACGATCACGTCTTTCTCAATAGCGACCGGCCGACACGAGCGCATCAAAGCCTCCAGGAAAAGGCTGCGTGGCCGCATGGCATTGAGGGCCTGGCCCCAGTGCTGTTGGATGGTCTCCACAGTGATCGTTGCCCCATCGCCGACGGGCAACGGCCCCCGCTCCTGTGCCGCCGATGGCTTTTGCGGTGCGGGGCGCTCCGGTCCAGAGGAAGGGGACTTGGTAGGGGGTAGTGGTGAGGCAGCGGACGGTGCTCGCGCCGACGGAGACGAGGATGAAGGACGAGGGCGGGGACGAGACGGGGGCGAGGAAGGTGGAGATTGGGGGCGAGAAGAGGGCGAAGGCGGTGTCTCCTGTGGAGCATCCGGCGGCAACACTGCTTCGATGAAGGCCATCTCCAACGGAAGTTGAGGTTGCCATCCTCCACGGGACTCCACGGCAGCTTGGTTGAAGAGTCGAATCGCTTTGGCCAGATCCCGGTGAGAGAAGGCCTGTGCCTGGGCTTCGAGGCGGGCCTGAGAGTCGGCCTGCGCCTGCAAATAGGCCGCCGTCCCATCGCTCCCCAGCCGGAGCAGCAACAACGCCCGCAGATGTTCGACCATCTGGCGGGCAAATTGGCGCGGAGCGCTACCCTCGTCCACTGCCCGGTTGATCACCTCCAATCCCAGCGCCGCGTCCTTTTTGGAGAGCGCGTCCACCACCTGGAAGATCGCCTCGCCGCTCCCTGTCCCCAGGGCGGCCTGGACACCGGCCACGGTGATGCCAGCCTGATTGTAGGAAGCCAACTGGTCCAACAGACTTTCGGCGTCCCGCATACTGCCTGTTGCCTGGCGAGCAATCATCATTAGCGCATCATGTTCGGCCGGAATTCCCTCCTGCTCCACGATCCACGCCAGTCGCTCGACGATTTCCTGCGTTGAAATACGGCGGAAGTTGAACCGCTGACAGCGGGAGATCACCGTTTCGGGTATCTTATGGGCCTCAGTGGTCGCCAGCACAAAGATGACGTGGGGCGGCGGCTCCTCCAATGTCTTCAACAGCGCATTGAAGGCCGATGTGGAAAGCATATGCACTTCGTCTATCACGTACACTTTGTAGCGGGCCTCGGTCGGGCGAAAGCCGACCCGCTCCCGTAACTCCCGCACATTGTCCACCCCCGTGTTGGAAGCCGCGTCAATCTCGATCAGGTCAATGAGACGGCCCTCGTTGATAGCCTCACAGATCGCGCATTGATTGCAGGGACGTTCTCCCTCCGCTGCCAGGCAATTTACGGCCTTGGCCAACAGGCGGGCGGTCGTCGTCTTGCCTGTGCCCCGAGGACCGGCAAAGAGATAGGCGTGGTGAATGCGCCCGGAAGCCAACGCATTGCGCAATGTATGTACAACGTGCCCTTGTCCAATGACCTCGTTGAACGTGCGAGGGCGCCACTTTCGGTATAATGCCTGCACTCGTTTGCCTCCTCTTGTCCCTTCTCCTCCCTCACGTCTCCACTACGACATTTGATCTTCTTCACGATCAGGCCAGAAAGGGTGAAACATCATCCATTGATCGGGATGGGCGCGGACGTATGTCTCTACGATAGCTGCGATCCGTCGCGTGTTGGCCATGATGTCGGCCTGCCGGTCGCCGTTGCGAATCATCTCGACCGGGCCGGTATATTCCAGCGCGTAGCCTTTTTCTGCATCGTAATGGCAGCTTCCCACGAAGACCACGGCGTCGGTGAGCAACGCCAGTCGGATCGGCCCGACCGGCAAATAGGCCGGTCGCCCCATGAACTCCACCCATTCCCGGTCCTGGGGAATGGGACGGTCCACACCAGTCAGAACGATGCCGCCGTCACGCAGCCGGCGGATGGCTTGTCGGAGGGATTCCGACGTGATTGGCGTCACCTCGAAGCCGGTCAAGGTCCTCAAGCGGTTGAGTACCTGAAACCCAGAAACAGGATTTGCCAGGGAGAGCATCTGAATCGGCAGATCATAGGCCCCCAACGCCAACCCGGTCAGATCGAAATTGCTCATGTGGGTCCCCAGCAACAATACCCCCCGACCGGTTTCCATAACGGCCTGCAGCTTTTCAATCAGCTCCGGAGGAATCGCTACGGCGGCCCGAATCTCCTCACGCGGAGCGCCAATAGCGTGAAAGAAATCGTAATAAGTCTGGCCAGCATGGTAGAACACTTGCCAGGTCATGCGCTCCAACGTGGCCGTATCCGTGTCCGCCCCCATAATGTGGCGCAGATTAGCCTCCACCGTTCGGTAAACCTCCGGTTTGCGGCGGGCGATCTGGTTGGCGATCCAGCGAGCCAGGCCGTATCCGGTCCGGCGCGACATATGGCGGGCGATGAAAAGCCCAATGCGAGTCGTTATCTGATGGCTGATGATGTCCTGTAAACGTATGCGCATAACGATGACGATCTGCTGCCTGCGCTGACTGAAAGTCAGCCTATAGGGCCTGCGGCCAATGGTCGGCCTGCGCCGACCAGCGCGTCGGCGTAGGCCGACGCGCG
>Ga0164318_10006503_pt1 | contig 11306 bp, 18 predicted proteins | sample GuaBasSedimGuay9_FD_113734 | JGI IMG/M metagenome (GOLD analysis project Ga0164318, IMG submission 113734) | Subseafloor sediment microbial communities from Guaymas Basin, Gulf of California, Mexico - Guay9, Core 4571-4, 0-3 cm | ecosystem: Environmental > Aquatic > Marine > Hydrothermal vents... | reverse complement strand
GTGCCGGTGAATGTGCACGCGCTTAACATATTTTAAGCCGGCGAAAGCCGGCTCATACTTCGGCAGCAGCTTCCGCGCCTCGGTTTCATCGGCCACCTCAAGCCGGACAATCCGCGGCAGCTTTTCCAGGCTTTCATCAAGTGTCAACTGTTCGATGATCTCGAGATAATGTTTTTCTTTCATATTGGCCACCTCAAATAAATAAGACTCTTTCAAGTTCGTAATGTTTTTTGATCTCCGCAGCGCTTAAGGCGCGGTTGTAGATCCGGACGGAGGAGAGGAGACCGTTGAAAATTTCAGTACCTGGGTTATACGCTCCGATTAGCAATACCCCCCCAGACGGTTGAATAGAACTTTTGCCGTTAGATGCTCGCTTGTCCAAAACAGAATTAATGTAAAGATACACATACTGTTCTGATCCTACAAATTTTGCTACAACATGCGACCATGTGTTTTCAGAAACAGCATTTTCCCCTATCTCTGCAACAAGCGTGCCATCATTAATTAGTAAGAATAACTTCCGTGTTATACCTTCTATTCTAAACCTATATGAACTATTGCAATCTTTTGCAACGATATTTCTGTCAACGCTTCCTACATTCGTAGGATAAACCCATGCCTCAATCGTAATCTCCTCAGTAATATCCAAACTATCACTATCCGGCACAGAAACATAATCATCCACCCCGTCAAAAGACATCGCACGGCCGCCAACGTCAATGATTTTGTTTTTCCATTTTAACGGGTAGGTTTCGCCGATGTTTTTTAAGACTGCGCCGTGATTAGTTCCGTGATTGCCTTTTCCGGAAAGGTCGGGAGATATCCCATTTGGAAGTGTCCGAAGGGGAAGGTATAGAACACAGCCGAGCTCAGAAAGAACCGGCGCACTCAAGGAAGGTATTCCCTCCTGCAGGCCTCTTTTGTAGCCTTTTAATCCGTATTCTGTACCTAAACTCATAAAGCATTTTTAAAAATATAAGATCAAGCTAAACAAACCAGAATGTCCAAAGTATCTCCGGCAGAAGCCGCAGCGCCTAAAGCTTTCCCTATAACTCTTGCATGTTCAAGGGTGTCTGTCCCTGAAGCAGTAGTCGCATTCTGAGTATAGGAAGCAGCCGTGTTCTCTGTGTGTGTGTGCCCAGAAGTCGTACCGGAATTCTCCGTAACCACCCGGCCGGCCGTAGAAGCGGCAACAACTCTATCACCTACGGCAATCGTGCCGCCGGCTGTAACGGTCTTTTTCCCATACACAACAACATCAACATCCGCACCGGCAACAGCAGACGCGTCCGCTACTCCTACAGCTTTGGCGGCATTCGCCGCCGCTACTTTTTTAACTGTGTTAGCGGCTGATAAATATACAGCGTCGCCCTCTGTCAAATCTTCACCAGCTACAAAAGACAAAAGTATTCTATCACCTTTAATCTTCATATTAGCTCAACCTCCCCCCGGACGTTTAGCGTTCCGGTAACATTTATTTCTTTAGCTAAAATCTTCCCGTCAACTATATACTCACCGGTTACGGTCAAAACATTGAAACAGCTTTCATTGCCAGAGGCATTATGCCAGAGCTTTCCTGTCCGGACTTCCCGGCTTTCGGCCAGCTGTGAGCTCTCAACTAAAATATTTTCTATTGGCATATCAATCTACCTGCTTTATTTGGACCAAAACTTCTGTAACATTAGAAACAATTTCCACATAACAGCCCCGGGAAAGATACAGGCCCTCGGGAAAAGGGAAAGTCTTGCTGTCAGGTGTAGAAACATACAGAGTCAAAAGCTCGGGACTGTCGGAAGATCCGCCGTTGTGGATTTTTATTATTCCGGTGCCGCCACCAGCGGCGGTAAGTGTGACAGAAAAAAGAACGCAGGGCACTTGCATTAGTGCCCTGCTGTTTTGAACTCGTTCAGATTTAGGGTATTTGAAAGCCATTCTCTACCCCCTGATTTGTGCCAATACCAGCTTTACAGCGGCAGAGGCAGCAGCCTGGGTAAGGTAGAGCTCCAATTTTTGATACCCGCTCACGGGGAGAATCCCTTCATCTTTGCGGATATCGCCAAAGGTCAAGAGAACCATTCCATGAGGACAAAGGCCATCCACATCTACAGGACAAACCTTGGCTGTGCCTTGCAACGCAGGAGTGCCAGGGGTAGTCAAATCATACAAACCATTTGAAACTTTCTCAGCGTCGATTGCCTCAATCGTAGCGATATGGTCATCTTCATTAGTGCGGATATGAGCCTTTTTGATATCATAGAGATCCAAAAGGGCTGATCCGTCATCGGCTGTCAAAAGATCCTTGCTCTGCTGCGCCAGGCCGAATACTGATTTAAGCTTATCCATGATGTCGTCTGTGTAGGTATTCACCGGCACATACTTGTCATCGTCAAAGCTGAGTTTCACTTTCGAAATTACCTCATCCGGCCGTTTGGTCGTAAGGATTGCGGAAATCCCAATATACTGATAGGGATCTTTTACAGGCAGGGAGATCAACTCATCCCCGGAAGACGCAGAAGTAAAAGAATATTTCTCCTGACGGGAAATAAAACCTTTCTGTCCAGCTGCTCCCTCATCGATGAGATGAAGCTTGATCGTCAGCTTCCCCGTGCCGGTTGCGAATCCGGCAGTAGCAGAAATGGTCAAAGCGCTTTCAAGGGAAAGCTGCGGATTGTCGAACTTTGAAGGGTCAAAGTAATAATCAGGGTCGCCGATAAACCGGCCAAACAGAATGAAAAAGGTTTCCTTCTGCACGGCTGCGGCATTCTCTGAAAGCTGAGCTTTAGGCATATGCCCTAACTCATAAAAATTACAGCCGATCCACTCTTTCATTGAAAGAGATTCCAGGACTTCTGCCCCGTCTAAAACTTCGGCTTTCGAAACATCGTCGTGAATCTCATGATCCAGACACGATGTCGCCCCATTGGTCGCCTGGTATTCTATCTCAATCGCAGAAATCAGGCCGGAGCCTTTCAAATCTTTTATAATTTTATCAGTATCAGAAAGGGTTTCCTGGTACTCAAGGTAATGGGTTCTCATCTTCATTTTTTAGCCCTCCGGTTTTTTCTGCTTACTTCAAAGACGAAATCTTTTTAGCATGCAGAGCGTTTGCAATTGCGGAAACTCTCTCAAGATTCCGAGGATCTCCCTTTGCACCTCTCGGGGGCAGCTTTACAGCTGCAATAGCATCCGCATACGGCGCAAAACCGGCTTCATAATCAGGCCTGGCAACTGAGACCCCAGGGCCCCAGCGGGAAACACCCACATCAACAGCTTTTCTCTTCCACTTCTCAGATCCTGCTTTGCGAACGCCCTTCCCAAAGGCTTTTCTTCCCATTGCCGCCTGAACTCCAGCGTCATACGAATCCTCTGCGGCGGCAGTCTCTCCTGCCCAATCCCTCATAGGATTTTCTACGCCGGAACGATACTGCGCAGAACGTCCGGGAGTTACGGTTGCCCACTTCTCAGCGATTTTTGAAACGCTTCTAATCAATGCCATGGAATCCCCCTTTTTTAAGAGAATAATAATTATTGTTAATAATAATAATACATATCACAAAAAAAGATTCTTGTCAAGAAAAAAATACTTGACATGGTGCGAAAAGTGTAGTATTCTTTTTTTTAATGAATACCACTCAATCTATCCGCATTAAAAAAGATCTATATTCCAAAGTCAAAAAACTTTCAAAAGCACAGGGGAGAACTTTCAGCGGACAGCTGAAAATAATTCTAGAATATTACACCAAAAACAAAAGGATAAAATGAAAAAGGGAAAAAGATGAGATACACAATAATGGGATTCTCACAAAAAAAGGCTCATGAATTACAACTCACACCAAAAGAGCTGGTCTTTCTTCGGTGGTTTATTGACTTTATGGTTACAATGAGAATGAAACATGTCGTCGCGGAAAAAACAACGTTTTATTGGATTGACCGCAAAACAGTCAACGCCGAGCTCCCGATTCTGCAAGCACCTGACCCATCAAATCTCAGGCGATTTTTACGTAGGCTGGTAAAGAAAAAGGTGCTAAAACATTACGTCCATAAGGGCAATGAGGCATATTATGCCACTGATCATGAAACGATGTCAGAGCTTCTCTCATACGTCCCCCGGCCGGCGCGCCGGCGTAGAGGGGGGGGGTGTCAAAATGACACGGGGGGGGTGTCAAAATGACACGGCTTTATATATATGATTCTCTTACAAGGATTCATTTATAAGTCCGGATATATTATATATCTTTTTTCTTTTTTAATATATAATATAAAGACTTTAGTATATATACAATGTAAGAAAACGGATTGACATAGCTTGCCTACGGGGGGCGGGGGGTATGGTAATAAGAAAAATCAGAAAGGTCGGAAATAGCTTTTATATTACAATCTCAAAAACCTACCTAAAGGCTATGGGCCTAAAATTAGGCGATTATGTTATCACTACAATCGGGAAAAAGGGAATAAAAATCTCTAAATTGAAAGTGAGAAAATAAAATGAGCGGTTGGATACCCTGCACATGTGAAGGTTCAAGGAAGGAAAAAAGAAAGAATTGGTATGTTTCTCGCAGAAACTACAACCGGAGCCTCTTCGAAGCGCCACAAGGCGAAAAACACTATTCGGACTACTCAACCGTCCGTTGCAGAAAATGCCAGGCACTATTTAGAACAAAAGCAAAATATGTTGATAGTTTACCCGATGAGTAATATGAATATGAACATCCAGGAAATAGAAATTGATAATATTGTTGAACCGGTGGCGCAAGTCCGGTCGGTTATGGAGAGCGAGAAACTCTCTGAGTTATCCCGATCTATATCACAAATAGGGCTTATAGAGCCTTTAGTCGTGAAAAAGATCGGCGAAAAATACGAAGTAATCGCCGGGCACCGCCGCCTTTTAGCCTGCCGTATGGCCGGCCTTGCAAAGATAAATTGTATTGTTCGAAGCAACAACGCAGAGAATGAGGACGAAATAAAACTACATGAAAACTTTTATAGGGAAAACGTAAACCCCGCCGATGAAGCCGAATTCTACGCATATCTAATCAACACAAAGAAAAACACTACAGAAGAAGTCGCCAAGAAAGTCGGGAAATCAGGCGCGTATATACGCAGCCGGCTGGATTTGATATCAGGCGATAATATGATATTAGACGCCGTCAGAGACGGACAGATAAACGCAAGCGTCGCCAAAGAGCTAAACCTAATCGGCGATAGAGAAACCCGGCTGAATTATCTCCATTATGCCATTGACAACGGCGCAAAAATCCGCACTGTCCAGGAATGGCGGAAACAGTGGGAAAGAGAACAGAGAACGCAAGAAGTCCTGAGTCAGGGACATTCTCACCAGGAATTACCGGACGTCCTGCCCAAGTATTATTACCGCTGCCCAATGTGCGAGCAGCCGGTTGAGGTGCAGAAAGTCAGAGCGGTTTCAGTGTGCGGAAACTGTTACAAAGAAATTATGAAGTCTTTCGAAAAGAAAGAAGAAGAAGCACCAGAAAAATGAAATGAAACCAAACAGAGAAGAAATAGAATATTTCGAAAGAGAAAGAAAACACAGCCTAAAAGGCTATTCTCAATATATGCTTTTGGCTGATGAATTTACGGCCAAAGCAAAAAGCGCAAGAAAGAAAGCGGAACAATGCCACCAGGACGCTATCTGGTGGGAAAACAAAATCAAAGACGCCACCAATCCATATGCAGGCTAAAAATTTTTTTAGAAAAGTTTTTTAAGAATGTTTACAGAATATTTTATAGATAGATTATAAAAGTTAGGAAATTATATTTTGATGTTTAGGAAATTATATTTTAGAAACAAGGAGGGCTAAAAAATGAAGATGAGAACTTTCTGGAAAATCGTTGGCTTCCGGGCGTTGAAAGGTGCTGTTAGTATTTTCCTTTCTCAACTTGTTGTTGTCGCAACTCACAACCCATTATGGATTTGGGCTGCGCCTATAATTCTTGCAGTAGAAAAAGCCATGAAGGAAAAGACAAAACACAATCTAAAATGAAAGACAGATCAGGGGGAAGAAAGAACGAATTAAAATTCTTTCTTCCCCCTGATATCTAAAAATGAAATGAGCTTCATTACTCAATTGCCAAAAGAATATTTACAGCCAGGGAAAAAGGAGGATCTTATAAACTTATTAAGAGACCTTCCAATTGATTACATGCCAAAGAAACAGGCCTTGTTAGAATGGGGAGAGCTAACAGAAGTAAGACTAACGCAAAGCGATTATCAAAAATTAAGGGAAACAGAATAATGGATACATACACAAAAAGAAGAAAGTTTCCGCACCTATTACCAAAAGAAGTTTTGATATGGAATAAATTCCTTGACGTCCACCAAAAAGAATATGAATCTTTTGACTATGATATTCATGTAGGGTTTGGCGCAGACCTACCGGAAAGAGTTTCTCCAATGATCAGAAAGATTGCCCTCGGACTAACAAGAAAACGCATTGACGTCGTAGGCTATAAACCTAATTCAATCACAATATTCGAGCTAAAACCGGAAGCCGGACTATCAGCAATTGGACAATGCCTTGCGTATTATTATTTATACCGAAGGGAGTTTCGGCCCAAAAGAAAAGTCTTAATGCGAATTGTTTCTACAACTACCAGCCGCGATACAAAAGACACCGCGGCCGCATACGGAATAAACTGGATACTTGTTCCCATTGACTGGGGTAAATATAAATACGATCCCGCTCAAAGAAAGTACCTGCTAAAATCTACGCAATCAACCCTGCCTTTATAATAACTAATCTTGAGGCGAAGACTAACTTACCAAAGGCGTTCGGCTACCGTCGAGGATAAGAAAAGTAAAATGCCCGAAGGCGGTCGGCTACCGTCGCCGATAAGAAGCGCAAGACGCTCAAAGGCGTTCGGCTACCGTCGAGGATAAGAAAAGTAAAATGCCCGAAGGCGGTCGGCTACCGTCGCCGATAAGAAGCGCAAGACGCTCGAAGGCGTCCGTCTACCGTCGCCGATAAGAAGCGCAAGACGCTCAAAGGCGTCCGTCTACCGTCGCCGATAAGAAGCGCAAGACGCTCGAAGGCGTCCGTCTACCGTCGCCGATAAGAAGCGCAAGACGCTCGAAGGCGTCCGTCTACCGTCGCCGATAAGAACGGCAAGAGCCCAAAGGCAGTCGACTACCGTCAATGAGAAGGGGAGGGGAAGAAACTGCGCTATTCTGCCGCTTGGTCACGGCAGAACAGCGCAGACCCCGCTGGGGCGGGGAAGAATGAAAAAAGGAAATTGGTTGTAATGCCAGGCGTCCTCTTGGTGTGGGGAGTTTTCCATACCTCAAACATAACCACTTTTATAAAAACCAGAACATACTGGATTTTTATAAAAGGGGTTATGTTAGCTTTTTGTAAGGAATTCAGCTTATATAGGGGAAAAATGAAAATACATTTTTCCCCTTTCCGCAAAAAGCCGGATATTTGGCAAAAACAAGCAGAGCATAGGAAGAAAAAAACCTATATGTTTCCCCATTCCTGTGGCTTTTCCAACCACCACTTCGTCTTTCCCCGTGCAAGGGCTGGTTTCCGTTTGTCCCCCACCTCCACCCCCCGGAAAAGAAAAAAAGAACTAACTAACTAACTATCTAACTATCTAACCATTAAAACCACATAAAGACTTTCCCCTTGCTGCGCTGGGGGGGCGCGGCTCGTTCCGCCGGCGGGGGTGGCGCTTCGCGCCACTTCGGTCGTTCGGTCGTTCGGTCGGTGGCGGCCGAACGCTTCGCGCGGCCGCCCCGTCTTCGCTACGCTCAGCCGTTCCCTCTCTCCCTTCCTCTCTCCCCCCCGCCGAAACTACCTCGCCGCGCCCCCCCAGCTCCGCGGGGAAAAAAGAGAAGAAAAAAGAAAGAAATAAATAAATTAGTTTAAGGATGAAAAAAATTTTGTTTTGGTTTTTTCGAACCGGCATTCCTGGAGGCCGAACAGACAGGGCAAGGGCTAAATCCGCCAGACGGCTCCCCTTTCTACTCGGCGGCTACCAGAAAAGAACGGCGCAAACTTCTGCCGGCAGTAGCCAGCAGAACATTGCGCCTAAAGACAAGCAACAGAGAAAAGCAAACTTCTGCCGGCAGTAGCCGGCAGAACATTGCTTTACCTACATCCGGAAGCCCGGGGGCAGAAACTCAAAAGTTAACATAATATACGTTATCGGAACCCAAAAACGCCTTAAAATGTATGTATGTTTTCCCTTGACTTTTCCCCGAAAGGTGTGTATAATTTTCTTATTAAAAATGTGTGTATAAAACCATACCTTATAATATGAAAAAGGCCAAAAATATGCAAACCAAAATCTTCCCCACCATTCTAATCTGCCTGGATATCTGCGCCGGCATAGTCTATGCCTTCGCCGGTGACGCCAGGCGTGCAATATACTGGATTGCGGCCGCCGTGCTAACAGCAACCGTAACATTCTAAAGAAAGGAGAAGCGATGAAAAGGGTGAATGTATTTCTAGACGAAAAAACAATTGAAGTCATAAAAGAGTACCAGGAGGAAATAGCAAAAAACGTTGCAGCTACCCGCTGGAAGAAAGCGACCAACTCAGATCTGATCCGATTCGCACTTTCCCGGACATTCGGGACGAAATTTGTAACCAAGCACATCCCCAATGCCGTAATGGAAACTTATGTTGGCCAAATCAGAATAAAACGGGCAGCCGAGGACAAAAGCGCCTAAAAACACAGGGGTAAAAAACCAAAACGCGCTGAGAGCCATTTTAAGGGGGGGTTCTCCTCAAAGGTATGCTATGATATGGCAAAATCCGAAGAAAAAAAAGCTTGCCGGCAAGGGATAGCAAAACGACGGCTTCTAAAACACCTGCTGACCGTCTTTTCCCTCAGAAAAATATGAAGAGCTCCTTTTTCGGCTTTTCTCATTATACTGCCCCCCCTCTTTTGTCAAGGACACTACGAGAAAATATTTTTTGTCACTGAATACCTACATTAAGGAAAAAATATTTTTCCCCGTTCCTCCTTGACAAAAGAGCCTCTCCGGCAGCCCCCTTAAAAGAAAAACCAAAAAAGGAGGTGATAAAGATGACTAAAATCACAAAAGAACAATATGATTACGCCCTCAATGTCCTGCCGCCGCACAGAATGGAAGGCAATGCTTTTATGATAGGTGAGCCTCAAGAACTCTTTCAATATGACTCTTTTGATTTCATCGACGGGGAGTATTGGTATATCGGCTGCCTAACTGACGCAGAATTTCACAGGTGGGTCAATTGGCGGGTTTTGGTATAAAGGCATAAAAAAGCCCGGTCCCTTGGGGGATCGGGTTTTTTTATCCTCAACGAGCAAATCCGGTCTTGACCATAAGAAAGGTCAGCGCCGAAAGCCAGGCAACAACAACAGTAAATATCGCCACCACTAGCCGGCTGTTCCACCGGGAAGAAAAGAGAGCGTCCACCTTGTCCCGAATAAGCACAAGCTCATCCTTGATCCATTTAAGGTTTTCTTCCACTCTTACCAAACGATCGCCCTCTTTGACCATAGCCAGACTCTCTTTCCCAATAATTACCAAAGAAATCCTTTGGCCTTAACTTCCTGGTAATGTTTTTCGCAAAGATACGAAATTTCGCCCTTATCCTCAACGCGGTAAATACCAGGCCCCATAAAACAATACCGGCAAGAATGAAAATCCGCTTTCTGCTCTTCTTCTGTTTGTTTCGTAAAAAGAAGGCTCTCCTTATCAGCCATAGATCATTCCTCCCAGCCACCAATACCACCGGCTGACGTTATGTTACTATCTTGAGAATATATAACAATATCCCACCCCGCAGGAATAGCCAAAGCCGGATTGATCGTAATAGGAACAACTAAACTCGGAGGGATATCTCCACTTTCTAAAGAGCCCCCCCTTAAATACGTATATGCCAGGTAATATTGAATTACATCCGAACCGTTACGGACAGCAAGATACCCTGTCCTATTAATGGCAACAGAAGACGTAGCCAAAAAACCAGTTGTAAGGTAAAACGTCTTACCGGCCGTAACAGTATGCAAAACCGTAGTACTGCCGGAAACATTCCCAGACTTGTAAATCGTAGTTGCGGAAGACGGGGCCTTCGGCAATATATACATACGATCTATCGTTTGAGCCGTGATATCAATCGCAAGATTTCCTATCGTCTGCGCCGTGATATCAATATCGAGAGACCCAACCGACAATGCCGCAATATCAACGCCAACGTTCCCGACAGATAACGCCGCAATGTCAACGCCAATATTCCCAACCGACCACGCAAGAACATTAACCCCAATATTGCCGACACTTTGCGCAACAAGGTCAACGCCTAAATTGCCAATACTCTGCGCCTTAATATCAACGCCCATTGTGGCAAGCGTCTGCGCTACTATATCAACAGCAAGGTTGCCTACACTCTGCGCCGCAAGGTCAACACCAAGGTTGCCTATTGTCTGCGCATCGATGTCAACAGCAAGATTGCCTATACTCTGAGAGGCAATATCAGAAGCAACGGTATAATCTGGAAGGCCATGCGCCATTTCATTCTACCTCTTCGACTACCTTCTCTTTTTTTAGATCTTCTATCGCAGCCGTAACATGCCGCAACGGCGCAACAGGAAACACAGAAAGAACATCTTCCGGCGTAACACCTTCCGCAAATTTGCCCTTTAATAAGGACAAAATCTGGACTTTCCACGCCTTAACAATTTCACTATCCGGCAGTTTAACTTTCATCTTCTTCCCTCCCTTCCATTTTCCTATTTTTCAATAACTTCTTCGCTCCAGGGCAGCCATACGCCCTGAATCTGATCCCGCCTCAGCAACCCGAAGCGGACGAAAATTGTATGGTTGTATGTATCGTCTAAATTGTAAAAATACATAGTAAAAACCTGAAGACCTTTCTTGACTTCGTAGAATTCTTTGAAAGAAATCGTTTCGCCGTCAGTAGAAAAGAACTCATCCGAATACGAGGGCCAAAGCCTATGCACTCCCTGCCATACGGCCACGCCGGCAAGGCCAGCGCAGCCCGGGGGAAAAACAAAATCTACCTGGTGTATTATGCCAACGCCAAGCGCAATGTCCAAAACCGCAGGCGAATCTTTCGCTGTGCCGGAAACCACCTCTTTGGAGAAACGATATATCATCCAGCGGCCCCCTTCTACAACGGCGCAACCCTGCATGCCCCGTGGCCACCGGCAGCGTGCCGGTGAATGTGCACGCGCTTAACATATTTTAAGCCGGCGAAAGCCGGCTCATACTTCGGCAGCAGCTTCCGCGCCTCGGTTTCATCGGCCACCTCAAGCCGGACAATCCGCGGCAGCTT
>Ga0164318_10006502_pt1 | contig 11306 bp, 6 predicted proteins | sample GuaBasSedimGuay9_FD_113734 | JGI IMG/M metagenome (GOLD analysis project Ga0164318, IMG submission 113734) | Subseafloor sediment microbial communities from Guaymas Basin, Gulf of California, Mexico - Guay9, Core 4571-4, 0-3 cm | ecosystem: Environmental > Aquatic > Marine > Hydrothermal vents >... | reverse complement strand
GACCTGGGCAACATAATGAAGCACGCGCAGAAGATGCAGCAGGAGATGGCCAAGATTCAGGAAGACCTGAAGAACCGCGTCGTTGAGGGAAAGGCCGGCGGCGGGATGGTCGTCGTGAACGTGAACGGCGCACAGGAACTCCTCGCGGTCAAGATAGACAAGAACGTGGTGGACCCGGAAGACGTGGAGATGCTAGAAGACCTTATAACAGCCGCCGTGCGCGAAGGCATGCGCAAGGCAAAGGAAATGGCCAACAAGGAAATGTCAAAACTCACCGGCGGGCTGAACCTGCCGGGATTACTCTGACGCAGCCCGGCGGCGCCGGATTTGTGGAGGTTATATGATGAAAAACGTCAGCAAATTTTCACGCACCATTCTCCTTTTCTTCGTTTTGCTGGGCGTTCTTGCGGCGGCGCCGAATTGCTCCCTGACGGAAGTGGTGTCGTCCGTTGACGACGGACAGGACGATGTTGCAGGAAAGCCGCTTTTTGCCATAGGAAATGAAAAAGGCAAGCCCACCGGTGAGGATGCGGACATAATTGCGCCGGGGTGGAAAGACTTCCCGATAGTACCCGAGTGGGGATACGATGCCTTTCAGAAAAGCCCCTTCGAAAGGCTCGGATCGGAGGAAGGCGGCGCCGATTATTTCAAGGCCATACCCGCGCCGGACGGAGGGATATATTTGTTCATCAGCGGTCTTGTCGTATCATCGAGCAACGGCAATATCTATGTCGAACACTATGACAAGGACCTCAATTTCATAACCAGCCCCGACCTTGGCCTGCATCTGCTCGGTTTTCCCCCGTATGTCGAGAAACACAGCCTTGCACTGTTTGACGTTCTGAAGGACGGCGAGAACTACTACCTTGCTTTCGACTGCTGGGACCACAAACACGCCGTATTTCTTATGAAATACGACAAGGACCTGAAACCGCTCTACAGGCGGCCGGTCTTTATAGATTACGGTTGCAGCCCTGCATTGGTCAAGGCAAATAGCAGGATTTACGTCCTGTATGCCTATAAATACAGAGACGCGAAGAAGAAAACACGGCACGGCATATTCAAAATGACCGTCGTGGAGACCCAACACAAAATAGACGGAGAGGAGCGGTTTTTCGCGCACAGAATCCACCGTGAAATGCTGCCGCTGGATACGCCCAAAGACGCCCTGTATCCCACCGCGCCTCACGTTGTTTACAACCCCGCACAGAAGGAATTCTGCCTGATTTACAACGCGATCAAAAGAGAATACCTGTGGGGCGATCACATCGCGCAGATCTTCGACGCAAACTGGAAAAAGAAAGGCCCCGCTGTAAATCTCTACGACTACTTCAGCGAATTCAGGGAGAAAGAAAGGCACGATTCCGTCATCCCCGCCGTTGCTCTTCACAACGGCCGGTATATCTTCTCCACCGACGGGCAGTTCAAGTTCCGCAAGAAAGGCATCCCGAAGGAGATCAACTCCGTCGCAATAATAAAATGCGATAAAGGCCTGAAGAAAATCGCCGTCCGGCCCATCTACGGCAAGATGCTCGAACAAAATGGCAGGACGAAAACCCTCGGGCTGGGTGCCAGCCATATCTTCAACTACGGTGACGGTCTGGCCGTCATCGGCAGCGCGGCATTCGGCGGTGCGCTATTGTACAAGTTGGACGGCGACCTGAACGTCAAATCGGCCACAGTACTCAAAGGCGGCATCCCCAGGAAGTCCGACCTTTTCGTCAACCCCTGCGAAATCGAGAAGTACCCGCCCAGGGGCATACTCGGATGCTCGCAACTGCTCAGGATACCGGTGGACAATCGTGGTCTCGCGACGGCGAAGAAGTGTAATATCGAGATGTACTATCAAAACAAGAAGGTAGCATCCGGCTCAATCGACTCCATCATCCATTTTAGCCACAGGGTGACGGCGGAATTAAAGTGGACGGTCCCCGAAAAGGTTCAGACGAAAGAAATCGAAGTTCAGATTAAACTCGACCCCGAAAAGAGGAACGAAGAGTTTACCCGTGCGAACAACACGATAAGCGTCAAATTGCCTGTCTGGGACAAGGGCATGGTACGCGGTTACGTTCAAGACGGCTCGCTGGGCGTCATCGACTGGCTTCCCCTGGAAAGCGCGAAAGTAACGCTTACCGCACCCGGCTATAGCAAAACATCTACCACGGACAGGCGGGGCTACTACGAATTCGACCGCGTGCCGTTCGGCAACTACCACGTCAAAATCGAAAAGGCGGGCTACAACGCCGTCGAAGACGACCGCAAACTCTCGAAGGCAATCCCTGTTGCAACAGTCGGCGATAAACTGGACAACCACGGCAGGTTCGAGGTAGAGGTAAAACCCGCAAAAGCCCTGAAGAGGTGTGAGGTCATGCTTTCGGGCGGCAAGTTCAGCAACATCGACGCCGAAAGGGGCGAATCCGGAAAGTTCGTCGCCGACGTGCCGGCCGGTAAATACAAAGTCAAAATAAAATCACCCGGTTACGTTCCCTGCCAGAATACCGATGTTCAGATAAATCTCGGCCGGACGACATCCATCGCCGTTACCCTGGAGGAGGCCACCTACTCTATCGTTAGCGGCCGGGTCTGCGACATGTACGGCGACCCCGTCCCAAACACCACGATAACTTTCAGACAGGCCGGCTGGGGAAACGACGACAACGCTCCTCAACCGCAGTACGCGACTACCTCGGACGAAACCGGGAAATTCACAATCACACTGACAGGTTACAGGAGAAAAACGGTCAGGTACAAGGACAGCAACAATAAATGGCGGACGAAAATCGAGCGCGGCGACGCAATCAAGGGCACGGTTTCCTGGAAGATAAGCGCCGTGGCGCCCGGCAAGCCCGCTTTCTCGCAACAATTCTCCGCACGGGCCGGCTACGAGGAAACATGCAACATCTACCTGTGCGACCCCAAGGACGCGCCGAAGAATATAGGCATCATCAACGTGTATGTGCCGTGGACCGCGGAGGCCCACTTCCCCGGTTTCATGAATTATCCCTCAATGAACGCCTACGCATGGTACGGCATCTTCGCAGCGGGCCTGCGCGTCGATTACAACCCGAAGAAGGACGAAATCCTCTCGCTTTACACAGGCGTCCAGGGCCTTGCTTATGAAATGCACGCCGTCTCGGGGAAAATTACCGTAAAGAAAAAGTCATCCCCGCGCAAGGGCTGGAAAAAGTGGGGAAAAACCGCGGTAAAGGTCGGTAGAAAACTCATAAAACTAAAGAAAACCCTGGAAGACGAGCCCGAATCGAGCAACGAGGTGCCCACGGCGTTCGACACCGCGTTTAAGACGCTCAGGCAAAACCTCGGACCCACACTCTTCATCCCCGGCGTCGATAAGCACAAAACGTCCGTCCGCGTGGACCTTATACAAATAATCGGCACGGACAAGAACAATAAGGGCCGGGTCCTCTGGTCAACAAAAAAGCAATGGTTCAGCCACGACTCGCACGACGACGAATTCCCCAACAGCCACATAAAGGAATTCAAGGTGCCCAAGGGCATTAATCGTAAAAAGGTCAAGATCGTCGTTTACCTGAAACTGCAAAAACTCTCCCTGGACGGTGCCAGTCCCACCGGCCCGGTACCCTTCTACACCAATCAGCATATAAAGATCATCTGGAATCCCGGCAACAACAAGATGAATGCGCACTACGTACCCGAATATGAATACCTTGGGATAACCGGACTTTCGTTCGACTGAGATCCGTCGTCGAAACGCCCTGCGGGAATGCAGACATGAACGAACACGCGGAACCGGTCGAAAGGCTCATCAAGGCGTTGGAGAAGCTGCCCGGCGTGGGCGCTCGCAGCGCGGAGCGGTTCGCCTACCACATGCTCGACGCCCCGCAAGAAGAGACCATGGAACTCGCCCGGGCAATCCGCGACATGAAAAGAGATGCAAAAGAATGCAAACAATGTTATAATATAAGCGGCGAGGACGAATGCAGGATTTGCCGCGACAGGTCGCGCGACCGTACCTTGCTATGCGTGGTGGAAACCTACCAGGACGTCACGGCGATAGAGCGCACCGGCGCTTACAGGGGGCTGTACCACGTTCTGCGCGGGCGCCTGGCGCCGCTGGAGGGCAAAGGTCCTGAAAATCTGACTATCCGCCGCCTGCTCGAACGCGTGAAGAGCGGAGAGTTCCGCGAGGTCATCCTCGCCACGAACCCGGACATGGAAGGCGACGGCACGGCCATGTTCCTGGCGCAAGAAATGGCCGGGCTCGACGTAAAGGTGACCCGGCTGGCACGCGGCATCCCCTCCGGGGGCAGAGTGAAACTGGCGGGGAAAAGTATCCTGTCCGACGCGCTTGAAGGACGCACTGAACTATGAAGATGGATCTCATATTACGGCAGCGGCTGGAGCAGAAACTCAAACTTGCTCCGCAAATAATACAATCCATCGAAATCCTTCAACTACCCGCGCTGGATTTGCAGGACCTCATCACGCGGGAGTTGGAGGAAAACCCCGTTCTTGAAATCGAGCAACCCCGGGAACCGGAAGAGGAATACGCCCCCGAACCGCCGTCCGACGCGCAACTGGAACGCAAGCGTGAGCAGCCGGACTATGAAGTGGTGAACGAACTTGAAGAGTCCCTGCTGGAGGATAACTTTTACACCCGCCGCCCGCGCCGCGCCGACGACGACGGCCACGGCAAAATGGAGGCGATGAAAAACGCCGAAAGCCGTCCCATCTCCCTGCAGGATTATCTCTTTCAGCAACTCAGCCTGCTCGAACTCGACCCCCGCATCAGGGAAATCGGCGAATACATCATCTACAACATCAACGACGACGGCTACCTGCAGTACAGCCTGGAGGACATACTGGAATCCATCGACCTGCCGGTCCTGTTCACCATGGGGGAGAAAGCATTGCGCGCCGTCCAGAGCCTGGACCCGCCGGGCATCGGCGCGCGCGACCTCAAGGAGTGCCTCTTGCTGCAACTCGCGGAAAACGGCCACGCCGCCTCCTTCGAGCATGAACTCATCGAAAACCATCTCAAGGACATCGAACTGAACCGCTTCCCCAAGATCGCCAAGGAAACCGGTCGCAGCATTGACGAGGTAAAGGAATGCATCCGCATGATAAGCGCGTTGAATCCCCGCCCGGGCGGACTGTATGCGGGCGCTTCCGCGCCTGTCGTCAATCCCGACGTCGTTGTTACCTGTGTTGACGGCGAGTACGAAGTCCGGCTGGAGGACGACTATCTGCCGCGCATATATGTCAACCCGTCCTACCACGCGCTCCTCAAGGAGCAAAAAAACAACCCAAGAATTTGTGAGATTGTCCGCAAGAAACTCGACAGCGCCCGGTGGCTCATCGACGCCATCGAACAGCGCCGCACCACGCTGTTCAAAATCGCAAAGAAAGTGATTGAAATCCAGCGCGACTTCTTCGACAAGGGCATCACACACCTCAAGCCGCTCAAGATGCAGGAGGTGGCGGAGGCCATAGGCGTGCACAATTCCACGGTCAGCCGCGCCATCTCGAACAAATATGCCCAGACCCCGCGCGGAATCTTCCCGCTCAAATTCTTCTTCACCGGCGGTACCACCGCCGAAGACGGCACCGTCGAGTCGCGCATGAGCGTCAAGCAGCGCGTCAAGGACATCATCGACAACGAGGACAAATCCAACCCCTTGAGCGACGACGAAATCGCCGAAAGACTGAAAGAGATGGGCTTCAACGTCGCCCGCCGCACCATCACCAAGTACCGCTGCACGATGCGCATTCCATCCTCCCGCCGACGCAAGGAATACTGACGCGAAGGGGCAAGGGGTAACAGGCAACAGGGCAAGGGCAAAGGGCGGAACCCTCTCCCACTTTCCTACTACTTCCCGGCTTTCTTTAGAATAATCCGGAAATCACGCCGTTCTTGTCCACGTCCACCTTGGTATAGGCGGGCACCGACGGCATGCCGGGCATTGTGCGCATCGTGCCGCACAGCGGACACAGGAAGCCCGCGCCCGCCGACACGCGGATGTCGCGCACGGGGAAGACGTAGTCCCTCGGCGCGCCCTTTACCTTCGGGTCGTGAGAAATCGACAGGTGCGTCTTCGCCATGCAGACGGGCAGTTTGTCGAAACCGAGTTCGGTGTAGAGTTTCAGTTTTTTCCTTGCCGCGGGCTCGAAGCGCACCTCCTTCGCGCCATAGATTTCCTTCGCAATGGTTTCTATCTTTTCCTGGATGGACATCTCCAGCGGGTAGAGGAACTTGAAGTCGTTTTTCTCTTCGCACGCGGCGACGAACGCCTCGGCCATCTCGACGGCGCCCTTGCCGCCTTCGGCCCAGCATCTGCTCTCCACGGCGGCGGTCGCTCCGGCCTCTTCCGCGGCCTTCTTGATTTCCGCTATTTCGCTGTCTTTGTCCGTCGCGAACCTGTTGATTATTATAACCGCGCTAAGGCCGTGCTTCTTGACGTTGCGGATGTGCGCCTTCAGGTTTTCGCAGCCGGCCGCTACGTCCTCCGGATTTTCCGCGAGCAGCGACTCGTCAAGCGGTCTGCCGGCCACGACCGTGTATTTGCTTGAGTGCATCTTCAGCGCGCGTACGGTCGCCACTATGCCCGCCGCATCGGGCGCCAGTCCGGAGTAACGACACTTGATGTTCAGAAATTTCTCCATGCCGAGGTCTGCGCCAAAGCCGGATTCCGTCACGACGTAGTCCGCCAGTTTCAGCGCGACCTCGTCGGCGACGATGGAGGAGTTGCCGTGGGCGATGTTCGCGAACGGCCCCGCGTGGACAAACGCCAGCGTGTTCTCCGTCGTCTGCATGATGTTCGGCTTAACGGCGTCTTTCATCAGGGCGGTCATGGCGCCGGCGACCTTGAGGTCTTCCGCGGTCACGGCCCTGCCGTCTTTGGTGTACGCGGCGATCATGCGGCCGAGTTTTGCGCGCATATCTTCCAGGCCGGCGGCCAGGCTGAGGATCGCCATGACCTCGCTGGCGACCGCGATGTCGAATCCGGTCTCGCGCGGGATGCCGTTCTGCCTGCCGCCCAGCCCCACGATGATGTTGCGGAGCGCGCGGTCGCTGATGTCAACGACGCGGTTGACGGCCACCTGCAGCGGGTCGATGTCGAGCGGGTTTTTCAGGAGGATGGAAGTATCGACCGCGGCGGCGAGCAGGTTGTGCGCGGCGCTGACCGCGTGGATGTCGCCGGTCAGGTGCAGGTTGAAGTCTTCCATCGGCACCACCTGCGAGTGGCCGCCGCCCGCCGCGCCGCCCTTGATGCCGAACACCGGCCCCATGGACGGCTGACGAATGCACGTGACAGCCCTCTTGCCGATGCGGCTCAGTCCCAGGCTCAGGCCTATGGTGTTGACGGTCTTGCCTTCGCCCAAGGGAGTGGGGGTGATGGCGGTGATGGCGATGTATTTGCCGTTGGGTCTGTCCTTCAGGCGCTCCAGTATTTCCAGTTTCACCTTCGCCTTGTAGTCGCCATACGACTCCAGTTCGTCACGGTTGATGCCGTACCTTTCGGCCAGTCGCCGGATGGGAATCATTTGTGTGGATTGACTGATTTCAATGTCGCTCTTCATGACGCTTTACTCCTTGCTGCGGTTCAACGTTGAAAGGAATACGAAAGGTGACAGGCGCCATCTATCTACAAGCCGGCCCCCGACTACGTCCCTGATCGAAAGACCGAGCCTCTACGGCTCGGGCGGGCGGGGGCTGCGCTTCGTAATGGTGACAGTCACCTTTCATGTCCCTTTGAACATACAGGACTCGACAGGTAACGCGGGGCCTCAGTAGTCGGCAAGGTACTCGCTCAGGATTTCTTCATCGGCTTTGGACAGGGCCAGGAAGCCGAGGCCGATATCGTATTTGGCGGGGGAACCGGGCGGGAGTTTCTTGGCCCAGATGACCTGCCCGCGGCACTCGATAAACCGGCCGTCCGAGAGGGTAATGGTGAGGTCAAGCAGTTTGCCCTCTTTGATTTTCTCATCAGAATACATGCGCAGTCCGCCCGGGCTGATGTCGCGGGGAGCGGCGGGACGCGACAGCAGCGGCGTGTATGAGAAATAGACCGGCGCGTTTACGCGCCGGTACCTTCTTTTTTCTTCCTTTTCTGGCATTTCTGTCAAACCTGTTAAACGGGAACCAGCGCCGGGAGACCGGACACGCAAACATTTCTCCGGCGCAACTTATCATTATTATCGGCCGCAAGCCGTGGAACATGTAGTGACAAATGTTGTCCGCCCGGGAGCCGCAATTGGTCAAAAATGCCCCATACCGCCGGGCCGCGGTCGGATTCGCGCAAACCGTAAGATTTTATCGGAAAATGCCTTGCCGATGGCCGCTTGCTTCGCGGGAGATGCGTCAACCCCGTGGCATAATACTTGCGTGTAGCCCGCGTGTCCACCGTCCCGCACAACGCCGTCTTCATAAGGCAAAAACCATGAACCCACGCGACAAAGGTTTTACGCTCGTCGAACTGATTATCGTGGTGGCGATAATCGCCATCATTGCCGCGATTTCAATACCAAACCTGGTGCGGGCCAAAATCTCGGCGAACGAAGCCGCCGCCATCCAATCGCTCAGGGCCCTGGTAAGCGCACAGGATATCTTCCGAAATACCCAGGGACTCGGCCGCTACGGCACACTGGCCGAACTCCGCGATGCCGTTCCGCCCTGTGTTGACCCGGCCCTGGGTTCCGGGATATGCAGCGGCTATACGGTGTCTGACACGGGGGTGCCCGGCAGCGATACATGGGCGGCCGTCGCCGTACCCAACAGCGCCGGCTTTACCGGCAATCGCGGCTTCTACGTTGACCAGTCCGGCTTAATCAGGTACACGAACGACGGCTCACCTCCCGACACATCCTCGCCGGAAATCGGCGGTTAGTTTCTGTTGCCAAAAGTCTGCCCCCCTTCGTCCTGTGTCGGGGAGAGAGTTGCCGGGGATGCGCCCAACGCCGGATTGTCGCCTCACGTTACGTTAACACAGCGGCGTCCGGCCCCTTTCCCCGCTCAGCCGTCCTTATTCAACGGACTTGCGTCCGCCTCACCCGGTTCTGACGATTCCTTTTCCTCTTCATCGGTTTCCGCGCCTCCGTCCGGTTCGGCGGCGGCGGCGGTTGGCGCTTCCGGCGGAGGCTCCTTCACCCTGTCCAGGCCTTCGTAAAGGAAGGCTGCGGTCGCGTTACTGATTTCCAGGGGGTCGGGCCGTGTCCGGGCTACGCCGCCGGCGAGGGCGGCGCGCGCCACGGCCTCGGCCACGGCGAGAACCACGCGGATGTCCAGCGCGCACGGGATGAAGTGGTCGGCGTCCAGTTCAGTCTGCGGGATGCTCTCCGCCAGGGCCTTTGCCGCCGCAAGTTTCATATCGTCGTTGATGTCTCCGGCTCTCACGCCGAGCGCCCCGCGGAACAGCCCCGGGAATATCAGCGCGTTGTTCACCTGGTTGGGAAAGTCACTCCGGCCCGTCGCGATAACCTTCGCCCCGGCCGCCCTGGCGACCTCCGGCATGATCTCCGGTACGGGATTCGCCAGCGCAAACACGATGGGATTCTCCGCCATCGAGGCCACCATCTTTTTCGTGACGCAGTCGTTGGAGGAGACGCCGATGAATACGTTGCGCCCCCTCATTGCCTCGGCGATACCGCCCTTGATGCCTGCCTTGTTGGTCAGTTTCGCCATTTCGCGTTTTTCATCGTTCATGTTTTCTTCGCGGCCGTCGTAAATCGCCCCGGTCGTGTCGCAGAGAACAACGTCCTTGAATCCGTACTTGAGCAGGGCGCGCGCGACGGTCAGCCCTGCCGCGCCCGCGCCGTTCACGGCCGCCGTGGAGCCGCCGGCGTCCCTGCCGGTCAGCCTGAGCGCGTTTATCAGGCCGGCCAGCACCACCGCGGCGGTGCCGTGCTGATCGTCGTGAAACACGGGTATGTCAATCTTTTCCCTGAGATTCCTCTCGAGTTCAAAGCACTTCGGCGCCCCTATGTCCTCCAAGTTCACTGCGCCGTAGGTGTGGGATGTCATCGAGATGATTTTTTCGATTTCCGCGGCATCCCGTGTCGCGAGAACCAGGGGATGTGCGTTGATGCCCGCGAGCGTCCGGAAGAGCACGCACTTGCCCTCCATCACGGGCAGCCCGGCCGTCCCGCCGATGTTGCCCATCCCCAGCACCGCGCTGCCGTCGGATATAACGGCCACCGTGTTGCCCTTTGAGGTGTAATCCCATACGAGGTCAGGGTCGGCGGCTATCTCTTCAGCGGTCCAGAGGCCGCCGCGGCCCGCAACGACGTCGAGCGAGTACCTGTCCACTATCCGTGCTCTTGCCCGGGTACGGATGCTGCCGCGGTGCCTGCGGTACATTTCCAGCGCCGCCTGCATCAGGTGCTCGTCGTCGTAAGGCGCCTCCGGCATTTCAACGGTCGCGTTGCGGTTCTCAAAGACGATGCTGTGGATTCGAGCGGCCAGTGCATCGCTGTCAACCTTGACCTGGCCGGCGCCGCTGGCATTGAAGCCGTCGGCGCAGACCCGCGCCACGCGCTCGGCCAGGCGGAAATCGACCACCCGGGTTGAGAAGCCGCTCACAGACTTCAGCGTGTCCTCTATCTCTCTGCCGGCGGCGTAATAGACGACGTTTGAAACATCGCAGGCCCTCGAGGCGATAAGCGCGTTGAAGAATCCCGGCACGGCCATGTATGAGTCGCAGAACTTCTGCCGGGGCGTCAGTCCGCTGCGCCGTGCGAAGACACGGTCCAGCACATCCTCATAGCGAATCAGCGGTATGCCCGCCTCGAACGTGTCGGCCATCTCGTCGTACAATTCCTTGTTCAGGCCGAACACCGCTATCGCGCCGAAGGCGGGCGCGATGTTGCCGAGGAGAAAGCGAAATTCCTTCACCCTTTTGCACGTGACGCACAGCGGGTAGACGCTCAGTCCTCCCAGTTCGCTCAGCATCGCGGCTTCGCCCTCGAGTATCGGCAGGACCGCTGCGGGACCGATGTCGCCCAGGTCAACCACGTCGCTGCCGTTTGAGACCAGCGCCATGTTTTCGCCTTTGGATGTACAGGTATATGCCTCTTCGGGGTTGTCCCGTATTGCCCTGCACGGTTCCGCCACGCCCGGGGTATATACCATGCTCAGCCCGAGCCTGTCGCGTACGGGTACCTTGCACTCCGTGCCGAGCATGCCCTGGTAGAGTTTTCTGAGCCTCAGCGCGCGTTCCTTCTTGATTCTGTCCGGTCTTGGCATCTGTTCTCCCCCGTGATGTTTTTGCTTGCCTTGTTTCGCATACGCGGTGATAGTCACCAATGTTCTCAAGTTGACTGACTTTTTC
>Ga0164318_10006499_pt1 | contig 11310 bp, 27 predicted proteins | sample GuaBasSedimGuay9_FD_113734 | JGI IMG/M metagenome (GOLD analysis project Ga0164318, IMG submission 113734) | Subseafloor sediment microbial communities from Guaymas Basin, Gulf of California, Mexico - Guay9, Core 4571-4, 0-3 cm | ecosystem: Environmental > Aquatic > Marine > Hydrothermal vents... | reverse complement strand
GAAGTTCCTAAACCATAAGCATTATGATTAACAGAATCTCCCCACAGAGAAATAGCATTATCATTAAATCCATTCATAACATCTTCAATATTGACATCACTAAATGTAGTATATGCCCTATTACCCACACCATTTTCTAAAACATTATCAAATTTTTCTTTACTTAAAATCTTTGCTTGTTTTTCATCTCTAGCACCACTATTAGTCATTTCTTGTTTAGTTATAGAAACTAAATTGAAACCAGTAGTCCTAGTTGCTTGATTAACTGCAATTCTATCATAAGAAAATTGTTCAACATCATTTAAAGCATATTGTTTATTAAAAACACATTCATCATAATTTCCGCCAACTACACAACTTATGTGTTCTTGGTGAGTAATTATGTTACTAGATAATACTTCGAATCCTTTACCTATAATTCTGCCAACACCATTATGATAAGTGCCATAATTCCTTTTTAATAGTTTAAGAGAATTATCTACATTATCTTCAAATATAAAACTTATTACATTCCCAAAATAATTTGTCATTTCATCTCCATCCATATTAACATAAATATAGTTATCATCAGTTAAACCATACTTAGTTTTAAATGTTGCAGGTTTTAAATAATTACTTCCTGTTTCGGCATATGCGAATACTAAATTAGAATCCAAATCACTTATCTTAATTTGTTCTAATTGGGGGATAATGAAATCTTCATCTTCAACAGACCATAACAATTTATAATTGTTCCAATTTTCATTATATACTAATATCGCTTGAAAGTAATTATCGAACCCATTATTATCAAATTCAGTATTATACCAAATTTTTTTAACATTGTCTCCACTATCCAATTCTCCAACATAGTCAATTAAAGTTTCTTTATCGATAGTTTCAGTTAAATTTGTAAATAGGTCTTTTAATTCACAAGTATCTTCGCCACAATTAACTTCAATATTCCCTTTTGAATTTGAATCGGTTAAATTATCTGTCAAAAGATTTACTTCTCGGTTTTCTCTCTCTTCATAACCTGAACCATCCATATCGTTTAAATGAAAATTGTCCGGCACTTTTTCAGTATCTTCACGATTATCTTCTTTGCTACCCCCTTGCCCAAAAGCGAACATAGAACCTGCTACTAATACTAACATAAGCCCTATAATCCACATTTGAGAAGATTGTGCAATTTTGTTTCTTTTAATCATTTTTATTATATTAATATAATACCAATTTCAAGATATTATTAAAGAAATTATAAATTTATAACTTTATAAAGTTTTTGAAAAATGAGGATAATATTAATCCCTACAATATAAATTGGACAATGAAGTTTCATTAAGATTAATAACTAAGTGATAATTATCTTTAGTTTGGTTAAGTGCGAGATTATAATTTTGTGTAACAACATTATTATTTATATTATATAATACTGAATCATCCAAGATATAAATCTCTGCTTTATTCCAATTATTCCGATTATACTCTTGTTCCTCATTATCTAAAACATATTTATCGTTTAGAATTTCAAGAATACCATTATTCAAATAAATACTTCTTAGGTATATGTTATGCCCATCAGTATTTTCGCCTTTAATAGTAATAAGGGTATTTTCATCAGTATTTAAATTAATATCTAATGTCATTAATAAAACTTCATTTTCATCATATAATTCAACATAAGAGGAATATATTTTCAAGTTATACATAGTAAATTGATTATTAGTTTTACTTGTTATTTTATTATGGTATTGGACATCTCCAGTAATAGAATTTTTTAAATATATCTTTCTATCTTTAGCATAAATTTCTAATTTCTTAATATTATCTTCATAAATATTCATTATGTTAGTTGTATGGGCTTCATCCCATTTTTCACTTGCCCAATTAAATAATAATTCATTATTTGTTAATGAACTATTAAAATTGATTTCAAAATCATCATTATAATCGGATTTAATTGAATGGAAATTATTGGAAATATAATCGTAATTAGTATTATAAATATTATTCTCTAAGATATTATCTAAATTATCAATAAATACTGAGTGTTCAATATTTATATTATTTACTTGAGATAATTGTGTCGAAATCCCTAACCCTAAAACATCATAAATACTAAGAATGTTACTATCTTTAAACATAAATTCTATTTGATTACAATTAGAACCACTTAAATCTAGGATTGGATTAGTAACATTTTGTAAATTGATTTTTTCATTTTCTCGATTATTTATATAATTCCAAATATTATTTATTGAAGATAACATTTCTTCAAATAAAGTTTCGTTGTATTGATTATAAGTATTATAATAATCATTATCAATAAAAGTTTGATTTAGGAATGTTTGATTATATTGGTTATAAGTATTATAATAATTATCTTCATAATATTCATTAGTAATAAATTCGTTAAATGTTTGACTTAAAAATGTTTGATTATAATAATAATACTCATTATAAATATATGAATTGTATGTTTCATTTAAATAAGTTATATTATAATATTCATTGGTTATGTATTCTTCATAAGTAATATAATCATTATTATTAATATAATTATTATAACTCTCGTTCAAATAAGTTATGTTATAATACTCATTAGTAATATACTCCTCATAAGTAATATATTCAGTAGTTAAATACTCCTCATAATTATTATAAATTTCAGTAGTATTAAGATTACTAAAATATTGTTGTAACATTAAATCTAATTTTTCCATAGTAACTAAATGTTCAAATTCACTCGAAGTATCTGCATTAGTTGATACTACTAAGGATATGCCTAACAACCCTAACAATAAGAATATTGGCATTAAAGCCATCCCTTTTTTATTTTTATATTCCATTTTTTTAACCTAAAAAATTTATTTTTTTATTAAATATTTTATATGCAAAACCCAACATAATTAAACCAATTATAAATTGATTATTTGGATTTGCAGTAACATATTCAATTAATAGGCCTTTAATTCCTGTATAAAATAATGTTGTTCCGAGCAATAATAAAATTAATCCGGCCATATTATATACGAAATTATTTTGATTATTTTTAACCATACACAATGTGTAAATTTAAAAGTTTATAAATGTTATTATTTTAAATTAATGATTCAAACATTTGGGAAACAATTCCCCATACGAAAGTTAAAATAGATTTAATACCATCCGTAAAATATGTTAAAAATAATTCTAAGTATGGTGAAATAAGGTCAGGCACAAATATCATCCCCAATATAACTGAAAAAATAATTGTTAAAGAATATTTATGTAAGACTACTGCTTTAATAATATCGAAAAAAACTTTCATTAATAAAAGTTTTAACCCAAAAAATAAAAATACACTTCCTGTGAGAAAAGTAACAAGTTCGACCATTTTTTAATATATTAATGTTTAAATTTATATCTTTATAAATTTATGGTTATTTTTATCTTCTAATAAATATATTCGCCAAATATTTTTATTATTTATTTTTTATTCTTAAATTCTCTTAGTATCTCAAATTTATTTTCAAGTTCAATAGCATTTTTTTCTTTTAATCCTATGGCGAAATATAATATAAATCCTGTTCCGGATTTAATCCAATAACTTAATGGAGAGTATATTAAAATCCCCATTATCAAAAAAAATAAAGCAATAAATCCTAAATCTTTTAAAACCAATACTCTTGTTTTTTTGTATTCGAGTTTATGTTCGACATTATAAAATTTTTCTTCAATTTTTCTCATTTTTTTTTCTTTTTAATATGTCTAATTTTTTTATAATAATACTTAATTCTTGGTTAAGTAAATTAATTAATTCTTTTAATTTTGTAATTTTATTTAATGTTATATTCAAATTCTTTTTTAAATATTTATTTTTTTTAAGATATTCCTTTCTTAAATTCATCAATTCACTATATTCATATTTAGAATATAAATCTACATCATCTACTTTTTCGAACGATTTAATCTTTTTAAATTCTTTATCCCAGTCCATTTTAATTATATAATGTTAATTCAAATATTTTTTTTAATTTATCTTCATTAGAGAAGAGATTATTTTTATCTTTAATAATTTCCCTAATTTGTTTTTTTATTTCATTCAATTTATTATGACTATTCATTTGTTAAGGTAGTCGTTTCAGTTTCAAAGATATTAATAAATTCTTTTGTATCCTCATCATATTCATATTGATTAAATTTAAATTCAACTTCGAAAATAGTTTTTTTTCCGTTACTAAGTTTTTTAATTGGAATTTCAAAACCCATACTATTATTATTTAAACATTCTTTAATTAATATTGTTAAAGCATTTTTTAATTCTGTGTCCTTTATATTTTCAATCACCATAATAAATAAATAAATTTAATACTTTATAAATATATTTTAGAAGTGATTTATTTATTCACAAGTTTAATTAATTGGGCATAAGAATTAATATTTAGTTCAAGTTTAATTTTACACTCGTTTAATTTCTTTTGTAATTTATTTTTTTCAGATAAATAATATAACTCAATTTCTTTAAAATTTAAATTCCATTTAAGATTATTATATTTAGCCAAACCATTATTTTTAAAAGAGATTAAAGTTTTATATAATAATGATTGAAATAAATCTTTTTTTAATTCCTTTTCAAAAGAGAATTTAATTTCGCTCATATTTAAAGGTTTATTCTCTTTATTGATAATTTTCCAAACTCTAATAAATTCAATATAAAATCCTTTAGAGAAATCTTTTGTTCCTACCATTTTTATTTATTTAATTCTATCTTTAAATTTTTTATAAAATTTAATTGAATTTGTATTTCGTTGATTTTTATGTCTATAATCATCTTTTCTATTTCATTGTCTTTCAAATCGAAGTATTTACTTTTTAAATTATTTTGATAATCTATTAAATTAAGTTCTATTTCAATAAATTTTTTCATATATTCTTTTTTATTCATATTTTAATTAATATTTACACATTTATAAACCTTTTTATTTTATTTAAGGTTTAAATTATTTTCAATATAATTCTCCCCAAATTCTCGTTTTAATTTCTTTAATCTCCTTATTTCTTTAGAAATTTGATAAATAATAATTAACATTTTTGTTCTAGTAATTAAATTTAAATCATATTTATTTATTATCTCGATTTCTTTTTTTTCTAAATCATCAATTTTTAATTTTAAAGTTTTATTCATTTTTCTATATAAAATTTTGTTCCAAATTCATTAATATTATATAACCTAATAAAATCTTTAATTACTTCTTTATATGATTTTTTTAATAATTCAATTAAAATATTTATTTCATTTTCTTTAGATTCCCAAAAATTAGAAGTTCCAAAACTATCACTAAATATTGCAGTATAATCAAATTTTTTTAATTTTTCTCTTAATAATTCAAGCCCTTTTAATTCTATGTCTTGACTTATAAATAAATATTTTTTTAATTCATTTAATTGGCAATTATTACTGCAAGTATTATTTAAATTTTTAGAATAATCTTTTAATAATTCTTCTATTTTAGTAATAATTTCTAAATCTTTTTTTAATATTTCTTTATCTAAATTAGAGTATATATTTTCTATGTCCAATTTAATATCCTCTAGTGTAAAATTAGTAATTTTCCAACTAAATTCATGCCTATAAATTACAAATCTAAACATATTTTTAGAATTGTAATTTTGAATATATCCAATTTTAAAACCTAAACTCAAAGCATAATTATATATTTCTTTATATCTTTTTAATACCATTTTTTAATTATTTAATTTATTTCTTTTATCTCCATTTGCTAATTTTTCTAAATTCCATAATACATTTTTTAAATAAATAATTTCTTTATTATTTAAATTATTATTCCTTAAATCTTCTTCAATTTTTAAAACTTTAGGGGGTATCATCTTCAATTAGTTCATTTTTAAACTTAAATAAGATTATACACTTCAACTTTAAAAAAGTCTTCAAATATCCCTCTTAATTGGTCTATAAAAACCCCCTTTAATTCTTTTTTACTTTTAATATGTTCAATTTTTTTATTTTCTTTAATCATTTTATGAATTTTATTTTGAGTATTAAATTTAATCAATTCCAAATCAAATAAATCACTCCCTCGATTATACTTAATTTGAAAAGATTTTAAACCCTTTTGAATTATTAATAAAGTATTATCTTTTTTAATATCTGTAAGAATATTAAATCTCATTACTTTCACTAAATAATTTAATTTAAAAACTCCATTATAAGTTTTTAAACTTTCTTCATCAAACATATTATTATTATTATTATTTTCAACCATTTTAATTTTATAAGTAAGGTATCACTTTACTTAATATAAGATAATTAAGTATTATTTATAAACCTTTGTATTTTATTTAAGGTTTATAAATTTATCTTTTAAATCATAAAAGGAATAATCTTTAAATATAGTAATTTCTTTATTTATATAATCAATTTTTTTATTTATTTCTTTAATTCCAATATTATTTTTACTGAATTTAAAATTCATTAAATTTATATTCATAAAAAAATAAGTTTTTGAATTAAATTTAAAATATCCACTAATATATAAATATTCTTTTTCTATTTCAATTAATTTAAAACTTTTGGAATTTTTAAATTGTTCAATAAAAACTTTTTTATATAATTCAAAAAATTCATTAAATTTTTTATTTATCTCTTTAATTTTAATCTTTCCTTTAAAAAATTCATCTCCTAAATCATTTAATTTATTTATATTTATCTTTTTCATTTATCTTAAACTATTAATTCTATATATTCAATTTTTTTATTTTCTAAATCTTTTTTTAATTGATTAAAAAATTTTTTATAATCCCTATTAATATAAGTATTATAATCATTAATTTTTTTATAATCCCTATTTAAATAATTAATTTCCTTTAAATTATTAAATGCTATTACTCCAATTAATTTTTTTAAACTCCTAATCTCATAAGTTTTAAAAATCCAATTTAATTTAAATTTATAATATTTATAGTCCATTTTTCACTTTCAATATTAATTTCTCAACTAAATTTAAAATTTTTATTTCGCATTCCAAAAAAACTATATCCTCTAATTTTTTTAAATCATTCAATAATTTAATTTTAAATTTATCTTTAATCTCTTTATTCATTTTTTATTTTAAATCCTTTTTTAATATTAAGATTATCCTTAAACTCAATAAGGCAATCTATCGCTTTATAATATGCTTTTTTAGTTTCTATGGGTTCAGTTTCAAATTTTAAATTATATTCTATATAATCGCTTAATTCTCTTATTATTTTTCTTGCTTTATTGTAAAGAGATTTATATTTAATTATTTCTTTATAATCTTTAATTTTTTTAGTTTTTATATTTTCAAATTCCATTTTTAATAATCCCCATAAAATTCTTTTTCTAATTGAAATTTATCAACTTCAATAAGTTCAATATAATATTTATTATTTTCTTCATAATAATAATCCGTATAATTTCCGCTTAAAAATTCACTCATAATAAAACCTTTATTAGTATATTTTAAAGGTGGCAAAATTTCCATAAAATAATAATAATTATTTTTAGTAATTTCTAATTTGCCTAACTTTTTTAATTTATCCATATTATAATTTAAAGCACTATAATATTCAAATAAAATATAAATATTATCATCTTTATTTCCATACATATTTTTTAAATTATTTAAATCCTTTTCAATTTTTTTTAAATAATTATCCCTTATTAATTCTTTTTGAGAATAATTTTTATATAATTCAAAATAATTATTTTTAATATTCTCATATTTTTTATTTAATAAATCTTTCACTTCAATATATAATTTATTAATATCTATATTTTTTTTATTCATTTTCAAATTCTAAATCCTTTATTCATAATTTATTAATTTTTTTATCAAATTCTTTTAATAAAATTCTTATTTTCACTAAATCCATATTTGAAATATTATCAATATTTAAATTTAATTGATTTTTAAAATCTTTATTTAATTCCAATCTTAATTTTTTATAATCTTCCAATATCATTTTTTTTTAATTTAAATTTATTTACATCTACTTTAATTTTGTAATTATTAGATTTAAAAATTTCATTCATTAAATCTAAACTATTTTTTAAAGTATTAATTTCATCTTTATTTATTTTCATTTGATTTAAATAAATTGAGTTTAAAAAATCATAAATTTCATTATAAGATTTTAATAATTTATTTAAATCTCTTTTTACATAATCAACCATTTTTTTATTTTTTATCCCCAATTAAAGATTTTATAATTTCTAAAATCTCCTTATTCTTTTCTAATACTAATTTACTATTTTTTCTTTTCATATTATCTTTAATAATAAAACTTAAAGTAAATTCGTCCATATTGAAAATATCTACTGCCCTATTCATAATAAAATTTTTATCATTTTCAGTTTTGGGTTTTTTAATTTCTTTACATTCCAATACCAATATATTTTTATTTCTATTAAAATCTAATTTCAAATTATAATCATATTCATAATTTTTATTCGTATTTAATTTAAAATTATAATTATATTCTTTTTCGTGATAATTTAAAGTTTTACTTAAATTATGGGTTTCTATTTCAAAATACTCTATAATTTTACTTACAAATTCTTTTATTGAATTAAATTTTAAATCTAATTCCTTTAAATCTTTAATTTCTTTATTTTTTTTATCAACCATTTTTATATTTTTTAGTAGTAGGTTTCACTCTCTACCTAATAATAGATAATCAAGCATTATTTATAAACCTTTGTATTTTATTTAAGGTTTAAAATTCTTCCCCTATTTTCATATCAGCAAAAATAAGCATAATATTTTTATATTTAATAATTAAAGGATATTCTCCTTTTAATTGAATTTCTACATTATCAAATTTTGAAAATTCAATAAAATATTTTTGAATAAATTTTAAATTATAATATGATTTATATGTATCTAATTTTTTTAAATTTCCAATTTTTAAAATATCTTTTTCTTTATTTAATATTTCCAAATTAGAGGTTTTTAAATTATTTTTATCAATTACAAATTTTAAAGATTCTAATTTTTTTAATTTAGAGATTTTACAAAAATTTAAAATATCTTTCATTTGAATTTTATTTAAACTTATTTTTATTTTATCTTTTTCTTTTTCAATATTATTTAAACTTAATTTATTTGAATTAAAAGAATCCTTATCCACAAATAAAATATTTAATTTATAATCATTAATAAATAAACTATTTAATTCATCAAATTTAAAATTTAATTCAGTTCCAATTTTATAAGTTTTCATTATAGTATAAAATAAATTAAAATTTACTTCATAGAAAAATGTATCTTTATTAATATTATTCTTAATTTCTTTTTTGAATGTAATTAAACTTACATTATCATTACTTAATTTAATTACATTTAAAAATTTATTTGTAATCTCAAAATTTAAATATTCAATTCCCATTTTTTTAATTAAATTTAATCCAATTAAAAAATCCTTATCAACTTTTAAAGTAAATTGATTTATAATTTTATTTTTATTTTCCATTTTTATTAAATTTTATCTCAACCATTTTTTTATATATTTTAGTAGTAGGTTTCACTCTCTACCTAATAATAGATAATCAAGTATTATTTATAAACCTTTGTATTTTATTTAAGGTTTATAATATATTATATTATAGTGATTAAATTAATCACTTCTTCATTAAATTTATAAAGATTTAAATTTAAATTTATATTATGTATAATTTAGAAGTAGAAGAATTGAAAAAAGAATTTAGTAATTTAAATTTGTATGATTTAATAAAAGTTTCTAAATTTTGTAAAAAAATTTTAAACTTAAATTTAGTAATTAGTGATAATTTAGAAGTTCATATTTCCGCTTTTTCTATTAGTTCGGTTTATGAAAATACTTTAAAGAAATATATTTATATTGTAGATATTACAATAATCGAGAATAAAGAAATTGAATATTCTTTGGACTTAGAGAATTTTATGTATAATACTTTTAATTTGAAATTGAATTATTGAAAATGAGAAAAAATAAAAAATATTATAAGGAATTTGAATTTGAATTTAAAACTAATTCTAAATTGAATTTTATTAATGAATTTCTAAATACTAATATAGAAAATAAATATATAAATTTATTATCTATTAACGAGAATATATTTTTTAATAAAGAAAAGAAAAAATTTTCAAGAATAATTTTATATTATGAATTAATTGAAATAAAATTAAATCATTATAATATTATTAGAATACACATTAATACTTCGAAAAATGAAATTAATGAAAATTTGAATAAATTCAATAAAATATTTAATGAAAATATGAAAAAAAATAATATTAAATTGATAAATACATCTACAAATCATTATATAGAAAATTCAAAATTAAATGTCAGAGTGTCATATTTCATTAATATAATTAAAGATGACAAATTATAAAGATAAGGCAATTAAAGGGTCAATTATTTATTTAGGTTTATTTTACACCTCATTAATTTTGAAAGATAAAACATTTTATTATTTATTATTAAATTTCTCAAAAATTATTGTGATTGTAGCAATAATTTTATTAATATTGTCTATTATAATATATTATTATAATTTGAATAAAAAAAATAAGGAAGAAAAAGAAAAATATTAAATTTTATCTTCTGTTATTTCTACTTCGCCACTAATAAAATGTAATAATTCTACTGGACTTTTACATTTAGGGCAACTAGAAATTCCTTCAAATTTACAATTACCATTTGTAGATGAAGTAACTGGTTTTTTAATAATTATTTTTTCTTCACTATAAGAACAATCGGGGTTTCTACATAAATAAGAAATAACAACACCTTTACTCATTTTTAGTTTCCTCATCTTTAACATCTTCCCAAGTAATAGGTTCTACCTTTCTACCTTTTAAGAAAACACCAATTTGTTCTCCATACTCCGCACTTTCATAAGTTCTAACTTCAAATACTTTTTGGTTAATTAAAACATCTTCATTTAATTTTTTTAATAAAGATTTTGCTTGTGTAGGGGTTAATTTAACAAATATATCTTCACTATCATTAATCTTCATAATATTGCCTTCTTTATCTTTAATTGTCGCAACAAGTGTATATTCAACAATAGTTTTCTTTTTTCCTTCTTTAGTAGTGATTTCTTTTTTTTTAGAGATAATACTATTATTTTTTGGAATAAAAATATCTCCAACTTCTAAAGTATTTTCAACTAATTCTACTCCTTCTTTTGAAGTATAAATTTCTTTAGTCTTTTCATTAATTAATTTAACTGATTTCATTTTTAATTATGTAGTAACAATAATAATATTAAAAATATTTATAATTACTAAATAAATTTTATTTTTAATTATTTAT
>Ga0164318_10006498_pt1 | contig 11311 bp, 14 predicted proteins | sample GuaBasSedimGuay9_FD_113734 | JGI IMG/M metagenome (GOLD analysis project Ga0164318, IMG submission 113734) | Subseafloor sediment microbial communities from Guaymas Basin, Gulf of California, Mexico - Guay9, Core 4571-4, 0-3 cm | ecosystem: Environmental > Aquatic > Marine > Hydrothermal vents... | reverse complement strand
TAGGTAAGGAGCAGAAGGAGGAGATAGATAAGGCAAAGAAGGCACTAAATGAAGCTCTTAAAGGAAAGGACATAGAGGAGATCAAGAAAAAGATGGATGAATTGAGCAAGGCCGTCCAGAAGGTTGGAGCTACGATCTATCAACAAGCGCAGGCTGCGCAGGCACAGGGGGCGGAAGAGAAGAAGGAGCAGAAGGAAGAGAAGGAGAAGAAGGAAGAGGGCGAGGTAGTGGATGCGGAGTATAAAGTAGAGGAAGAAGAGAAGAAATAAGGCATGAAAAGGGATCTATTTGCTCTGTCTATCGCCAAGAGTGGCGAATATTCTAACCTACTAATAAAAAGGCCCGAGTATGGGGAATTGGTAACCTTTGCCAAGTGCAGGAGAGAGCCCATATACAACTGGTTCTATTACAAAGAGGGCTATTCTGGGGAACTGGTGTGGAATCTATTGAGGGAACTGAATATAGAAAAAAATTCCACGGTTCTGGATCCATTCTGTGGCACTGGAAATACACTTCTGGCGTGCAAGCAAATGGGCTACAATGCCATTGGCTTCGATATCCTCCCACTGAGTGTTTTCGTATCCAATACAAAGCTACAGGAGGGCTATGATCTGGAGCTTCTTCACGAAAAGATAAGAGATATAACGAGGTTAAAATTTGGAGAAACCCGATTAAAGTGGCCCGATCTTAAATTTATCGACATCAGAAAATCGTTTTCGAGATATGCGAGAAAGGACATCCTGTTCTTTAAGGAAAGGATTATGGAGATCGAGGACGAAAGGATAAGGAATTTTATGCTTCTCTCTCTGCTGAGCATCGTAATCCCCTCATCCAACATAAAAAGGGACGGGGGCGTTCTTAAAATAGTTAAAAAGAGACACCTTCCTCCGGTGAGATACCTATTCAAGAACAAATTGAGGAGGATGTATAAGGACCTGAAAAGGGCGAAGCCCTTCCCAAGGGGAACAGTTGCAGAGGCAAGGCTCGGTGACGCTCGTTCATTACCCCTAAAACCAGAATCTGTAGATGCGTGTATCACCTCCCCGCCCTATCTGAACTGGGTTGATTATACCAAGGTCTATGGATTTGAATTAGCCCTCCTGGTAGGCTCGGAAGAAATAGAGGTGTTGAGAAAGAGATCGATAAGATCCCACGTTGGTGCAGAATGTAGAAAGAGAATTAGATTGAACTCAAACAGAATAGAGGAAATCCTGGATAAGATATCCGAGAAACCGGGATTTGTAAAACACCCACAGGTTGTGGAGGGCTACTTTGACGACATGTACATGTCCATGAGGTCAATACATAGATCGTTAAAGGAGGAGGGAAGGGTAGCTCTGGTCGTCGGTAATGTCTGCCTGCCGGATATTACCATAGACACCGATCTAATTCTCGCAGAATTAGCTGAGGATATCGGATTTAAGGTTAAAGAGATACTGGTTGCAAATGCACGATGGTGCGATGTTTACGGCATACGGAAAGAAAGACCGGTAAGGGAAAGCATTCTTATAATGGAGAAATGAATCTTATACACCTGTTAAAACTAAAGGGCAGCAGGTCCAGGATATTTTGCACTAAATTTAATGAAGGAATACCAAAGATTAATTTCTAAGATGACGAAGCGCGATTACTACGAGGTTCTTGGTGTTGGAAGAGATGCAACGGAGCGGGAGATAAAGAGGGCCTACAGAAGGCTGGCAAAGAAGTATCATCCAGACGTAAACAAAGCTCCGGATGCGGAGGAGAAATTCAGGGAGATCTCCGAGGCATACGAGGTTCTGATAGACCCGGAAAAGAGGGCAAATTATGACCGCTTCGGTCATGCGGGAACAGAAAGCATTTTTGGGAAGGGTGGATTTAAGTGGTCTGATTTCACCCACTTTTCGGATATAGAGGATATATTCGGTAGAGACTTCTTCGGCAGGGACATCTTCGATGTCTTCTTCAGGGGCTTTAGGGGAGAAACCCGGAGGGGGCCGGTTAAGGGCAACGATCTGAGCTATGACCTGGAGATAAGCCTTGAGGACGCCGCACTTGGCCTGAATACAGAACTCCGCATACCGAGGACAGAGAAGTGTCCAACCTGTAATGGAACGGGGGCGAGATCACCAGCGGATATAAAGACGTGCCCCCGATGCAATGGAACGGGTCAGGAAAAACGCGAGAGGAGAACACCATTCGGACAATTTGTCAGTATAACAACATGCAGCAGATGTCACGGCGAGGGCAAAATCATCGAAAGACCCTGTCCGGAATGTAATGGAACCGGAAGGATAAGACGCATGAGAAAAATTTCCGTTAAGATACCCCCAGGCGTAGATACGGGGTCGCGCTTAAGGATCGCCAATGAAGGCGATGCTGGCGTTAGGGGAGGCCCCCCGGGTGATCTCTATGTTGTTATTCACGTTCTACCCCACGAATTCTTCCGGAGGGAAGAGAATGACCTATATTGCGAAATTCCAATAACCTTCTCTCAGGCAGCACTGGGAGCGGAGATAGAGGTCCCCACACTGAGGTCAAAGGCGAGGATAAAGATCCCTCCGGGAACGCAAACCGGTACGATATTCAGGTTAAAAGGAAAAGGCATTCCGAGGCTTCGTGGTGGCGGTAGAGGAGACCAGAATGTGAAGATAAGGGTGGTAACGCCAAAAAAATTGAACAGGAGGCAAAGAGAGCTGTTTGAAGAGCTCTCGAAGATTGAGAAGATGAAGGAGGATGAGGGCATTATTGGCAGGTTTAAGAACAGTGTCAGTAGCATGTTTCGCCAAAAATCAAATTTTTATAGGAACAATCAAATAAATAAGCATTAGAATGTATCATAAAAAAGAGAAAAAGGAAAGTGTACTGACAAAGTACGCAAAACATATCGGCATATCCGCGGTCGTGATAGGGGCACTAATAGCGATAATAATAATCATCATCCTGTGGTGGTTTTATGGGTACAAATATATTATCATCTCTGGGGGAGAAACAGCCTTAGAGGCATTGAATTCTACCCTTTAGTTTTAATCTTCTCCATCAGATTTTCCAGAAATTTGATTCCATCCTTCAGGAGTTTTTCCCCGGATTCCGTTATCTCGTAGTATTTTCTCCGCCTTATCTGCCCCCTCCATTCGGCCTTAACATAACCGGACCTTTCGAGCTTGTACAGAACAACATAAGCGGTTACCTGCCCCGTATTAAAGCCAAAGCATTCCCTGATCCTCTCTCTTATCTCATAGGCATACATGGGTCTCTCTTTCAATAGTGACAGGAGGTAGATCCACATATTCTCAATGGTTATCTTCCTCTCAAGTCTCTTCAGGGGTTTTTGTCGCATTTTTATATATGGGTTATTATTTTATATTTATATAATATTTTATAATAGTAAAATAAAATGAAAGAGATCAGGGTTGCAATAGTGGGAATTGGAAATTGTGCATCCTCTCTCGTTCAGGGTGCCAGCTACTATAAAGATGTTAATGGAAATCACCCATCAGTGCCTGGATTGATGCATAATGTTGTCGGGGGCTATAAAATATCTGATATCAAATTTGTTGCAGCTTTTGATGTTGATTCAAAAAAGATAGGGAAGGACCTGTCTGAGGCGATATTTACCGAGCCAAATTGCACGATAAAGTTCTCTGATGTTGCCCCATTGGGTGTCAGGGTTCAGAAGGGACCGGTTCTGGATGGAGTTGCAGAAACGACCAGGGAGAAATTCTCGGTAGATCCGAAGCAAAAACCAGTGGATGTTGGGGATGTTCTTAAAAAAACGAGACCGGATATACTGATAAACTACCTCCCGGTGGGTTCTGATGATGCTACGAGATACTATGCAAACGAATGCCTTGAACACGGTGTTGCCTTTATTAATGCAATTCCCGTATTCATTGCATCGAATTCAGAATGGTCAAAAAAATTCGAGGAAAAGAATTTACCCATAATAGGCGATGACATAAAGTCCCAGGTAGGGGCAACTATCCTCCACAGAGTACTCGCAAAATTATTTGTAGACCGGGGCGTTAAATTGGATAATACATATCAGCTGAATGTTGGGGGGAATACCGACTTCCTGAACATGCTTGAAAGACGGAGATTAAAATCGAAGAAGATCTCCAAGACACAGGCTGTACAGTCACAACTGCCCACCAAACTTCCGGATGAGGACATTCACATAGGACCCTCGGACCATGTTCCCTGGCTTAAAGACAAAAAACTCTGCTTTTTGAGAATGCAGGGCAGGAACTTTGGAGATACCCCATTAAATATAGAACTTCGTCTGGATGTAGAGGATTCACCGAACTCTGCGGGGGTTATGGTAGATGCCATAAGATGCGCAAAAATCGCCCTGGACAGGAAAATCGGCGGCGCTTTAATAAGCCCAGCATCCTATTTCATGAAATCCCCACCCGTTCAATACCCAGATTCGGTCGCAAGGCAGATGGTCGAGGAGTTTATTAGAGGGGAGAGGGAACGGTGAAAAATGGGGAAAGTTTGGTATAATCAAGATAACAGCATTGCCAAACTTTTTGAAGTTGAGACGCCTAGCGGAAGAAAGGCTGCTATTGGGGCTTTAACAATGGCTAATATCGTGGCATTGAAGCAAGAAAAGAAGATAGATTTTTTCTTTGTTACAGAGAAGAGGGATGGAAAGAAAACTGACAGATCTTTTTTTAAAAGACCGTAATAAATAATAGGATGCTCAGATCAAAATTCGACACAGACAGAATAAGTGTGAAGATAGGTTTGATATTCTCTGGCTTTGGAATTTCGCCTAACATGTGGACCCTTTTAGCTCTAATTCCCGCAGTCTTTGGATTTCTCAGTCTCTATTCTGGGGACATTCTTACGGCCTTAATCCTGTTTTTGATCTCTGGATTTATAGACGCTATAGACGGGGCGGTTGCAAGAGTGACTGGTAGGGCTACCGCGATGGGTGCCTTTCTGGACGGCATAATTGACAGGTACGTGGAAATTCTGATCTACCTTGGCTTGCTCTTTTTTATACTCCCAATGGAGACGGAGTTTTATCTACCAAATGCAGTATGGTTAGCACTCCTGATCTTCGGTGCATTGATGCCGACCTATATAAGGGCATACGCGGATCACAGGGATGTCGTAACAGAGCCCGAGGACCATAAAAAAATGGGTGGTCTCTTGGAGAGAGCAGAAAGGCTTTCAATCCTCTACATCGGAATGCTCTTTAGTTGCTATGATCCGAATTTCATGATCTATTTCATTGCTATACTTGCGATCCTGGCCAATGTAACCGCTCTACAGCGTCTCTGGTTTGTTGTTAATTACAGAAAGAGGGGTCATGCTTAACTTCTATATTTAATAACTCACTTCCATTTCATATTGATGACAATAAAGGGGATTACACCGAAACAGCTTTCAAAAAAGCTTGTAGAAAAGCATCGAAGATTTCTAAATGCCTACAGTAAGGAATTCGACCTTCTCCACGAACTTTTTGTTTTAAGGGAAAAGCAAGACCAGCTGAAGCATTGGATAGATGATGCAAAGAATGAGGGTGATAAAAAGAGATACAAGGCATATATGAAGCAGAAAAAAATTACGGAGAATGACATACTAAAACTAACCGGGAAACTCAAAGAGGTAACATCATCCGAGAATTATGATTCAAGAGAGAGGTACGATTTCCTGAAAAGATGCATAGATTCTCACAGAGATGCGATTAACTATTGGAGTAATGTCTCAAAATCAACAACCCCGCCCTAAAGGGTGAGGTTAAACTTAAACGCGCTACGCTAATATGTCAAAAAACAAAAAGGGAGGTGCAAGCGCAAGATAAAGAGATACCACGTAAATTGCAAAGCAATTTACCGTATCTTGCGTGTTTGTAATGAATGAAAGGGAACTCAAGAAGAGAGTAAACGACCTCAGATACGAGATCGAAAAACGAGACAAGGATATAAAACACCTCTATCACGAAATAAATATCTACAAAACGGAGGCGGATGAATTAAGGCTGAAGAGGGATCAGACAAAGGAATCTATTAAAATTTCCCTGGAAGACGCAAGGCTATTTCTAAATAAGAGAGACGAACTTAATAAAGAGGTGGCGGAACTAAAGAAAAAACGCAAAAAACTCAGCGATAAAATAAAGAAGCTGAGTGAGGACATAAGGAATAAAAAGATTAAGAGGGATGAACTGAATAAGGATGCGAGGGGTACAAGGGAGATTTTAATGGGGATCTATGAAGGGAAACTCAAAAAGATCTTGGAAGACGAGATCCCCCTAAAGGATGAGATTCAGATCTTTAATAAATTATTTGAGATCGAGGAAAGATTAAAAGTAGTGGAAAAAGCCGACGACGTGCATGAGAAGATATCCAGAGATTACGAGAAGATTCAAAAATTGAACAAGAATTTTGATAATATCTGCAAAAAGATAAAATCAATAGCAGAGGAATCGCAGGAAAGTCACGAAAGGGCTATGCAGATATACCACGAGGTTGATCTGCTCAGAAAAAAGTCTAGAGAATACCATAAAAAACTTATTGAGACGTATGAATTAATGAACCCTTTACGTGACAGAGTAACCCTGATCAGGTCGGAGATAACGGAGATCAGGAAAAAACTCGAGCCCCTGAACAAAGAACTTGAGAGTATAAGGCATGAAAGAGAGGCCAAGAGAAAGGAGAGGGATGCAATGAAGGCAAGGGAAAATCTACAGAAGAGGGGAAGGGTAAGTATTGACGATTTAAGGGTATTGCTGGAGAGGGGGGAGATAAGCTTCGAGTGAGGTCAACCGCCAAGATATTCGATCTCATCTTCACTCAGTCCGTATCTATCTATAAGGTCCAATCTACTTATCTTTCCATTCTTTAACAGGGTTCTAAATAACGGTATGTATTCCCTATCTATGATCTTTCCAGAGACATGAAGTAATGGCGATAATTTCTTTCCGATGGATTTTTTGATGGCCCTTTCCTTCTTGGTCTGAGACATCTTGATAATATAAGATGGAAATTTATACATTGTGAAATTCACCCCTCCACTCTTAGATATATTGACGCCACCGCTCATTAATGGGCTTAGGTACCTCAGGAAGCCCCAGTACTGTCTGTTGATTATTCTCCCCAAGAAGATGTCTGCCTTCGATATATACCTATATGCTCTCTCTATATCCCCCCTTCTGTAAACCCTGGGCATATTCTCATCGATCCACAAAAGTATATCTCGCGGTTGCTCATCTAGGTCACGAGTTGAGCGAATTGCCCCTTCAAAATCCCTTTTTATCAGTATAAGATTCAGTGCATTGTAGATATCTATGGACCTATCTCTTATCTCCATAATCCCCAGGTCTCTGATGGAGATACTTTTTTTGCCCTTGGCGAGGGTTTCCAGATCATTTATTGCAGATCTCACATCCCCCTTTGCATTCTCTGCTATCCTTTCCAGGACCCCCTCCTCCGGAGAAACCCCTTCTTTATAACAGATATTCTGGAGTAATTTTTTGATTGATTTAGAGCTTGGTCTTCTCATCTGGGCCTTTTCACAGACCCTCTTTATCGTTCCAAGCCTTCTTGAACCGAAATCCGATGTAATCAAAACGGTGGGGTTTTTTGTCTCCTTTAGGATCTTTGTAACCTCCCCGATATTCTTTATCTGATCCACGTGGTCGATTAAAATTAATCTCCTCCCCCCAAATATACTGCCCGTTTGTGCAGTGGCTCTTGCACTATCTATATTTTCATCTGTGACCTCAACCAGATCGAAATTAAATTCTTTCACTATAGCGTCAACTAAGGCGCTCTTCCCAACCCCCGGGGGGCCATAGATTAAGAGGGGTTTCTTCCACTGATATTCTCTCAATGATTGAATCAGCTTTGGGTTTCCAACGATCTCATCAAGCCTTCTTGGTTTATATTTTTGAATCCACATCAAATAAAATAGGTTTTATATACTTAAAGCATCAATATAATAACAATAATTTTAGAGGTGATAAAGATGAACGGAACAACATTATTTACTCTGGAAGGAATTGATCTGAGTTTTATGGCGCAATCCGCCCTTGAGTTCGTGGTAACTGCTCTAATCCTGGTGTTACTCTTTATAGCTGGCTACGTTCTTGGTTATTTTGTTTCAAGGATTCTCAGGAGGATCTTGCTCATTGAGAGGATTCAGGTAACTCTTGTAAAATTTGGAGCAACGACAACAAGCATGTGGAAATCAATAGTGGAATTTTCGACCCAATACACCACATGGTTAATAGTATTCTTTGTGCTGACATTGGCCGAGGAAAAGGTCCCCATAACGGTCACATTCTTCAATGAATTCATAGTGCCACTGACGGTATTTATTGCCCTGGTCATAATTGGTTTACTGATTGGCGGCTTTTTGGGCAAGCTTACCAAGGACACATTAATAACCATCGGCCTGGAAGATGGTTTGGCGAAATATAAGATTGCCGATACTCTCGGAGGGGTACCCGTATCGAGTATACTATCAACAATAGTTAAGTGGTACGTTTTTCTTTTATTTGTGAGCCAGGCGGTTGAAAAGTTGCTGTCTGAAACTGCAATTCTAACCGAGACGATGAAAAGTTTGATGAGCTACGTACCCAATGCGATACTGGGTCTTCTGGTACTTCTGGTCTCCTTGGTAATTGCCGACTTTGCAGCTAACAGAATCAGGGTGAGAAGGGTAAGCTTTGGCGAATTGTTTGCGATAGCCGTTGAGGTAGTGATCATCTTCTTCGGCGTGGTTCTCGCACTGCCAAGGCTCTTTAATATAGATGATCCGGAGGTGTTTCAAACATCCCTGGGGGTTATGACTCAATCCTTCCAGATTTTGATAGTGGGTATAGCAGTCGGTTTAGCTATTGCCATCGGCCTAGGTTTAAAAGATTCTATTGCAAAGGTAGGAGGGAAGCTCAGGGAAGGAACTGGGCAGGGCTAAGTCAAATCCCTCTTTATTTTTTATCTCTATGCTCTATCAGCTCTATGTGGGGAAAGGGTATCTTTATATCATTCTCGTCGAAGGTTTTCTTTACCTTAGCTATCACCTCACTTTTCAGTTTTAATATATCTGGTCTCTCCCTTCTCTTTATCCAGAATCTCATCTCTAAGTTAACGGAGGATTCCCCAAGCTCTTTGACTATTACGGAAGGTTCCGGTTTATCCAGAATCTCATTGTGAGATTTCATCACATATAGGGCGAGATCGATAGCCCTTCCTATATCCGCACCAAAGTCGATACCTATGGTAACTTTTAACCGTAAAGTTGGATTCCTCGATTTGTTTATGATTACCTCCTCCACCATCTTTCTATTTGGTATGGTAACTACTTCACCATCAAAGCTCCTGATCCTCGTTGCCCTTATTGAGATGTCCCTCACTATTCCATCAACACCAGCAACCTCGACCCAATCGCCGATCCTCAAGGGGTGATCCAACAAGAGCATAATTCCCGCCATCATATCAGCCAAAATTCCCTGAGCCGCGAATCCCAGAACAACGGTGGCAACGCCGGCACCGATCACAATCCCCTCGAGAACACCTGCAAGACCCCAGATACCGAGAACCATCAGGGCCCCGATACCAAAGAGCAAGATGGAGAGGAAGTGCTTTGCGGGCTTTATATAATACTCCTCGATCCTTAGATCGTAAACCCTCCTCCCGGTCGCTATCCTGAATCCATGCATTACCCTCTCCAGAAGCCCGATTAAAATCCTACGAGCAAAGACAAAGGCTATCAAAATTGCAATAGTGATCAGAAACTTTGTTATAACATCCGTATATCCGGCGATCTCCTTAAAGGCAGAGAATATATCTGCTTCCATCATATAGATTTAGAAAAAATTCTTAATAACTCAGATCGAGTTCATCCAGGCTCTCAATGATTTTGATACCCTCGGTTCTCCGCAATTTTTTCGTATTTACGGAATCCAGGATTCACTATCTCATATCCTCAGAGATGACTACCATAATTCCGTGTTTCTGTTTTCATTTGATTTATAATATTATAAAGTAATATATAATATATACCACGATGAAGATTATCCCCTTTTCCGATAATAGAGGATTTGCCTACTCACCCTTCGTTGTAATAGTTCTCATCCTCCTTGGTTTGGCTATCTCTTTACACCTCACGGAAACGGAGCTGATGGTGATGGAGAGCATTTATAAAGAGGGTCAGATAAATCGGGCAATTCTGGATATGGAGGAGCTGAAATCCAGTGTAAATACCATTGCCCTGTTTGCATCTTACGGGGCAATTTCAAAGAAAGCGAACGGAACGAAGGAAGAACTCGAAGAGGAGATAAATAAAAATTTAAACGAATATCTTAAAGATTACAAGCCGGGAGAAATCTCCACGATAGAGGGTAACTTTTCCATCTACGTGGAAAAACTTCCGAATAATTACCTCTTAGTAAAAACGAATAAAACACCGAGAGCATGTATAAATACATCAGAGCTTCTTTTGTGCTCGGATCTCGGTATAGAGCGCCTTATAGATAAAAAATGGATTTCTTGATTACATTCTTAAATCAGGTAGTTGTATTGTTTTTAATGCTGATCGGGATGTTCGTCGGCGATTCCGTAGCCGGTTCGATCTTCGGCAACATTAAGGGCAGGGTGAGACAATTTCTATATCTCCTACTCTTTGTAATCTTCTTGGTATTTGGGAATTATATTCCATCCTTAATTGGCATTTACCCCTTGGGACTTTTAAATTCGATCCTCCTCTTCAGCATCTGGGGCTTTCTGTCCGTTTTTCTGAGCAGATTTCTCCTCTTTTTAATAGACCTATCAATATATTTTGGGAAAAAATTAAGGACAAAAAAACAGCCACAGGCAATCGTTGCCATAGAAAAATTAATCAGATACCTACAGGATAGGGGAATGGGTGCAGAGGGGATAAAATTTATCCTTTCCGTATCCCTGGGCTCTGAAAAAAAGGCGGAGGACATACAGAACAGGGTAAAGAATGGAAAGCTCAATAAAGGGATAGCGATAGATCCATACAGGCTTTCCTCGGCATTTCGACAGAGCGGTTTCGATGCCAACGAGATATTGGAGATTCTCGTAAAATTTTTGGGATTAACACCAGAAAAGGCCGTTAGAATATGGAGGAGATCTACATAGGCCCCCTTGTTAAAAAATAAAGAGCAAATATAATTGTAAAAACGGCAACCCATAAAGCTAAACGGGGAAAAAATGGATAAACTTCTGTTAAGTACGCCGTTCAGTTGAATTAAGCTCTTTTTCAATGAACTGAGCGATCAGCTCTCTTGATTCCTGTGGTGTTTCAAAGTTCCTAAATTCCCGTAACTTTAGGCACTATGACTTCAACTTTCTCG
>Ga0164318_10006497_pt1 | contig 11312 bp, 8 predicted proteins | sample GuaBasSedimGuay9_FD_113734 | JGI IMG/M metagenome (GOLD analysis project Ga0164318, IMG submission 113734) | Subseafloor sediment microbial communities from Guaymas Basin, Gulf of California, Mexico - Guay9, Core 4571-4, 0-3 cm | ecosystem: Environmental > Aquatic > Marine > Hydrothermal vents >... | reverse complement strand
TTTCGTAAACAGAAAGGCTTGGTGTTCCTAAACAAATGGAAGGCACTTGCTCAATATCAGATTTTACCCCCATATTTCTTGCCAAGCTAATGACCTTTGCCGCTTTAACTTTATTAATTAAGAAAGCAGAAATATAATTAACGGAATTTGCCAAAGCCCATTTTAAAGTCACCATTTCTCCTTCTCTATCATCATCAGAATTTTTTGGTGTCCAATCTGGCTGCCCCTCTGGCATATCAAAAGTTACTGGTACATTTGGTACTTTATAGCAAGGAGTATATCCTTTTTCTTGCATAGCCGAAGCATAAACGAATGGTTTAAAAGTTGAACCAACTTGTCGTTTACCTTTTGTTACGTGGTCGTATTGAAAATGATGAAAATCAATGCCTCCAACATAAGCCCTTACAAAACCAGTACTCGGTTCAACGGACATCATACCTGTTTGTAAGAAATATTTATAATACAAAACACTATCAATAGGTTTCATAATGGTATCAATATCACCATGCCAAGAGAAAACGCTCATTTCTACAGGTTCATTAAATATTTCCATAATGGAATCTTTTGAAACTCCTGATTTGTTGAGTCTATAATATCTATTACTACGTTTTACGGCATTAAAAATAATTCTTTCTTTTTCTTTTTTGGTAATTCTAAAAAATGGCGCATTAGGATGTCTTTTCTTATTAGACCAATGTTTAAAGAATGCAGGTTGTAAATCATTACCAAGATGTTCTCTAACAGCTTCCTCTGCATAACGCTGCATTTTAGAATTAATGGTAGTGTAAATTCTTAAGCCGTCTCTATATAGGTTGTAAGGTTCACCATTAGCTTTATAATGATTTGCACACCATTTTTTCATTAGAGAACGTAGATATTCTCTAAAATAAGGAGCAGTACCATCTTTATGATCTACTTTATGGTAATTACTCAAATCTATTGGCAGAACTTTTAAAGAATCATATTCATGTTCTGAAATAAAATCATACCTCAATTGTTGATTCAAAACAACACTACGTCTGAGCATTGCTCTTTTTGGATTTCTTTTTGGATTATAGTATGATGGTGCTTTTAACAGTCCAACAAGCATACTTGCTTCCTGCCTGTTAAGGTCAATTGGCAATTTACCAAAGAATGTTTTTGAAGCTGTTTTTATTCCAAAAGTATTTGCACCAAAAGTAACGGTATTGAGATACATTGCCATTATCTCATTCTTAGTATAATTATATTCTAATTTGGTAGCAATAACCCATTCTTTTAGTTTTTGCACTACTACTCCTAGTTTAGACATTTTTCCTCTTGGGAAAAGGTTTTTTGCTAATTGTTGAGTAATGGTAGACCCACCACCAGCTCTATTGCCAGTAATAACGCCTTTAAACACACGCATTAAAGCACGTAAATCGACACCACTATGCTCATAAAATCTTGCATCTTCCGTAGCAACTAAGGCTTCAACTAAATTTGGAGAAAGCTCATCAAAATGAACATTTGATCTATTCTCAATAAAATATTTTCCAATTAGTACTTGATCGGCAGAGTAAATTTCTGAAGCAAGATTGCTTTTAGGATTTTCAAGCTCTTCGAAACTAGGCATAAAACCTAGCCATCCAATAGAAATTGCTGTAAATAATAGACTAACAAGTACTAAACCACCAAAGAAACCTAACCATAAAAGCCGAATAATTCTATTAACAGCTTTATTATTATCTTTAGACTGCTTTGTCTTTTTCTTCTTTGATTTTGTTTTACCCATTTTCTATTTACTTCTTTCTATTCTAATTCCAACTGATTTAATCCCAAATAATTTAGTATCTCTCATTGCTTGTTCAAAACTAATATGATATAATCCCTTCCTTGCAAAACGTCCATTTTTTCGAAATAGTACTTGAATATCTTTAATTTCCCCAAAACCACTTCCCAGCCAATTTCCTTTCATATCGGCAAGAAATATTTCAGCGGTATCAATTACAATATAGTTATTAGGAAACTCCGTTTTTATAAATAAATATAAATTAGAATAATCGTAATCAGCAGTATTTCTTACGTTTATATAAACATTATATTGATTAATTGTATCAGTAATATCAATATCAAATACAGCCTTATCACTACTCTTCCAAGGTTCTTTTACTTCTACATTATGATCGTACATTGTCTGTTTGCCACACGAACTCACAAATAATAGAGTTGATGTAAACATCAACAAAAAAAATAACTTATATGCCAGAGAGAAATTAGACATTATGATTTTGAATCTTGATTTGGTTTTGATTTATTATTTTGTTTGTTTCTAAACTTACGTTTAGGTCTATTTTGGTTGTCTCTATTATTTCCTTTTCCCTGTGCTTTTGGTTTATTAGGGAGTTGTTTAGATTTATTAGAATTAGGGTTTTGCTTTTCTGTTTGCCTGTTTTCGTTATTCTTTAACTTTGCAGATGGCTTCTGTTTTTGAGGTTGTTTATTGTTATCACGATTAGCCCCATTCTGTTTCTTTTTGGAATAAGCCCCATTGCGCTTAGAATTTTTATTATTCTTACGTTTAGATTTGTCTTTAGAATCAAAACGAGTTAAATCATCTTGACCAATTACATTGTCAAACTTAATATTTTCCTCAATAATTCCTTCAGTATATTCTTCTAATGAATCAGCCTTCTTGTTTTGAGCATTAAGCTCAATTATTTTTTTCACATTCTCAATGGTAAGAGAAATAAAATTAGAAGGATTATCTTCGTAAGTATACGACATTGTACCGCCTAAAATATCCATTTTTTGGAAATATGCAGCGCCAGCATTTGTTAATAGTTTAGGTTTATTATTTGGGAATTTTCTTAATTCTTCTTTATAATTGTCATTCTCAAAATTCAAACAGCATTTAAGCTTACCACATTGTCCGGCAAGTTTTTGTGGATTCATTGAAAGTTGTTGATTACGAGCAGTAACTGTTGAAACAGATTTAAAATCAGTTAGCCAACTACTACAACAAAGCTCCCGTCCGCAAGAACCAATTCCTCCAAGGCGGCTAGACTCTTGACGAACACCAATTTGTTTCATCTCAATTCTAACGCTATATTTCTCTGCAAGAATTTTTATTAATTCACGAAAATCAACTCTTCCTTCAGCAGTATAGTAGAATATAGCTTTGGTTTTATCTCCCTGATACTCAACGTCATTAATCTTCATTTCTAGCCCCAACTCCATTACTGCTTTTCGCGTTCCTATCATAGTAGGAATTTCCAAAGCACTTGCTTGAGTCCACTTTTCAATATCTGAAGTTCTTGCTTTACGATATATTTTTTTGAAATAGGGGTTACTTAGGTCAATATCTTTTTTCTTCATTTGAAGACGTACAATTTCACCACTAAGACTGACAATACCAATGTCATGGCCAGGGCTTGATTCTACTGCTACTATATCTCCAACGCGGAATATTTCATTATCAGGCACACGATAAAAGTCTTTTCTATTATTCTTAAAACGGACTTCTACAATATTAAAGAACCGTTTTTGGTCAACAAAATTAATATCGCTGAGCCAATCGTAAGAGTCTAGTTTACAGCAGCTATGCTGTGATATATCGTTGCTCTTCTGATAAGTAGTTGGTGCATGACAACAGCCTCTCGACTGAAATGCATCTTGATCAGAATACATATTTTAGATTTAAATTTATATATAGATCTCCACGAAATTAAAATCATTCTGTGGATACGTTATTAGTTTACAAAAGTAAGATAAAATAGTAATAACTTTTATTAATTTTATTAATGTAAACAACAGAAAGAAATCAAAGATAAATTATTCACCTTTTACATTATTCTTAGTATGGTAAATATCGATGGCAACAATGGCAGCAGCAAAACCCCAAAAAGGAATGGATGCTTTGTCGGTATCAAGAAAATTATTAAAGAAAGCATGTAAAATATAGGTTATTAATCCTAGAAATAATAGAAGGGCAAATTGTTTAGCTTTTTGATTGATTGAATTATTATAAGCTCTTATTGATGTTGTTATAATGAGAATAAATATGCTTAATAGACTAATTAACCCAAAAACACCCTGTTCTGAGAGAATTAATAAATATTCACTATGAGCAGTTCCTTTATTTCCAACATTAGTGCTAATAACTGTTTTATCGGCAACATTTTGGAAAGGTGCATATACAAATTGATAGGTACCAGGCCCCCAGCCAAAGACCGGTTTAGCATAAAATAAATGCAGTGCTGAATTCCATCTATTTATTCTCTCTAAATTTGAGGCGTCGGTAGCAATATTTGACATGCTTTCGACATGCTCAATAAAATTATCTGATGAATCTTGTTTATTTTTTTCTAGTTTTTGTAAAATAGTTTGGCTAAAACTAAATGCTAAAATAATAAAGACGCTAGCAGCAGATAATACCCACGAAAATTTTATTCTAAATTTTATCATAATAAATACTCCAAAAGCTCCCACTAAGCTTGCCCAAGCGGCTCTACTAATTGAAAAAAATATTGCAACTAATAATAATACAAGTGCTAGATATGAAAATATTTTTAGATTAAATTTAGAATTATCTACATTAATTGAGAAGCCCAAGACAAAAGGAATAAACATTGCTAATATGGCGCCATAAGAGGTGTGGTCATTGAAGAATGGTGTCATTGCCCAATGTGCAGCATGATCACTAAAATTATTGTTTGCATGAACAGTTAATGTGAATAATATTACAGGAATAAAACCTATTACAAAAGCCCAGATAAAACGTGGAATGTTTTTTATGTTTTTGAAAACAATTATTCCAAAAAAATATGTAGGCACTATCAGCCAAAGTCGAGCAATAAACCATTTTAATGAGACTACAATATCGGAACTTGTTAAAACGCTAATCAGCATCCATGCAAAATAAAAGTATATTGCAATGCTTATTGGATGAGTAAAAATTCTTTTGTCAAAGTTGTCATCATGCAGTAACTTTAGTACAAAGATTCCAAACAATGCTATTAATATTGGTTCTGATGGTATTGAAAGACCTATACTCATTCCAAAATTAGTAATATCAATTGACATAGGAGTTACAAAGGCAACTAATAAGTATATTAAGTCCAATGAGAAGATAAAAGCAACAGCAAAAAGAAGCAAAACAGGAAGCAGGCTAAACCAATACCATTCATTGGCTATAAGGAAGGTGTTGATGGCAATATATACCAAGCTAACACCTGAGGTAAGTAATATTTTAGTTTTAGAATCCAAAAATGGATATATATTATTTATTTGATTCTCTTTTGAAACCTTCGACCACAACTAAAAGAAACATTGTAAGCATCAAGGTTGAAATGGTAGATACTGCTACAATAATCCAACGTATTGGGTATGTTTTCTTTTCGGCAGGAAATGCTTTATCAACAATAAATGTTTGAGGTAACTCTTCTTCAGCATCAATTCTTGCTTTATCATATTTTTCACTAATTTCGGAGAATCGTTTTTTCTCATGCTCTAAAGCATCTCTTAAACTAACATAAGGGCCACCATATTTAGCAAGAATATCCATTTTATTGTTAAGAGCTTTCACGGCTTTACTATTAGCGTTATGAGCAATTTCAATGGCTAATTGTCTGTTTATCATCTCTGATTGAGTTTCATAATCTTGTACTCCAAGCTCTCGTAGTTTAGTTAAAGAATCTTCCTTTACTCTGATATCTTTTTTAAGAGTTTCATACTCTCTTTTAACAATCTGATAACCTTTAAATGCTCTGTATTTCTGCATCTTAATTTTAACAGTATCAAGTAGTGCAGCTATATTATTAGCAATTAGTGCAGCAGTGTCTGGATCAGTATCAAGTACAGTAATCTCTACGGCCATATTTTCTGTTCTTCGATACTTAATGTTGCTTTGATACTCTTTCATAAGGAGCGTTCGCTTATATTTTCCTTCCACGTCAATATCATAGTGTCTCATTAAATTATACTTTGTAATAATTCGATCACTAATTTTGCTAGAATTTAGTATTTGAAGTAATTGTTCAGCATTTTCTTCTTCTCCAAACTGCAACAAATCTTGTTTATAACCTTGGTTATTACTCAATAATGCTCTTGAAATGGAGTTAGTAGAGGACGGAAATAGAATAACTGTTGATTGAAATTTTGGTAGAATAAAGAATGAACTTGAAAAAATTGATGATGCTATTATAGCAATTGCAGTTACTCCTATCAATAATTTCTTCTTACTCCAGAAAAATAGTACTAATTTTATAGCACTAAATGAATTATTATCTTGCGTATTAGTTGGCATATATTTAATCTCTTTAAACAAAAATTGTAATAAAACTGAACGCAAAATTAAGGAAATTTATTGCACTATCAGCTTTATCTGAGTTTTTAACAATAGATGCTACAGTTTTCTTTAATTATTCACTTTGAAAATAGAAAAAAGGGACAGCCTAATATATAATTTTAATTATTATTTAAGCATATTGTAGATGCAGGGACATTAATAACAACAGTTGTTCCGTTTCTATTTTTCTCAGTATCATAATATATTTTAGATTTAATAATATGAATTCTGTTATTAATATTTATTAGGCCTAAGCCATCGCCTTTTATTGCTTTATCATAATCGAAACCAATACCATTATCCTCATACATTAGTGTTAGTTCACCGTTATTATTTACTAAGAATTGTATGCTGATTTTACTTGCTTTGCTATGTTTTACAGCGTTTTGCAATAATTCTTGAGTTATTCTATACAAATGTGTAACAATTATTTTATTGTCAATTCTATTCCAGTTATGAAAATGGGTTTTAACCTTCAAGTCAATATTTGAGAATAAAACACAAAGCTCATTTATTTCATCTACAAAATCGTCATCTTTTATTAAAGGAGTAACAAGCCCATGACTCAAATGTCTTACAGATTCAATAGTTCTATCAATTATGTTAAGTAGTTTTTCATTGCTTTTATCTGCTTGCTGTTTGATAACAGAGATATTAGCACCAATCATATCATGGAGTTCTCTACCAACCTTATTTCTTTCTTTTTCTTGACTCTCAACAATAGCGCATATTATGTTTGATTGATGTTCTTTTTGCTTCTCTAGAAGGGTTGCTCGATGTTGATAAACACTAAAAGTTTCTTTGCCAAGAATTAACATAAAGATAAATATCTCGAATAGGGAGCCCAAAATAAATGTATTGTAGACCATTAAGTTTTGCTGCAAAAGGCCTAAATTTGGCAATATACCATAAATAAATAGGGCAAAAATATATCCTCCATAACCTATAAATAATACCTTTGAATTATTTATATGTGCTTTATATGCAACGTATAATAAGTATAGTTGGCTTATTAAAATAAGAGGAGCATAAAAATTATATAAATAGGTGGTAAATAAGAAAACATTAGTAGTGAGGGTGTATGGGAATAAGCAAATGAACCAGTTTAGTGCAATAAAACCATTAATAAATAGTATTAATTTCCACAACTTTGGTCTAAGTTTGGAATATGGTGTTATTTGATTAATTAATAATGGTAAAGAAATAAAAGCTAAAAGGATACCTGTTTGTTTAATATTTGCTGTTAGATTGAAGGGTACATTTGTAATTACCTTGGAAATTTCTCCTATTTCTCCTGTGAAATATGTTCCCATGCCCAAATTTAGCATGAAATAGTATAAAAACATCTTGCGCCTAGTTACAATAAATAATATTATAGCAATAAGTGCGGCAAAAATATAGAAGCCTTTCCAAAACCATATTATTTCATTCTGGTTTTCATTTGATTTTCGTAATTGGGCTTCGGTAAGTAAAAAAGAGGTTGTACGTAATGCTAAGCGGAAGTGTTTAATGTATATATATACATCTGTAATACCAGGTTTTAATGATATTTTTATAGGATAACCTATTGATTCAATTTCTTTATTCTTTCTAGGATATAACATTCCTAGTGAAGCGTTTTTAATAATAATATTTTTATAATGGGTGAATACTATTAACTTATTAATTATTGCATAAGGAAAATATATATAATACTCTTTTTCTCTATTAGTAGTATTAGAAAAACTATATCTTTCCCAATATATAGTATTATCATTTATTCCGTGAAGACCTTTTGGAGTATTAATAAATTCTTTATCTAATATATTATTAATATTTGTGCTGCTATCTTTTGTAGAATATATATAAGTATAGTTGTCTAAACCAATAGGCTTTTCTAATAAGTCTATATTTAGAATGTTTTTTTTATTCTGAGAATATAAATTAGTAATAGAGAGTAGTAAAAGAAGAAAGATTGATGGAATATAGTATTTATTCAAGCTCATAATAAGTAGTTATTCTTAGCAAAATCAATTATATCAGAAGTACTCTTAAGGTTAAGTTTAAGCTTAATATTCCTTTTATGAGTCTTAATAGTTTCTACTGAAAGTGTCAAAATTAATGCTATTTTTTGATTTGGATGTCCTTTTGCAATCAGCTTAATTATCTCTTCTTCCCTTAAAGACAAATTTTCGTTAATATTATTAGTTTGTTTACAGAAATCTACTATCGTTTTTGAGAAATACTCTTTACCACTAAGAATAGTTGTTATGGCTTTTGTTAATTGTTGGTCTTCGTGTTTAAGTAAATATCCTTCAATACCGATTGCTTTACACTTTTTAATAATTGCATTCTTTTTATGCATTGAAACTATTAAAATAGGTAGTCTAGGATAGTTTTCTTTTAATAATGAAAAAAAACTAAAAGTATCTTCATCAGGAAGTTCAATATCACTAACTAATAAATCAAATTTACGAAGATTAAGTCGATCATGTTTAAGTTTTTTAATTGATTGATATGTATAAATATCACAGTTTGGGCAGTACTCTTTAAGAATAAGCTCCATTCCTTTTAAAAAAAGAGTATGGTCATCGAGTATTATTATTTTTTTTGATTTCATTTGTGCAAAGATATTGGACGGTAAAAGTAAAACAAAAAAATAAATAAAAAATCACCCTTTAGGGTGATAAATATGAAATATTATTATTCTACTTTTGCATTGTAAAACAAAAAAACAAATGAAATAAACCGAAAATAAGAATATTTGAGAAAATATTTTTATTAATAATAAGCAATAATAGAAGTATTGTTGTAAGAATTTTTAAGATATTTCACTAAGGTTAATAATGGGGTAGGACCTATGGGAGGTTAGTAATTATTGAATAATCCCTCAGCAGAAATGTTGGGGGGTTTTGTGTTTTTAGTAGATTGTTTTACTGAATTTAGGTTTATCTAATAAAGTGAAAAAATGAATATATAGAGTAAAGTTGATTTAGAGTGTTTTATTATAAATAATCATATTTGTTTAATGATTGCAAAAAAGCACCTACAGAAAATTGCCGTAAGTGCTTGTAATAAAAAACTCATTCGCCAAAGGCTTTGGAGTTTAAAATTGGAGAATATCGGTATGAACCGATTATCTTCCCGAAGCATTTCGGGACGCTCTAGTCAGATGAGCTTTCGATTAAGAAATTAATATATTTTCTTACTTTTGTGCTTTGTCTAAAATTAACGAACTTTTGTATAGGTTTGATTACAAATTTATTGAGGTTAGATTTTGGATTTTGCTTTTAAATCAATATGTAAATAAAATTAGTGTTTGTATATATAATATTCAAGACCAGTTAATCATGAGTAAAAAATATAAATCAATCAATAGTATGAATTTTGAAATAAATGAAGCACTTGGGTTATATTTTATTCAATTTAAGTACCGTAATGGACTTTCATCTATATTAAAAGTTATTATAGAATAGAGGTTATTTTAGGTTAGTGAATCCCGCTTATAAAATGGATTCTGAAATGAAAGGTGTATATGAATTTATTGGTATTAACCCAAATTTGTGAGTTTAATTGATGATTTGGGTTTAGAGCTGTAATGCTTTATCAAAATTGCTCAAAGTTTTCTCAAAGTTTTCTCAAAGAATCGTAACTTTTGTTATGGTTTTAGTCAAGGAATCGTAACTTTCATTATGGCTTTCGTATATACTAACACAAAGAAAAAAGCTAAGAGAGTTGATAAAATACAAATCTAATGAGTATGTTATTTTTTAAGCTACACTAAAATATTTACGGATTATTATTTTAAATTATCTTTGTGATATATCAATTATTGAAGAATAACTCATAATAATATCTGAAAATAATGCATTGGGATACGTACAATACGAAAGGAATAAAATTAAAATATATCTATAGATATATTTCTTTAGAAAAATTAATCCATTTTCTTGAAACAGGTAGTTTGTATTTTGCCAGAATGGATACTTTCGAAGATAATTTAGAAAATATTACGCCATTTGATATTACAGAATTAATTGGACATTTACCAAATCTTGATTTTTTAAGTTATATGGATACTTCAATTATGCCTGAAGGAGTAGCTGCAGATATGGTAGTAAGAAGAAGAAATGCACTAAATAAAGTTAAGGAAAACTTAAATAGCCAAAGAAAAAAGTATGTAAGTTCATGGGCTCTTAGCAATTCAGAATCAATTGGCATGTGGGATTTATATGCACCAAATGGTTTTATGATAAAATTTGAAAGAAGCAAGCTACAAAGCTTAATTAAATCACGACTTAAGCTTCATAGCCATATTATATCTTCTTCTGACTTAGTTATAGCAGGAAGGGTTAAATATCAAGATTATGAAGCAATTCCTTTTGAGGAAAAAGGATCACGATTGAGGTATTCTGCATTCAGAAAACATATTGCATTTAAACACGAAGAGGAATATAGGGTTGTTATTCAAAAGGTTGAATATAGTGACAAATTAGGAATTGAATATTGTCTTGGAGAAATTGATAAATTAGATTTTGAATTATTTGCAAACCCTAGAATGAGTAAATTTTCAATAGATAAACATAAAAGAATTCTAAGTAAATTCTCCAAAAAACATATTCTAAATGAATCTAAACTTAAACCTTGGCTAAAGTTTAAAGATATGGATATTTTATAAACTTGATGTTATATTGATATATCTTTAAAAATGCTCAAATAAAATTCAAAGATTTGTATTTTCGTTAACGATTTCGTTTATTTCGGGAGTGTTTTCTGGACTAAAGTCGGGTATTTCGGGTGTGATTTCGTTATTGGTTTCGTTTGTTTCGTAAGTAAAAACAGTAAGTAATCTTGTACTGCGTATATCCTATAGATTAATTACTTAGTCGTTTTTTTTAATTGAATTTACTTAAAAAAGGAGGTTGATGTCCCTAAAACTATTGTTAAGTTCAACTATAGTTTTTTTATTTGCTCCATAATCTGTATTAACCTATATCCTTTCCGTAGTTCTATAATCATATAGTCT
>Ga0164318_10006496_pt1 | contig 11313 bp, 2 predicted proteins | sample GuaBasSedimGuay9_FD_113734 | JGI IMG/M metagenome (GOLD analysis project Ga0164318, IMG submission 113734) | Subseafloor sediment microbial communities from Guaymas Basin, Gulf of California, Mexico - Guay9, Core 4571-4, 0-3 cm | ecosystem: Environmental > Aquatic > Marine > Hydrothermal vents >... | reverse complement strand
CACCAACGGCAAGAATTACATCTACATCATTCTCTTTGGCAATAATAGATGCTTTGTCAACATCTTCAATAATTGGATTTGGCTTTATACCAGAATATTCAATAATTTCAAATTCAGATAATAGGTCTTTAATCTGTTTATAGAGTCCATTTTCTATTATAGATGATTTACCATAAACCAGTAAAATTTTTGATCCATATTTTAATATTGATTTAGGAAGTTTGCTAAGGCAATTTCTACCAAAATATAAGTTTACTGGATTGTAAATATTAAAATTTTCCATTTGTGGATTTATTAATGTTAATTAAATTACTACTCTAAATTTTCAAAAACTTCTAACACAGCATCTTCTGTAAAGGTTTTATTGCTTAATTTCATAACAATACCAGCTTTATGAAAACCTCTTGAAAAGTGTAGCACAAATTTCTTTCAAACAATTGTGTCTACTCTTCAAAGTAAAGCAACTAAATTTTCATATTAGTGTCTTTTATCATGATAATGTTCGTGATGACTTTCTCCATTGTTGTGAATTTTTTCATGTTAATTTTCAATGAAATTAATTGACTGAATGCAATTTGAAATAATATAAATAATGGCGAATTCAAAAGCTATTCCACTACGTTCGGCAAGAGTTAATCTCTCGTTTGTTGGCATTGCTATTTTTACATTAATCGCTGTTTGAAAATTATTTATTTATAATTTACAAAATTAACGTATTTTTGTAAATATATACGCTGTTATAGAACATAAATATTATGCTCAATTATAAAAATAAAATTGTAACTAAATACTATTATTAACGTATGAAAATCAGGTTATAATATAAAAAATTATAGCCTTTTGGATTATAAATATGCATTGCTATTAAATGAAAATAAACTATTTTGGTAAAATAAATAGATTTTTTTATAGGCTCTTTTTGAGCTTGGCGGCTATTTTCTTGCCTATATTTTCTATTGCTCAGCTCAATATTGATACTACTTCCACTCCACAACAACTTGTTCAAAATATACTTATTGGCAATGGAGTTACAGCTAGTAATATCACATATACTGGTTCAGCACTGTCTATTGGTGAATTTTCTAATGGTGATTCTACAAATATTGGTTTAGATGCAGGAATAATACTTTCTACAGGAAGGGTAATTGATGCTATTGGTCCAAATGATTCTGATAATACACAATACAATACACTTGGAGGATCTGATCCTCAATTGCAGGCTTTAATTCCTGGCGATACTATATTTGATGCTGTTGCTCTTGAATTTGATTTTGTACCAATGTCTGATACTATAAGGTTTCAGTACGTATTTGCATCTGAGGAGTATGAAGAATGGGTTGGTTCTGGTTATAATGACGTATTTGGTTTCTTTGTTACCGGAATAAATCCATCTGGAGGAAATTATACAAATGAAAATCTTGCTGTTCTTCCTGGTACAAATACTGCTGTATCAGTTAACACTATTAATAATGGTGCCTTTGGTAACGGACCCTGTACTAATTGTAATTATTATACAAATAATGCTGGTGGTACAACCATAGAATACGATGGTTTTACTGTAATAATGACCTCATGGATAGTTGTTACACCATGTACAAGTTATCATATTAAATTAGCAATAGGTGACGCTGGTGACCCTTCTTACGATTCAGGAGTTTTCTTGAAAAAGAATAGTTTTAGCTCTGCAATATTACATCTTAAAACAGATTACTCTACTACAGGAATTAATCAAACAGCCGTTGAGGCATGTAATGATGCTGTTGTTAGTATGGTTTTAGATTACCCTAGTCCATACAACAGAATGGTACATTATACTATTGATGGAACAGCACAAAATGGAATTGATTACCAACAAATACCTGATAGTATTCTAATTCCTCAAGGGGTAGATTCTGTTGGGATTAATATTATTCCAATCATTGATGGAATAGCAGAAGGAATAGAATATATTAGATTAATTATTGAAACATCTTCTTGTTCTCAAGACACTTTAATAATTTCAATAAGTGATTACGACTCTGTAAATGTAAATATTTCAAGCACTTATAATGCCTTTTGTAATGGGCAGTCAAGTAGTTTAACTGCCACTGCGGCAAATGGATTCTCACCATATTCTTATTTATGGAGTAATACTGACACCAATAATGTTACTCATGTTGTACCTACCTCCAATACAGTCTATAGCGTACAGGTTACCGATGCCTGTGGAATTATAGCAGTAGACACAATGCCAATTATTGTATATCAACCTCCTGTAATTAGCGCTACTATTTTACCAGCAGCTGTTTGTAAGGGAGATTCAAGTAATCTTGAAGTTACAGGAGCAAATACTTATTCGTGGAGTCCAACAACAAATTTATCTTCTACTACTGGAGATTCTATATATGCTTGGCCAAATTCAACAACAACATATTCTGTTATTGGAACAGATAACCATGGCTGTAAAGATACCACACAAGTACTACTAACAATAAAACCATTGCCAAATATTCAAAGTGCACCAAATCAGATTGCAATTTGCAAAGGCGATAGTATTAATCTTTCAGCAAATGGCGGCACCTCTTATTTGTGGCAGCCAACTTCAAGTTTATCAGACAGCACCTCTGTTGTTGTAAATGCAAAACCTGATGTTACAACTTCTTATATTCTTAAAGGAACTGGTTCTAATGGTTGTCATAATTTTGATACATCAGTTGTTACTGTAAATAGTCTGCCAAACGTAGTTGTAACACCTATAAACCCTTCCATATGTGAAGGTGAATCAAAAACACTAATAGCAACTGGTGCTGCTACATATTTATGGACTCCTTCTACGGGTTTATCTTCTTCCAATACAACAACTGTTACAGCAAATCCAAATAGTACAACTACCTATTTGGTAAAAGGAACAGATACAAATAGTTGCGAAAATATAGATACTGTAACTCTTACTGTACATCAAAACCCTATAGTAACAGTTAATCCTACAGAAGATACTATATGCGAAGGCAGCTCTCTAACATTATCAGCAATGTCATCAAATGGAGCTAGTACTTATTCTTGGTCACCTGCTACGGGACTTGTGTCCCCGATAGGACAAACAGTAACTGCTTCTCCAACTGTTAATACAGTTTACAGTGTTGTTGGAACAGATGCTTATGGGTGTAAAGATACTGCAACAACGAATATTAATGTTTCACCAAAACCAATTATAGTAGCCACTGATACTTTGATATGTGGAGGAGATAGCTCAACACTAAATGCTACAGCAGCACTTGCAAACTCCACTTATCTTTGGAGCACTGGTTCCACATCGCAAAGTATTAATGTGTTTCCTGTAGTTACTACTACATATTCTGTTACTGCTTCCGATGGTAATTCATGTAATGGTGTTGATACAATAGTTGTATATATTAGTCAACCTCCAGCACTAAGTATTTTACCCAATAATAGCACAATATGTTTTGGAAAAAGTATATCTGTAACAGCTTCAGGAGCTGCCACTTATTCTTGGACTCCAACAGCAAACAACTCATCACCAAATAGCGCAACTACAAGTCTTTCACCTACTTCAACTACAACATATTACCTTACGGGTGCAAATACAGTTGGTTGTATCAATACAGATAGTACTACTATTACAGTTAATGCACTGCCTAGTGTTAGTGTTTTACCTGTTTTCGACAGTATATGTAAAGGTGATTCTACTCAACTAACAGCATCAGGAGCATTAACGTACTCTTGGTCTCCTTCTAATAATTTATCTTCTGCAACAGGAACTTCTGTCTATGCTAAGCCAGTTATTCCAGAATATTATTTTGTAACAGGAACTGATGCTAATGGCTGTACAAATATTGATACTGCTCACGTTTTTGTTTCTCCTGTTATTAGTTTAAGTGCTTCGCCTTCTAATGTATGTTTAGGTGACTCAATTATGCTTTCTGTTAGCTCTAATGTAAGCTCATCTTATTTGTGGAATACTGGAGAAACTATTTCATCTTTCTGGACAACTCCTAGCGATACTACAAGTTATAGTGTAACAGTTACAGGAAGTGCAGGTTGTATTGATGATGCCACAATTACGGTTAATGCATATAATAGACCTGTGGTTACCGTTACGCCAAACGCAAGTACAATTTGTGGGGGAAATTCTCAATTACTCACAGCAGGAGGAGCACAAACATATTCATGGTATTCTCTTTCACCAATAAGTTCTACAACAGGACAAACTATTACTGCCACTCCTGCCAACACTGATGTAGTAAGAGTTATTGGAACTGATGGAAGTGGTTGTATTGATACCGCTTTTGCTAATATTACAGTAATAAAAGCTGTAAATCTTACTCTTAATCAATCTGCTGATACAAGTTGTCAAGGTATTGCTGTAAATATGGTTGCTTCTGGAGCTTCAACCTATGTATGGAGTCCTGCTACAGGATTGAATACAACAACTGGAAACACTGTAGTTGCAATGCCAAATAATACAATTAAATATAAATTAATAGGAACTGCTGCTAACGGTTGTATGGATTCTTTATTTGCTCCTTTGCATATTAATCCAAAACCAGTTATTACAATGAATCATGATGTAAGTGATTTGTGTATTGGAGATTCCATTTTATTAACTGTATCTGGTGCAAATACATATAGCTGGACTCCTTCAGCAGGATTATCTGATACAACATCAAGTTCTGCAATGGCAAATCCCATTGTTACGACAAACTATACAATTTATGGAGAAACAAATTATGGGTGTAAGGATACCACTACAAGTATTGTAAATATACATGCTTATCCTATTATTACAGTTACTGCAGATCAGCAAATATGCCCTAGAACAAATACTACAATTACAGCAAATGGAGCAACAACTTATGCATGGTCTCCATCATCATACCTTTCAAGTACAACGGGAGCAACAGTAACATCAACACCAGATACAACAATTAGCTATACTATTATTGGAGAATCATTTGGTTGTGCCGATACATTGATGACTACTGTTACAGTAAGTCCATTGCCAACTATTACAGGTAATGATTTTATTTGTATGGGAGATTCAACCACATTATATGTAAATAGCAATTTGGCTGGAGCAACTTATGTATGGAATAATGGAGGGGCAACAACAGATAGTATTAGAATTTCACCTGCTGATACCACTACATACATTGTTACAGCAACAGATGCGACAATGCTAGCATGTACAAATACTGATACTATAGTAGTAAATGTAAATTCTCTACCCGTTGTAAGTGTAAATCCTATCGATATTACTATCTGCCCAGCAACATCTACAACCTTAACCGCAAGTGGAGGGAGTTTGTATCATTGGAGTCCTTCAACAAGTCTGTCTGATTCAGTAAGTGCTGTAGTAACAGCTTCTCCAAGTATAGAAACTACATATACTGTAGTTGGCTCAACTCCTCAAGGTTGCCACGATACTGTAACATCAATAGTTAGGTTGTTTGCACAGCCAAATGTTGATGTAACACCTGTCACCTCATTTACTTGTGCAGGCGGAAGTCAAGCTTTAACTGCTTCAGGAGCAGTTTCATATTCTTGGTCTCCTAACATTAACTTATCTTCTACTACAGGAGCAAATGTTGCAGCAGATCCAAGTTTAAATACAAATTATATTGTAACTGGTACTGATGCTAATTCATGTACTGATACAGCAATAGCTCATGTTAATATTTACGGTAATCCTACTTTATTTCCTCCAAATCCTATAAAATGTCCAGAGGATACCATCTTAATTACTGTTAATACAGAAAATCCACCAGATTCCTTTATATGGAACACAGGGGAAACAACTCAAAATATCTTTGTTGGACAGACTGTTGCAACTAATTATTCCGTAACAGCCTACTATCCTAGCGGCTGCACTAAAGATATTACTTTTCCAGTAAATATATATAATGATCCTACCGTAGTTGCTAGCACCTCAACTCCAAATATTTGTGTGGGAGATACTGCTAACCTTATGGCTACTAATGGAATTAGTTTTTCTTGGATTGGGTTGAATCTACTTTCAAATAATATTAGTAATCCTAAAGCAACCCCAAATGTAAATTCAACTTATGTAGTTGAAGCAACTAGTTTGCATGGATGTAAAACAAAAGATAGTGTAGATGTTGATATGCATCCTTTAGCAAATATAAATATTACTGCAAATCCTAATCAGATTTGTATTTATGATACTGCCCAGTTGATAGGAACTGGAGGTGTATCTTATATATGGAGTCCTAATAATAGTATAAGTTCAACAATAAACGATACTATATATGCAAATCCATTAAGTAGCATTACTTATCAAGTAATAGGTACAGATGCAAATGGCTGTCGAGATACTGCTAGTCAATATTTATTCGTTAATCCTGGTCCAGTTGTTAGTATAACTCAGACTAAGCCAGTTTTTTGTCAAGGAGATACTATTGGTTTAATTGGTCATGGTGCAGTAACTTATCATTGGTCACCTAATTATGCAATCATAAACCCAAATAATGACACTGCGTGGGTTCATCCTCTTTCAATGACAAATTATTATTTGCGAGGCTTTGATGCTATGGGCTGTTATAATGATACATCGGTATTGGTTACTGTAAAACGTAAACCAATTATTAGTGTTTTGCCTTCTTTCGACTCTATATGTGCAGGTGATTCAATATTGATAGAAGCATTTGGTGTACCATTTTTCAGCTGGACTCCTTACAACACATTAAGTGATTCTGTTGGAATTACAGTAATGGCAACCCCAACAACTACAACTGTATACCTTATTACTGGAACAAGTACTGATGGCTGTACAAAACAAATATCTTCAACTATAAAAGTAAATCCAAACCCAATATTAAACATTACACCTACCACTCAAGGGATTTGTATAAATGATACTACACATATTGCAATTAATGGTGCTCAAACATATAATTGGAGCCCTTCATATAATTTAAGTACTAACGCTGCTAATGATACTGCATTTGTTCACCCAATGGTTCCTTCTATATATAAGGTAATAGGAACAAATATTTATGGATGTCAAGATAGTTTAACTTCATTTGTAGATATTTATCAGCTGCCTAATGTTACAGTTTCTCCAGCAAATTCAAGTATTTGTTTTAACGATTCTGTACAATTAAATGCGCCACCAACAAATAGTAATACCTACTCTTGGACTCCTTCAAATACTTTAGACAGTAATAATACTGCTAGTGTTTGGGCTAGCCCACATGCTAATACTACTTATTTTATAACAGGAGTAGATACTAATAATTGTATCAATCACGATACTGTTGATGTGATAGTGCATCCTGAGATATTTCCAACTGTAAACCCTGAGAAAGATAGTATCTGCTATGGATTGGCAACTACTTTAACCGCTGGTGGAGGAGTAAGTTATTCTTGGTCACCTTCTACAGGACTATCTGCCACAGATACTGCTATAGTATTGGCAAACCCTAGTACAAGTCAAACATATACAATAAATGTATTTGATACATTTGGTTGTTCTGATAGTACACAATCTGAAGTTACAGTATTAGTATTACCTAGTTTAACTATTTCTCCACCATCTACAGCATTCTGTTATGGACTTCAAGACACATTAGAAGTTAGTGGAGCATTGTCATATGTTTGGTCCCCAAATAGTGATATTAATACAATAATTGGAGATTCGGTAATAGTTAATCCATTATCTTCAAGGTATTATTCTGTTGAGGGTACAGACAGTTTAGGTTGTATTCGTGTAGACTCTGCTTTTGTAACAGTTTATCAATTGCCACCAGTTAAAATTAATCCTCAAGATACTCTTGTATGTTACGGAGATTCAACAAACTTAATAGCAACGGGTGCAAATCAATATGTTTGGTCGCCATCAACAGGATTATCAGGAACGATAGGTGATAGTGTAAATACTACTGTAAATGTAGATATAAAATATTATCTTACTGGTACTGATACAAATACATGTGTTAATTATGATTCAGTTCAGATTTATACAGGACCAAAACCTGCAATGTCAATTACAATAACTGATACTCTAATTTGTGAAGGAAGATACATTGGTTTGACAGGAACAAGTGACCAAACTCCAACAGAATTTGTTTGGAGCACAGGAGATACTTCTATCACTTCAAGTGATAATCCAATGACCAATATTATGTATACTCTTTATGGGAAAACCCCATTAGGTTGTCGTGATAGTGCTCAAGCTTATGTTCAGGTAAATCCATTTCCAGTATTACATTTATCTCCACAAGATAGTATTATTTGTGATGGCGATTCTGTGGAAATTATTTCTATTCAGAATCTTAATAATATGGATTATACTTGGACTACTGGGCAAACAACTCCTAATATTAAAGTTAAACCATTAACAAGCACTACTTTTAAACTAATTGTTTCGGATTCAATAGGATGTTCAGATACAGCAATAAGTAATATTGATTTACAACCAATACCAAATGTATTTATTACAAGTAATGACAATCATGTTTGTGCAAATGATTCAGTTGTTTTAACTGCTAATCCAACAGATTCTCTGGTTAGTTATACTTGGAATATTGGGCCTGCTAATAAAACAAATTATTATAATCCAACTGTAAATACTACATATGGTGTTGTTATTACAGATAGTGTGGGCTGTCAGAATAGTGACAGTATTGAAGTTTTAGTGAATCCTATTCCACAAATGTATATTACTCCTGCTGATAGTTTTATTTGTATTTTTGATACAACAGTGTTGTCTGCTACATCAAGTGTGGGAACTTTAAATTATTTGTGGAATACATCTGAAATCACAAATAATATTTCCGTTAACCCAATAATTAACACTGTTTATACTGTTTATGGTACAGATAGTATTGGCTGTACAGATTCTACATCTTATTTGCTTCCTGTACATGCATTGCCAGCTTTAACAATTAGTCCATCTCCTGCAAATATTTGCTACGGAGACTCTGTGGAGTTACTACTCACATCAAATGTTGCTTTAGTTCAGTATATTTGGAATACATCAAGTACAACACAAAATATTTGGGTAGCACCTTTAAGTAATAGTGGTTACTCTGTTACGGCTACAGATATTTATGGTTGTGTGAATGATACTGATAATACTGTACTTGTGCATCCTAATCCAATTATTAATATTGCACCATCGGTTAGCACAATTTGTAGTGATTCTAGTTTGCAATTAGAAGTTACAACTAATATTCCTGCACAGCATATTCAATGGAATGCAGGAGATACAATCTATAATCCTATTTATTCTCCAATGACTACAACCTCATATTCAGTTGTTTTAACTGATACGAATGGGTGCTTTGGTTATGATTCTTCATTGGTAAATGTTATCCAAAGAGTTACTTGTAACTTGACGGCAACATCTCCTGTATGTAGTATTGATACTGCTAAGGTGGAATATTCAGGAACGGCAACATCTACTGCTCTTGTAAATTGGGATTTTGGTGGAGGAACATTGATTTCTGGAAGTGGTATTAATCCACATTTCTTACAATGGTCGACAGCAGGAATATATCAAGTTACACTAGATGTATCGGAGAACGGTTGTACATCTTGGCCCGATACCGCTGAGATAATAATTCATCAATCTCCAACAGTACATATTACCGCTATTGATTCAATAGTTTGTGATTCTTTGCCAATTATGTTTTCTTCAATACCTTCGGGAATGATGTCTTATTTATGGCATTTTGGAGATCCTTTAGCAGGAGGAACAGATACATCAAGTATGCAGAATCCTGATTATGTTTATAATGTTCCAGGCACATATTCTGTAAATCTAATGGTTGTTAGTCAAAATGGTTGTGCAGGTTTTACTCAAACAAATTCCATGGTATTAATTAATCCAACTCCCGGTGCTGGATTTACTCATACTCCAAAAATATCGTATACAACTCCTGTAATTAATTTCTACGATCAATCTGTTGGTGCAAATTCTTGGGAGTGGGATTTCGGTGATCCTAATAGTGGTGTATTTAATTATTCTAGTAATACAGACCCTTATCATATTTACCAAGAGAAAGGTGAATATACTGTTCAGCAGATAGTTAGAAATGAGTATGGATGTATTGATACTGCTTGGGCAATTGCCAAGTTGGATAATGGCCCTAGTTTCTTTACTCCTGATGCTTTTACTCCAAATGGTGATGGACTGAATGATGTATTTATACCTCAAGGATCTAAATTTGATGAGTCTACTTTTGAATTATATATCTACGATAGATGGGGTAGAATTGTTTTTGAGACTAAAGATTATTATGATTTTTGGGATGGAACACACATAAAAACTGGAGAAGAGCTAAATTCAGACGTATTTAACTATATCATCTATTATGTTGATGCATTTGATGAGAAAAAAATGCAAAAAGGCTCGATAACTCTTATTAGGTAAGAGTTGAAGGATTGTTTTAAAAATGAAATTAGTTGTCCTTTCAGTGCTAATATAGTATATAATAGCAATATAGCATAGGTTTTCTACAACGATATAAGTTTAGTCTGGTTGTTAGTTTCATTACATAAATTGTCATTATTGTGTAGAAACAAGCCTGAAAGGCTGATTAATTTTAAGCTTGGGCTGAAAGCCTAAGCTTAAAATAATAAACAACAATTCCGCCCTGAAAGGGCAGCTAAAGAAGAATTAAGCAATAGAATTAAAAACCTAATAAAAATGTCACAATCATTATCAAAAATTTATATTCACGCAGTATTTCATACTAAGTATAACGCAAAATTAATTTTACCTGAAGATGATGCTAAACTATATGCATATATGGGCAGTATAATTAAGGATAATGATTCAATACCAATAATTATTAATGGAGTTGAAAATCATGTGCATTTACTATTTATTATGTCAAAAAATATTGCTTTAGCTAAGATAATGGAAGAGATAAAAAAACATAGTAGTCGGTGGATTAAGACCTTATCACCTCATTATGCAAATTTTAAATGGCAAGGTGGTTATGGTGGGTTTTCTGTTAGTTCATCCGTTGTAGAAAGAACAAAAGAGTATATAAAGAATCAAAAGACACACCATCAAAAAAAGGATTATAAAGATGAATATGTTACTTTTCTTAAAGAGTACGGAATTAATTATAAAGATGAATATTTGTGGGTAGATTAATTTAGTCGCCCCTTCAGGGCTCACATAATATCTGAGTAGGTTCATAACCTAGGGCTGTGCCCTAAGTTATGAAATGAATCGCCCTTTCAGGGCTAATATAGGATTGTGGAATAGTTATTATATCCATAAACAAATAACATTATACGAAGCCTGAAAGGCTGATTAAATTAAGCTTAGGCTTTCAGCCT
>Ga0164318_10006494_pt1 | contig 11315 bp, 12 predicted proteins | sample GuaBasSedimGuay9_FD_113734 | JGI IMG/M metagenome (GOLD analysis project Ga0164318, IMG submission 113734) | Subseafloor sediment microbial communities from Guaymas Basin, Gulf of California, Mexico - Guay9, Core 4571-4, 0-3 cm | ecosystem: Environmental > Aquatic > Marine > Hydrothermal vents... | reverse complement strand
AGAAATTTTTATAAACAATAGAAAATAGCAGGGAGAGTTCCCTGCTATTTTCTAACAAGCACTATAATAATGATTTAAAAATTAAAGTCAAATTATAAGACCTAAAAAAAGTTTTTGTAAAAATTTTTTTTTTAAATATTTTTAAAAAATTATTTTTTTTCAAGTTCTTTTTTTGCGGCTTCTTGCCTCATTTTATTTACATAATCTGGTTTTTGGAAAGAATATTCAAATTTATCTGGAGAATCATATTTTCCTTGGATTATAGCAACAACATCTTCAACAAAAACCAATTCTTCATCTGTAGGAATAACAAATACTTTTATTTTTGATTCAGGTTTACTTAATTCTACTTCTCTATTTCTTGTTTTTGTTTTCCAATTTAGTTCATCATCAAAAACAATTCCGAATTCTTCTAAACCTTGCATCATTGGACCTCTTAATTCAGGACTCATTTCCCCGACACCTGCAGTAAATACTATTGCATCAACATGTCCTAATATAAATGCATAGGCACCAAGATATTTTTTAGCTCTGTGCACTTGTATATCAAAGGCGAGTTTGGCCATTTTATCACCTTTTTTCATTGCTTCACAAATATCTCTTTGATCTACCATTCCGCAAAGACCTAAAAAGCCACTTTTTTTATTCAAAATATTAGACATTTCTTCTGGAGATAAACCTTTTTTTTCCATTATATATAATGCAATAGCTGGATCAAAATCTCCGGACCTTGTTCCCATCATTAGTCCTTCAAGAGGTGTAAATCCCATACTTGTATCAATTGATTTACCATTTTTAATTGCTGCGAAGCTTACACCGTTTCCTATATGGCATGTGATTAAATTAACTTCATTAGGCTTTTTTCCAAGAAGTGCAGCTGCTCTTCTTGAAACATATAAATGAGAAGTTCCATGAAAGCCATATCTTCTAACACCATACTTTGTATACCATTCATAAGGCAAAGCATAAATATATGCTTCTGGTGGCATAGTTTGATGAAAAGCAGTATCTAATATTGCAACATGTGGAACATCAGGTAATAAATCAATAGCAGCTTCTGCACCACTTACTGCAGGTGGATTATGTAAAGGCGCAAGACTAAAATTCTCTCTCATTTTATTAAGAACTTCACCATCCTTGCCGTCAATTAATACAGACTTTGTAAATGCTTCTCCTCCATGTATCATTCTATGACCAACAGCATTAATTTCATCAATAGCTTTCAATACCCCAAGTTTTTCATCAACTAATGTATCTAAAACTAATTTTAATGCTTGTTTGTGATCTTTACATTCCTGGAAAATTTTTTCTTTGCCGTATCCATACTTATCATGATTAATAAAACTTCCTTCTATTCCTATTCTTTCAACAACACCCTTTGCAAGGATTATTTTCTCTTCCCAGTCGTATACTTGATATTTCAAAGAAGAACTACCACAGTTTAGGGCTAATATTTTCATTTATTGCTCCTTTCTTTATTTATTTTTTTTTTATAATGATGATGTTTCTTGTTCGTTTCTTGTTTTATATTATTATTGTATTTTTTTTTCAATTTTTCACCAATATTAAATCCTAATTCCAGAGCCTCTAAGTTTAATTTTTTTGTATGGGGGGGGACTCTATTTGCAACTGCTTCTTTTAATGATTTTTTGGAAATAACATTTGAAAAAATTTGAATAATGCCAAGAGAAATTATATTGGTAACCAATGTGGTACCGAATTTTTCTCTTGCAGTCATTGTTATAGGATATTGAATAGCTTTTGTAGTTGGAACATTATTGACATTAGAGGAATCAATAATTAACAGACCTTCTGGTTTTAGAGCGAAAAAATATTTATCACATGCTTCTTGAGTTAAGGCAAGTAATAAATCAAGCTTGGTAGTTTTGGGGTAGTAAATTACAGAATTGCTTAAAACTACATCAGAACGAGAAGCACCGCCTCTTGCTTCAGGTCCATAACTTTGAGTTTGAGATACATTAAATCCATCTAAAACAGCAGCTTCTGCAATGATTATACCAGCAAGAATTAATCCCTGCCCACCAGAACCGCTTAATCTCATTTCATAATAGAATTCTTCCATGGTATACCCCTATTTTTCTTTTAATTGTTCAATTAATTGATAATATTTTTTACTATATTCAATTTTGTCATTATTTTCGTGTAAAACGCCAATTACAAATTTATCTTTTAGTTGCTCTTTTGTCATTTTACTTGCAGCTGCAACATTAACAGCATGATCCCTTTGCCATTCCATCATCTTAACAGCATCACCTTCTCTATTTAGCCTTCCATATAGTGTGGGACATTGAGAAATAACCTCAACTACTGCAAAACCATCGTGAGCAAAAGCTTTTTTCATTATATCAATTAATTGAGTAACATGATAGACTGTGCCTCTTGCTATAAAAGTAGCACCAGCAGCTTTGGCTAATTCTGCTATGTTAAAATCATTTTCATAATTGCCATAAGGTGCTGTTGTTCCTCTTTTCCCACTAGGAGTTGTTGGAGAAAATTGTCCGCCGGTCATTCCATATATGTTGTTATTAATTATAATGGTAGTTATACCTATGTTTCTTCTTGCTGCATGGATGAAATGATTTCCACCAATGGCAAGTCCATCTCCATCACCCGTTATCACTACAACTTTTTTATCAGGTTTTGCCATTTTTATACCAGTAGCATAAGTTAATGCCCTACCATGTATTGTATGTACAGTATTAAAATCTACGTAAACTGGCATACGGGAAGAACAACCGATACCAGAAACCATAATAATATCGTCTTTTTGCACATTTAATTGATCAAATGCTCTGATGATAGAGCCTAAAACAATTCCGTCACCGCAGCCAGGGCACCATACATGTGGAAATTTTTTGTTATGCCTTAAGTATTTATGTATAACTTTTAATGCTTGTATACTCATTATCTCACCTCACGTAATTTATTTAAAATTTCAGTAGGAGTTATTAATTCCCCATCATAACGATTATATGAATATACTCTTGTTGATGAGAATTTGTTAACTCTATTTATTTCATTAATAATTTGTCCCATATTAAGTTCAGGTACCAAAACAGTATCAACATTCTTGATATATTTTTCTATAAGATTATCTGGGAAGGGCCATAAAGTTTTTAGTCTAATATAACCTGCTTTAATACGTTTTTTTCTTGCCATTAATACAGCTCTTTCTGCTGCTCTGGAAACAGAACCATAAGAAATAATAGCACAGGTAGCATCGTCCATATATTTTACTTCAATATCTACAATGTCTGTTAGATGTTGTTCAATTTTTTTTCTCATTTTATCTAACATTGCTGCAATAGCATTTGGCTTTGATTCAGGGAATCCCAGTTCGTCATGGGCAAGCCCTGTTACATGATAACGTACACCTGAGCCAAGTTCAGCCATTGGAGATACTCCAGTTGGTGTAATTTCAAAATGTTTGTACCATTCAGGCGGAACAGTAGGTTGGACTCTATCAATTATTTCAAGCTCATTATCGTCCGGTATAACAATGTTTTCTCTCATGTGGCCTAATACTTCATCTAACAAAAGAATAACAGGCGTTCTGTATTTTTCTGCCAAATTGAAGGCTCTAACAGTCATATATAGTGTTTCTTCAACAGAATTTGGGCATAGCGCGATTATTTCATGATCACCATGAGTTCCCCATCTTGCCTGCATAACATCACCTTGTGAAACTTTTGTTGGAAGGCCGGTACTTGGTCCGCCTCGCATTACATTAACAATCACACAAGGAGCTTCAATCATACAAGCAAATCCTATATTTTCTTGCATTAGAGAAAAACCAGGCCCGGATGTTGCTGTCATTGATTTTAATCCTGCAAGGGAAGCCCCAATAATAGCTCCCATACTCGCAAGTTCATCTTCCATTTGAATGAAGACTCCTCCGATTTTAGGCAATTCTCTTGCCATATATTCTGCAATTTCTGTTGAAGGAGTAATTGGGTATCCCCCAAAAAATCTAACTCCTGCTTTAATTGCTCCTATTGCACAGGCTTCATTTCCCTGTACTAATCTTGTTTTATTGCTCACAATACCTTCTCCTTAAAATTGTTTTTTTCCAGATTTATCTTTTCTTAAACCAGTAATAGCAAAATCAGGGCAACGAAGATCACACATACCACATGCAATACAATCATCTGGATTTTTAATATATACTTTACCATCAGGTCCTAGTGCCAATACATGTTTTGGACAAAAGGCAACACAGATCCCACAGCCTTTACACCACTGTTTATATATATAGATAGTATCACTTTCATATAAAAGCTCTTTGTGAGTCTCTTTGGTGATACTTTCTTTTGTTTTGTTTGCCATATAGATTCTCCTCTTATAATGAAAGAATTTTTTTTTGCAAATTAATTATATTATTAATTCCATTTTCAGCCAGATTTAATAATTCAAAAAAATCATTTTTTGAAAAAGAGTTTTTTTCACCAGAAGCCATTATTTCAACGAATTTTCCTGATTCAGTCATAACAACATTCATATCAACATCCGCTTTAAAATCTTCTTCATAACATAAATCCAATAAATATTCATTTTCAACAATTCCAACACTTACAGAACCGATCAATTCTTTTAGAGGATTTTTTTCTAATAGCCCCTCCTTTTTTAGTTTTTCAAATAAATCATAACAAACAAATGACGCCCCCGAAATACTCGCAGTCCTTGTACCGCCATCTCCTTGAATGACATCACAATCAATAATAACTGTAATTCCAGGCATTGATTCAAGATCTATCACAGTTCTTAAACTTCTCCCTATTAGCCTCTGTATTTCTTTAGTACGGCCGTCAGATGATGTTTTTCCAGGTCGTTTAATTCTGTTTGATGAACAACTTGCTGGTAACATGCCATATTCTGCTGTAATCCATCCAGATACCTCTGGCTCCAGAAATGGCGGAACTCCTTCTTCTACACTTGCTGTTACTATAACTTTTGTATCTCCATAACTGACTAATGCAGAACTTTTTGCAAATTTAAGATAATCTAATTCAAAATTAATTGGCCTTAATTGATTGTTTTCCCTCCCATCAATTCTCATAATAAATTTCTCCTATTTTATAGCATATCTTTCTCTATAATCTGGAACGTTAAATTCTATCATCCTACACATTTCTAAAATTCTTGAGTAAATTCTATTATAATAGATACCTTTGAAATCTTCAGGTTTATTATTAGTAGTTATTATGATTGGAGCTTCTTCTTCATAACGTCTATCTATTAAATTATATAGCATTTCAAGCTCCCATGGTGTATTTCTTTGAATTCCAAAATCATCTAATATTAATAAATCAGTTTTAATTAAATCATCTAATATTGTCATTGCCTGACCATAATCTTCACTTAAAGAATTATAAGTTTCCCTTAATTTATTAAAGAATGAAAAGCTTATGCTAACAAATTTACCATTTATTGCTTTTTGAAAGATTAATTCATTTAAGATAATAGCTGCTAATAGAGTTTTGCCATTTCCACTATTTCCATAAAATAACATTCCCCTCGGATTATTTTTGTTGTATTTTTCAATATATGTGGCAGCAATGCCTCTTAGTTTATTTAATTCAGTATCTTCGTTGCCTGATTCTGTTTTAGTACTGAAATCATCAAGAAATTTAAGATAGAATTTTTTGGGCAATCCTGAATTACTAAAAGCATATTTTACTTTTTCAAATTTTAATCTAAAAGGAGCACAATAACATTTTTTTAATTTATCACCGTCCAGATATAAGTATGGATATTCTTTATTGCATTTACAATTAGATAATACACAATCACAAAGCCTTATGCCTCTGGAACCATCCGGCAAATTTTCATAAATATATCCTGAATTATTACAAATATCACACAATTGGGCAACTCCTAAATTAAGTTTTATTTTCAATTTTATTTACAAATTCTAATATACCATTATATAATGAAATTGCAATTTTTTTCTTATATTCCGGATTTTTTAATAACATTTCTTCTTTTTTGTTTGATAGAAAACCAGTTTCTACTAAAATCCCCGGCATATAAAGTCCTTTTAGTACTAAAAAACCTGCCTGATCAACTTTTCTGGCAATGGTAGGGAGAGATTTATCCATTTCATTTAAAAGAATATCAGCAAAAATTTGACTTTCCCGTAGATATGAATTATGTAGCATATCAAAGACTATATTTTTTAATGGGTCTTCAGATTCAAGTTTTTTAGAATCATATAATATAACACTATTTTCTAATTTTGCGGTTTCTTTTGCTTCCTTGTTTTTTGCATAACTTAAAAAATAAATTTCTATGCCGCTGGCTTTACTTCTGTTATTCCTGGTGCTATTACAATGTAGGCTTATAAATAGATCCCCTTTTTGGGAATTTGCAATCTGACGTCTTTTATCTAAAGGAATATAAACATCTTTATCTCGAGTTAGGATAGGATTAAAAGAAGGATTTTCTTTTAACATGTCATATAACATTAATGCAATGTCTAAAACAATATCTTTTTCTTTTGTTCCAAATTTACCGATTGCTCCGGGATCTTTACCTCCATGTCCTGGGTCTATTATAATATTTTTTATATCACCATGAGAATTCAGGATACTACTATTTTTATTATTTTTTGTTTGTCTGACTATGATTAATAAATTTCCTGAAGAATCTGTTTTTAGTTTAATATTTTCAGAGGTAACAGTAAAATTGAAAGCGATTTGTGTCGAGCTATCAAATTCTGTAAAACTTATTTGTTTTATAAATGAATTATCGAGTAATTTTTGCTTTACTAAAGAAGTGTCAAATTCTATTTCTGGTTTAACAAAATCAATATAAAGCCAGTAACCTTCATTAAAATAATAATCAAAATTTTTACCTTCCTTAATAATATTATTTGTATTTATATAGATGATAGAACCATTTAATCTTTTTTGGATATAAATATCTTTTAGAATTAATTGGCCTGAAGTAAGTTTGCCTATATTTATATTCAATAGGCTATCTGTAAATTCAAAAGTAAAATTAAAATATTTTGCTAAAATATTTAATAATTTCAGGAAGTCATTTTTGGCAAAAAAGATATTATTTTTATAGAAAAGTGTTAAATTGGATGTTTGATATATAGAATTATTAAATTTAAAAAAATTAGTATAAGGAGATGCTATTATAGAATTATCTTGTATAGAATAAATAATTTTGTGGTTAGTAGAAGTAATTTTTTTATTAAAATAAAAACAATCTAATAGATCACCCACAGAGAGATATTGAGTACCATTGACATTTATTGTCAGAATTCTATTAAAGACGCTCTTATCTTTTATAACTTTTATAGAGTCAGGTTTAATAAAAGCAAAAGAATTTTGACTAATTAAAAATAAGAAAAGGCTCTTAATGATAATGTCTCTTAAGAGCTCTTTCCATTTCTCTTTGAGCATCTCTTTTTGCTAAAACTTCCCTTTTGTCAAATTTTTTCTTACCAGTAGCAAGCGCTATCTCCATTTTAAGATACTTACCTTTTAAATATATAGACAAAGGAATTAATGTCAAGCCTTTTTGGGAAATTTTGCCAATTAGACGTTTTATTTCTTTTTTGTGTAATAATAATTTTTTTGGCCTTTCAGGATCGTGGTTGGTATAGCCACCTTTTTCATAAGGAGAAATATTCCAATTTATAACATAAAGTTCTCCTTTACGAGCATCTATATAACTGTCTTTAAAACTGGTACGGCCTTGTCTGATTGATTTTATTTCTGTGCCTTTTAGTTCAACACCTGCTTCATAAGTTTCTAAAATTGTATAATCAAAATAGGCTTTTTTATTTTTCAGAATGATTTTTTTTTCTTCTCCATTGTTTTCCATAAAAAACCTTCTTTTTTATTTAAGAAAAACTAATTATTGCTATTGACATTTTTTATCTTCCATATTAATATTTTGAATAATTATGCCGAAGTGGTGGAATTGGTAGACACGCTGGGTTCAGGGTCCAGTTCACATTAGTGAGTAGGGGTTCGAGTCCCCTCTTCGGCAGTTTTTTGCAATGTAAAAAAAAATAATAATTATGTCAATAAAAATGAGAAAAATTTTAAATTTGGAGTGAGTCTATGGAAGAATTAGGAAAACTTTTTAGAGAAATCAATGACAAGTGTATGAAATATGAAGCCAATATTGCAAAAAAATATAAGTTAACATTGGTAGAATCTCGTTCTATAAAAGCATTTTCTTCAGTTGATGAAATGATAAAAATGAAAGACCTTGCAAAAAGAATGGAATTAGCGGAATCAAGAATTACAAGATTAATAGATTCTCTTGTTAACAAAGGCTTTATTACAAGACAAATATGTGAAGATGATAGACGTGTAATTTTACTAAAATTAACAGAAGATGGGGCAAAAGTCTATAATGAATTGACAGAATCTTGTGATAATTTATGGAATGGCATTTGGTCTAAAATTCCAGATGATTTAAAACCTTCATTAATAAAAGACTTAAAAAGTGTATCTGAATCGTTAAATAAAATAAATTTAGATATTTAATGCCTACGAAATATGTTGAACTTTTAACATATATTGGAAAAAATTATTCAAAAGTATTCCTTAATGATTTAAAAAAGTATAATATTTTTTATAAATATTGGATTCCTGATAAAATAGATGATTTAATAGAACGATATACTGAATCCGGTATAATGCCTTATTGGGGGTATGTGTGGCCTTCTTCTATTGCATTAATAAAATTTTTATTAAAAAATAAAGACTTATTTAACAAAAAGGATGTTCTTGATTTGGGTTGTGGAGTTGGGGTATCTTCTCTTCCTATAGCAACATCCTGTAAAAATATAACATTGGTCGATTATCAAGTAGAAGCATTGTTTTTTGCAAAATTGAATTTTTTAGAAAATTTAATTCCTTTAGATAATGTTCAGTTTATTAATATGGATTGGAACTTTTTTTCATTAAATAAAAATTTTGATTTAATTATTGGAGCGGATATTATTTATGAGCAATCTAATTTTTATGGTATTAAGAATATATTGCTTAATAATTTAAAAAAAGAAGGGTGTTTGATTTTAACAGAACCAGGGAGAACTGTCAGTATAAATTTTTTGCAAAATTTAAGTAAATATTTTAAGCAGGTTAAAATAGTAAAAGAAAAATTTGTAGATAAGCATATTAATCAAACAATTATTATTCATATTTTTCAATCTTTGTTATAAAAAATAGGGGGAGAATAATGGATTTATTGAATCAAATTCGAGATTTAATCTGGGGGTTACCGTTAATTATTTTGTTATTAGGTACAGGATTATATCTTACAATATTGTTAAAAGGAATTCAGATAAAAGGTTTATTTCATGCCTTATATCTTGCCTTTATAAAAAGAAAAGAAAAAGAACCTGATAGTCAAGGAGATATTTCACATTTTGAAGCACTTATGACAGCTTTATCTGCGACTGTGGGCACAGGAAATATAGCAGGAGTTGCGACAGCTATAACTCTGGGAGGCCCCGGAGCACTTGTATGGATGTGGATTACAGGTTTTCTGGGTATGGCTACAAAATATGCAGAAGCTGTTCTTGCTGTAAAATATAGAATTAAAGATAAAAATGGGCAAATGGCTGGTGGGCCAATGTATTATTTAAAATACGGCTTGAATTTGCCTGTACTTGGAACATTGTTTGCTATATTTGCCTTTATAGCTTCCTTCGGTATAGGAAATATGGTGCAATCTAACTCTGTTGCGCAAGCATTAGCGCAGACATTTCATGTGCCTAATAATTTTTCAGGAGTTATTTTAGCTTTTGCTACATTTTTGGTTATAATAGGTGGGATTAAATCTATTGGTAAGGTTACATCAGCTATTGTCCCTATTATGATATTATTTTATATTGGAGGAGCTTTATTAGTTATTTTATTTAGAATTGATAATTTGTTGCCAGCAATAAAACTTATATTAGTTAGCGCATTTTCGCCTAAAGCTGCAACAGGTGGAGTGGTAGGTTTTACTTTAATGAAAACAATCCAATCAGGGGTAGCGCGTGGGATTTTTTCTAATGAATCAGGACTTGGAAGTTCTCCTATTGCAGCAGCTGCTGCAAAAACAAATCATCCTGTTACTCAAGCTCTGGTCTCTATGACTCAAACTTTTATTGATACAATTGTCGTTTGCACGTTAACTGGGCTGGTAATTGTTATTACTAATAATTGGAATTCTGAGCTTACGGGAGCAGCATTGACATCTGTGGCTTTCCAGCAGGGATTAGAACAACTTTTTCATTCAATTAATATAGGAGGATATATAGTTTCTATTGGTTTAATTTTGTTCGCTTATTCCACTTTGCTTGGTTGGAGTTATTATGGTGAAAAATCAATTGAATATCTTTTAGGAGAAAAATTTATTTTACCGTATAGAATATTATTTGTAATTTTAATTTATTTTGGAGCTGTTTCTGAACTAAAAACTGTATGGACATTTGCTGATATTATGAATGGTCTTATGGCGTTTCCTAATCTTATTGGACTAATTGGTTTGTCTTATGTAATAAAAAAAGTTACAGAATCTTATGAAAAGGATTATAATGTTTAAGGATAAAATACAAACCAGAGATGAATTAAAAATTTTATTAGACAATTTTAAAATAAAAGGTAAGAAAATAGGTTTTACCTCAGGTGTTTTTGATATTATACATGCTGGGCATATTGACTTTTTACAGCAAGCAAAAAAAAGTTGTGATGTCCTTGTTGTTGGGCTTAATTCTGATAATTCTGTAAAAAAATATAAGGGTGAAAATAGGCCAATTATAAATGAAAAATATAGATTAATTACAATTGCTGCTTTAGAAATGGTAGATTTTGTGTTTCTTTTTGATGAGAGAAGAAATAAAAAAAATATAGAAATATTAAAGCCTCATTTTTATTTCAAAGCAGGTGATTATAAAAAAGAACAGTTAACATCAGCTGAAATAGTGGAAAAATATGGCGGAGAAGTTAAAATCATAAAAATTTCTTATGATATTTCAACAACAAAGATTATTGAAAAAATTTTAGAGATTGGAGATGTTGCCAAACAAAATTTTATTTATGATGAAAAAGAAAAAACTGGATATTTCAAACTAAATAAACTAAAACCTAAACCCGCTATTTTTCTTGATAGGGATGGCACTATAAATGAAGAAATAGAATATCTCCATGATCCACAAAAATTTAAATTAATCAAAAATGCTGGAGAAGGATTAAAGCAATTGCAGGATATGGGATATTATCTAATAATAATAACAAATCAGGCTGGTATTGGGCTGGGATATTTTACAGTAGAAGATT
>Ga0164318_10006493_pt1 | contig 11315 bp, 11 predicted proteins | sample GuaBasSedimGuay9_FD_113734 | JGI IMG/M metagenome (GOLD analysis project Ga0164318, IMG submission 113734) | Subseafloor sediment microbial communities from Guaymas Basin, Gulf of California, Mexico - Guay9, Core 4571-4, 0-3 cm | ecosystem: Environmental > Aquatic > Marine > Hydrothermal vents... | reverse complement strand
CAGAATTCTGGCAACGGTTAGAGCGGCTAAAGCATTAGAAACATTATGTTCTCCCGGGATTTTTAGAACTTTCTTAATCTTTTTTGCCTCTTTTTGGTTTAAAGAATAAGTTTTGCAATTTAGCAATTTATCAATAAAACAATTAAACAGTTTATTTATATTTTCGTTATCTTTATTGGCTACCAAAATTCCGTTTTTAGGCAAATGACTGATAAATTTGCCAAAAGTTCTGATGACATCGTTTAAATCTTGATAATAATCTAAATGTTCTTTGTCAATGTTGGTCAAAACAATCACCTTGGGCCAATAATTTAGGAAAGCGCCCTTGTATTCATCAGCTTCAATTATCAGATATTTTGACTTCCCTATTCTGCAGTTTGCGTTCCCGAATTCCTTGAGATTGGTGCCAATGATAACGGTAGGGTCAAAACCGGCTTGAATTAAAATTAAAGAAATCATTGCTGTTGTTGTTCCTTTGCCATGGGCGCCGCAAATCGCAATTGTCCAGTGTTTTTTAGTCAGTTCTCCTAAGGCCTCGGGATAAGTTTGGGTTTTGATTTTTAATCTTTTTGCCTTTTTAAGCTCTGGATTATTATTATTAACAGCGACGCTGTGAATAACTTGATCGACGTCAGGATTTAAGTTTTTAGCTTGGTGGGGACCAATTAGGATCTTGGCTCCTGACTTTTCTAATGATTGAGTGATTTCAGATGAAGTTAAATCAGAGCCGGAAACCCGATGGCCTTTTTGGAGATAATATCGGGCCAAGGCGGAAACGCCGATGCCGCCAATACCGATAAAATGTATCTTCATAAAGAATGTTTTAACTTATATGATTTTAGTATTTCATATTCTGCCCCTGTTTTTTTCAAATGACTTTCCATTACTTCAATTGAATTAACCGGAAGTTGAAATGATACCTCCAAATCAACTACTGGTCTTTCTTCTGGTTCGATTTGTCGCCAATTCCATTTTTTAATTCTTGCCAAAGTAATATGAGGCAGGAAATTTCTTTCCTCCGGCGAAAAATTGATTTTTTGAGTCAATAATTCTTCCAAATCTTTTTTTAATTTCAAAAGTTCTTCTGATTTTTCTCCTTGGATCCAAATTAATCTCGGCGGTAATTTCTTTCTCGGGCCATAGCCAACTTTATTTAAGAAAATTAAAAATGGCTTATTTTTTGCCGTCGTTTCTTTAACGATCTCATAAACCTGTTCCAGTTGTTCGTCGTTTAAATAACCTAAAAAAGCCAAGGTTAAATGAAGGTTTTCTTTTTTGACCCATCGACAAGGCCCCGCACCAGAAATTCTATTTCGGTGCGGGGTAAACAACTTTTCGATTTTTTTCTGGCACCGGGAAAGTCCTTCTTTAATATCTTTTGGCAGATTGATGGCAATAAAAATTCGATGTCTCATGTCGTTTCGATTTTACAAAACATATTTGATTGAATTCTATCATAGAACGGGATATGATAAAAGAAGCTGGTTTTTATTCGCCCATTCGCAACGATTCGTAGTTTGCAGGATTTAATTAATATGAAAGAAGCTTATTTATACAAAAAAATAGGCAAGAAAGTTCAGTGTCAAACCTGCGCTCATTATTGTCTTTTAAGTCCTGACGAGAGGGGTATTTGCGGCGTTAGAGAGAATATTAATGGAAAGCTTTACGCCCTTAATTATGAAAAAGCGATTGCTTTGAATATTGACCCAATTGAGAAAAAGCCATTTTTTCATTTCTTGCCGGGCACCCGATCCTTGTCGCTGGCTACTGTCGGCTGTAATTTTCGTTGTCTAAACTGCCAAAATTATAATATTTCTCAGGGGTTTAAAGAAGAAAAAGAAATTCCGGGCGAAGATATTTCGCCTCAAGAAATTGTTGGTTTAGCCTTGAAAAATAATTTGCCTTCAATTTCCTACACCTATACCGAACCGACAATTTTTTTGGAATACGCCTTAGACACAATGAAACTGGCAAAAGAAAAAGGCTTGAGAAATAATTGGGTGACCAACGGTTTTTTATCAAAAGAAAGTTTTGAATTGATTGTTCCTTACTTAGACGCGGTCAATGTTGACTTAAAGAGTTTTTCTGATGAGTTTTATCAAAAAACTTGCGGCGGCAGATTATTGCCCGTTTTAGAGACCCTAAAAAGAATGAAAGAAAAAGGGGTTTGGGTTGAGGTAACAACCTTGATTATTCCTACCCTGAGCGACGATTTGGCGATGTTAAAGGAGATCGCTGAATTTATTAGAGATGAATTAGGCAAAGAAACTCCTTGGCATGTTACTCAGTTTTCGGGAGTAATTTCCTGGAAGCTTCGCCAACTGCCTAAAACGCCTATAGAAACTTTAAAAAGAGCTTATGAAATCGGCAGAAATGTCGGCTTGAAATATGTTTATACCGGCAATGTTCCCGGTTTGCCTTCCGAAAACACTTTTTGTCCTCGATGCGGCACCTTGGTAATTAACCGAGTTGGTTTTTCAGTTGAATGTTTTGATGTTAATGGCTGTTGCCCCGAATGCGGAGAAAACCTTGATATAGTTAAGCTAAATACCTGACTAAGAATCAAAGAATTGGTTGATTAAACTCACTAATTTCCTTATAAACTGATCCACTATGTTAATTTTTGCTTCTATTTGCCCTCACCCTCCTTTATTACTTCCTTCCGTTGGTTCAGAGAAAGATCGTGCTTTGGTTCAAAAAACAATTAAAAGCCTGGAATATTTAGGAAAAAAACTTAAAGGGGTAAAACCTGATTCAATTATTATTTCCTCCCCCCATCCTGACTGGGGCATAAAAGTACCTTTGTACTTTTTAATCGCAAGTCTCAAAGACCAAAACGCAAAAACACAATTTAAAATCAAAAATTACCAAAATTCTAATAATATTTTGATAGATTTTGTTGAGCGCTCAACTATTTATCCTATTCTTACCACTCCTGATTCCCCGCGACAGCATTACGATTGGGCTAAAGAATTTTACAAGTCAAAGATTGAGAGTTGCAAATTGAAAATCGCTCTTGTTGCTTCCGGTGACCTCTCTCATTGCTTAAAAGAAGACGGGCCTTACGGTTTTCAGCCGGATGGACCAAAATTCGATAGTCAATTGATAAAATTTTTAAAGGAGAAAAATATTGAGGGATTTTTAAAATTAGACGAGATGTTTCCTCAAGCCGGTGAATGTGGCTTAAGATCTTTCTGTTTTGCGCTTGGAATCTTAGAAGAGGCAAAGATTGATTGGCAACCTGAAATTTTATCCTATGAAGCCCCTTTCGGCGTTGGCTATCTTGTGGCCGATTTAAAGATTAAAGAACAGGAAATCAATGTTTAACGAATTGTTTAAATTTCAATGAATAAAACCGTTCTAAGAAAGGTAAAGAAAATTTTAGAAAAAGAGCCGAGGTTGATTGAAATAAAAAGGGCGGAGAAAATAGTTTTTGTTGGCGACACTCACGGCGATTTAGAAGCCTCACAAAAAATAATTAAAGATTATTTAATGCCTCAGAGCAAGATTGTTTTTCTTGGCGATTATGTTGATAGAGGCCTTTATTCCAAAGAAAATTTAGATTTCTTATTAAAGAAGAAATTAGAGTTTCCAAACCAGATTTTTCTTCTTCAGGGCAATCATGAAGGGCATCGGGTTTTAAGTTTTTCTCCGGCTGATTTTTGGGAAAGTTTATCGGAAAGAGAATACAAAAAATATTGTTCAATCGTAGAAAAGTTTTCTTTGGTAGTGACTGCCAAAAATATTATTGCCTTACATGGAGTTTTGCCGGATGTTAAAAATTTGGAAAAGATAAACGAAATAGAATTGGGAAATAAAGAATGGTTCCAGATTACCTGGGGAGATTTTATTGAACAATCAGGAGAGTTCTTGGGAATTAATTCTTTAAGCGGGAGACCGGAGTTTGGCAAAGATTGGTTTTTAAAATTGATGACGAGGTTTGATAAAAAAATTTTAATTAGGTCTCATCAATTAGATGCGCCTCAATTTATGTTTAGCAATAAGTGTTTGACTATTTTTACCTCTTCAGCCTATCCTCGTGAAAGGACTATTGCTGTTGTTGATTTTTCAAAAGAAATAAAAACAGCCAAAGATTTCCAAATTTTAAAAATTTAATATGTCACCATATGTTTTTTTAGCCAAATTAGCAGTGGAAAGCTTTGTTAAAGATAAGAAAGTTATTTCATCCTCTTTCGCAATGGAATTGCTCCAGAGGACAGGCCTCTCCAAAGATTTGTCAGACAAACTTTTAAGCCAAAGAGCAGGCACTTTTGTCACCATTGAAAAAGAAGGAAACCTACGGGGATGTATTGGCACTTATTTGCCCACCAAGGAAAATATTGCTGAAGAAATTATTAGCAACGCGATTGCTGCTGCCGCCAAGGATTATCGATTTAGACCAATCCAAAAAGAAGAACTTCCTTTGCTTTCTTACACGGTTTATCTTCTTGGCAAGCCCGAATTGGTTAGAGATCTTTCCGAGCTTAACCCTAAAAAATACGGAATCCTTGTCAAAACAATTCCTGTGGATTTTTCCCAAAAACAAGACGTTGTTTTTAATGGTCATTTCCCTCACAAATCCGGCCTTTTGCTTCCGGATTTAGCCGGTATTGAAATTCCAGAAGAGCAGATTTCAATTGCTTGTCAGAAAGCAGGCATTGATTTGACAAAAGAGAAGATAATCATTTATCGATTTACTGCCGAAAAATATCAATAGTATAATAAAGCTATGATGGAGAAAAAATTTGGCAAAAACAAAAAAATTGCTAAAATATTATACGAAATTGAAGAGTTGTTGCGAATTAAAGGGGTGGCTTTTAAACCAAGGGCTTACCAAAAAGCAGCCCGGGCCTTAGAAGATTTAAAAGAAGATATTTCTTCTCTTTATAGAAAAGATGGTCTTAAAGGACTTGAAAAAATCCCGGGTGTTGGCAAGAGTATTGCCAAGAAGATTGAGGAATATTTAAAGAAAGGCAGGATTGAATACCATCAAAAACTAAAAGAAGAAACCGCCATTCGTCAGGTTGTTACCCATTATTTCAAAACAAAGGGCCTGAGCTTAGGGGAACTAAAACGAAACGCTAAAAAGAGAAAAATCGTTTACTCGCGTTATACCAGGCCGGCAAAACAACTTTTGGAATTGGCCGGTTCGGTGGAAAAGGCCAAAAAAGCAATTAATAAAGTAGCTGAATGGGCAAAATCCCGAAATTTGGATTACGCGATTGAGACTGTTTTTAAAAAATGGTTGGAGCTTGACCGGCTGAAACCGAAAGAAATTGTCAAAAAACCGTATTACAAAGGAAATCCAATGGTTTGGTCAGAAACTAAAAGAAAATGGTATGTTATTTCGCCAGCAGGAGAATGGCTGGAATTTGCTGGCAAAGAATCCGAGATTGAATGGAGAATCATTAAATAGATTAAAGATTTAAGTTGTAAGATTAGAGTTAAATCGGAAGATTTAAGTTAAAAGATTCAAGCAATTAGATTTATGCGAGTTGAAGATTTAGAAAAGCACAAAAAATAACTTAAATCTTAAATCTTAAATCTTAAATCTTAAATCTTTAATCTTTAATCTTAAATCTTATATGTTGGACTATAGCGATCTAAAAAGAGGAACCAGAATTTTATTGAAGGGGCAACCCTATGAAATCATTGAATGCGCTCCCCTGTTCAAGGGCAGGGGTCATTCAGTTTTACCCTCAAAAATAAAGAATTTGATTTCGGGCGAGGTTGTCTCTTGGACTTTCAGGCCGGCTGACAGTTTTGAAGAGCCGGAAATTTCCAAAATTGACCTGAAGTTTTTATATTTCCACCGAGACAAATATGTTTTTGCCGAAAAAGAAAATCCTTCAAAAAGATTTGAATTAACCAAAGAAAAAATTGGTCGGGTGGCTGACTTTTTAAAGCCGAATCAAATAATTGAAGGAACAATTTTTGAAGGAAAACTGATTGCTGTTTCTTTGCCTATTAAAATTATTCTAAAAGTAGTAGAAGCGCCGCCGGCCATTAAAGGTCAGAGCGCTCAGGCCGGCACTAAACCAGTAACTTTAGAAACCGGCGCCAAGATTAATGTTCCTCTGTTTATTGAAAGCGGTGATATGATTGAAATCAATACTGAAACAGGAGAATATGTGAGAAGAGTAACCTAATACTCTAAAACGGTCTAACGTTGGGTTTTAACCGTTTTTAGACCGTTTAGGCCTTAGAATTTGGTAGTAATGTTTTTGGAGATCGACTTGGTCTTTTTTGATAAAATCAATTCTTTCGTTTTTTAACCTTCTTTTTTGTTCTTGCCAACCGCCTAAAGAATAATTTTTAGCTAAAAATCCATCTTTTCTAACTATCCGATGGCAAGGAACATCAGGATTTTGATTGCCCCATAAAGCCCAGCCCACTAATCTGGCGTCTTTTAATTTTAGGGCTTTGGCTATATCTCCATAAGTAGTCACTTTTCCCTTTGGGATTTTGGAAACAACCTCTCTAATTTTCTCAAATGTTTTTTTCTTTTTCATTTTTTAGAAAAATAATATCTCTTTCTACGAAACCCGGAATAGGGATAGAGATGACAGAGGTTGGTTTTCCCGGCGGCCATTTAAACAAGGGAAGCAGACAAAAAGTAGAAACATACCAGCGGTTTTCCGCTTTAATTCCCATTTTTTTTAAAACATTGTTTGCCTTTTGAATATGTTCAACTCGATGTTCCCAATTATGATAACAGAGTTTTAACGGAGAGCTAAGCCATCCTTTCCACCGGTGATAATACTTTCCCATTTCCTTTGTCTGTTTCAGAAATTCTGGATAATTTTCTTCTGGATTAGCAAAATCCTTAATCCATATTAGACCGCCGGGACAAACATCCTTAATTGTTTTTAAAGTCGCCGGTTTTACTAATTTTTCGGGCAGGGCTCCCCAAACATAGGAAGAAACCGCGCCAATGACCAGAGCGTCTTCGTATTCCCTGATACCCAATTGAGAGAGCTTTTGAAGGGTTTGCTGTTTCGGGCTTTCTTTTGACCCATTTTCAAACGGAATTTCGGCCGAACCTTGGACAAAAATAATTCTTTTTTCTAAATTTAGCTTTTTGATTTTTCTTTCGCCTTCAGCAATCATTGCCGGCGAGTATTCCTGAATAACGATGATAATGCCTGGGGGTAGAACCTTAACCAAGTGAAGAGAAAGCTCTCCGGTGCCACCGCCAATGTCAAGAATAAAACCTTTTCCTTTTTGAAGAAGTTTTTTATTTTTTTTAACAAAAGCGCCTATTTCCAAGGCCATTTCTCGTCGGCGCCGGTAGTCATTTGCTTCCCATTTTGAGCTTGGAGAAAGAAAAGACAAGGGAACTTTTTCATAAGGAATCCCCCACCATTTGTTTTTAAGCGTTACCTCAAATCCCTCGGGCAAGCGACCAACATTTCTTTCGTGAATCCGGCCGTAAATCTTATCTTTACCTAAGAGCTGATAAATCTCATTATTGGTAAGTTTTTTTCTTGAAGCAGCAAACCATAAAAGAGCTAATTTTCTTTCTTCTTTATGAATAAAAGGTAAATCAATCTCTTTTTTGCGACCTGTTTTTTCTGAAAAAACGGTCAATTTTTCAAAAAAAGAAAAAGCAAGATTTAAAGCCACGCTGGTCAGAACAAAAACCTCTTTTCTGTCTTCTGAAATTACTCGATAGGCCTTTGTTTTTAAGATTGCTCTGGCAATTTTTACTCCTTCAGAAACCGTAGTCGGTTCTTGACCCGTTTTTCTTAAGAACGATTGAGATTCTTTTTCCATTTCTCTAATAACTTTATTTTGATCGGTTTTTGACTGTCTTATTCTACCAAAAAAATCGCTGTCAGGCCATTAAAAGGAAGCGTAAAAACTTTTTATAGAGACGTCTTTACGAATCGGAGAGGTGTTTGAATAAAAATAAGAAATATGGTATAATATAAATAGAAAAGGAGAACATTGACAACTAAATAAACCCTCCTGCGCCTAAAGCTACGGAGGGTAAAGAAGGAGAGAGGAGAAAAAGAACGGGTGATGGAAGGAGCAAAAGTTCGTTTTATCTCCCGTTCTTTTTGTCTTAAGAAAGCGGAAGGAGGTGAGAAAAATGCCGCTTTCTCAGTTTATGGAGAAGTTCCGCCAGGAGTGCCTCGGCTGCCAAGCGGACCTCCTCGATTTTGTCCTGACGGGCATAGTCGAAGGCGAGGAGGCAGCCGATGAGGCATTCCCCCATGTGGTAAAACACATGAGGGAGTGCTCGCTTTGTCGCAGTGACTTCCGCGACTTGTTCGCGGAGCTTGTCTGCGACGAGGAGCTCGTAGAGCTCTTTCTGGCGGAAGACGACTCGGATGAGTTCGAGTCCGGGGCTTAGCGGGAGGCCCTGGGACCAGAAGGTGCTTGCACCATCCCGCACCCGTATTTATAAAAGCCCAATTATGGGCTTTTTATTTTCTACTATCAACTACTCTGAATAGATGTTTTTAGCCAATTATGCCTCCGCCCAAGAGGACCTCATTTTTATAAAAGACCACTGACTGACCGGGCGTAATCGCTCGTTGAGCTCGGGCAAAGGTTATAAGATAATTTTTGGAATTTTTCTTTTTGGTAATCACGGCCGTGGCTGGTTGATGTTGATATCTTATTTTTGCTTTTATTTCTAAAGGCAGTTTTGGCTGAACGCCTGAAATCCAATTAACATCTCGGGCAGTTAATCTTTTTTTGCTTAAATCTTTTTCGTTCTTGGTCACAATCAGGGTATTTTTATTTAAATCTTTGTCTAAAACCCAATAAGGCCCTCCGCTGATTCCGATTCCTTTTCTTTGGCCAAGAGTGTAAAACCAAAGACCTTGGTGTTGGCCGATTTCTTTGCCCTTAACAGTAACAATTTTACCGGGATTTGTTTTTAAATGGCGTTTTAAAAAATCATTAATTGTGGTTGAAATAAAGCAAATTTCCATTGATTCCGGAATTTTTAGAACCGGCAGTTTGAATTTTTTTGCCAATTGCCTAACCTCTTTTTTAGAGTAATCGCCAATCGGAAACAAAATCCTTCTTAACTGTTCCTGATTGAGCTGCCATAAAAAATAACTTTGATCTTTATTTTTATCTTTTGCTCTCAAAAGTTTGTATTTTGAAACTTGGCATTTAGCATCTGGGATTTCTTGTTTGAGGCGAGCATAATGACCTGTGGCTACATAATCCGCTTCTAATTGAAGGGCTTTTTCCAGTAAAAGTCCGAATTTTATGGTTTTATTGCAGACAACGCAGGGATTGGGAGTTCTGCCTGCTTTGTACTCTTTTAAAAAAAAGTCAACAATTCTTTTCTTAAATTCTTTTTCAAAATTAAAAACATAAAAAGGAATTTTGAGAATTTTAGCCACTTTTCTTGCTCTATTTTCCGCTTCTGGGGAACAGCATTTATTCGCCAAGTTGTTTTTACTTTTGCCCGTTGTGAATTCAGTTTGGCCGGAGTTCGGGGACCAGAATTTTATAAAAACGCCGATGACATCAAAATTTACCCCGTATCGAACCTGCCCCGATATGGGGCCAACTTTTTTTAAAAGAGCGGCGGCCACTGAGCTGTCTATTCCGCCGGACATAGCGCAAATTATTTTTATTTTCTTCATAATTATAATTATTTCTGATACATTTCTTCTTCAATTTTTATCCATTCCTTATATCTTTTTTCCATTTCCTTTTTTTCTTTTTCAATCCGTTGATGTCTTTTTTGAAGCTCCTTGGGAATTTTCTTTTTGTTTCTGGCTAAATAATCGTAAATGGCCTCACTCAAAGCGTCGACTGCCAGTAAAGAACAATGCATTTTAAAGGGCGGGACTTTCCCCAACCTTTTTAATAATTCATCTTTGGTAATCTTCATTGCTTCTTTCAAGGTTTTTCCTTTTACCATGGTGGTGATTAAACTGCTGTTGGCAATGGCTACCGTACAGCCAAAAGTTGAGAAAGAGGCCTTTTTGATAATCTCTTCTCCTTGTTTGTTCTTGCCAATTTTAAGATAGAGCCAGAGAATATCACCGCAGAGAAGATTGCCCGCCTTGCCTAAGCCGTCAAAATCTTTCATTTTGCCAATGTTCCGGGGGCGTTGAAAATGCTTCATTATTTCCTTTGAGTATAATTTATCCATTTTTGTTATTCCCACCTTTTTTTAAAAGGAGAGATTTCTCTTAATTTTTTAACAATTTCCGGCAAGACCTTTAAAAGATAGTTGATTTCCCTTTCTTTTGTCCATCTCCCCAAACTTAATCTTAAAGAACCGTGGGCTTCTTGAGGCTTAAGACCTATGGCTGAAAGGACATGGGAGGGTTCTAACTTAGCCGAAGAGCAAGCAGAACCGGTAGAGGCGGCTATGCCCAAAAGATCAAGCCGGATAACCAATGATTCACCTTCAATGAATTCAAACCAGAAATTGGCATTGTTAGGCAATCTTTTTTTGGGATGACCGTTGAGATGAGACCCCGGGATTTTTTTCAACACTTCTTTTATTAATTTATCCCTTAACTTGGTCAGCTTTTCCGCCTCTTTCTTCATTTCTTTTTGACAAATCCTGCAGGCCTGAGCAAAACCGACAATGGCAGCCACATTAATAGTCGATGACCTTAATCCGAATTCATGACCGCCGCCGTGTAAAAGAGGTTCAATTCTGGTTCCTTTTCTAACAAACAAGCAAGCGGCTCCTTTTGGTCCATACATTTTGTGGGAAGAAGCAGTGAGAAGATCGATGTTCATTTTGTTGACATCAATTGGGATTTTGCCAAAACTTTGGGCAGCATCAGTATGGAAATAAACGCCTGCCTTTTGGCAAACTTTACCAATTTTACTAATTGGTTCTATTGTTCCTATTTCGTTATTGGCGTGCATCACCGAAACCAAAATTGTTTCCTTTCGAATTGCCTTTTTAACTTCGTTGGGGTCAACCAAGCCGTAGCGGTCAACTTTTAATCTGGTTATTTTAAAACCTTGGTTTTCCAGCCAGCGGGCAGATTGAACAATACAGGAATGTTCAATCGAAGAAATGATAATATGCCTCCCTTTATTTTTATTGGCAAAAGCAACTCCTTTTAAAGCCAAATTGTTGCTTTCACTGGCCGAACCGGTAAAGATTATCTCTTCCCTTTTTGCTCCCATTAGATTGGCTACCGCTTCTCTGCTTTCCTCCAGGGCCTGTTTGGCTGTTTGGCCAAAATAATGAAGAGACATGGTGTTGCCGAATTCTTCAGAAAAATAAGGGAGCATTGCTTTAAGGACTCGCGGATCAACCGGTGTTGTGGCCGCGTAATCCAAATAGATTCTATTTTTTTCCTTTTTTTTCT
>Ga0164318_10006490_pt1 | contig 11316 bp, 6 predicted proteins | sample GuaBasSedimGuay9_FD_113734 | JGI IMG/M metagenome (GOLD analysis project Ga0164318, IMG submission 113734) | Subseafloor sediment microbial communities from Guaymas Basin, Gulf of California, Mexico - Guay9, Core 4571-4, 0-3 cm | ecosystem: Environmental > Aquatic > Marine > Hydrothermal vents >... | reverse complement strand
TTTGTGTTACTCTATTTTATTAACTATTTTCAAAACCCACAGTAAAAGTGAAATATTATCTTATTGCCGGTGAAGCTTCGGGCGATTTGCACGCCTCTAACCTTATGAAAGCCATCAGGCAAATAGATGCTTATGCCGAATTTAGGTTTTGGGGAGGCGATTTAATGCAGGAACAGGGAGGTGAACCGGTTAAGCATTACCGCGATTTGGCTTTCATGGGAATAGCTGAGGTGCTGGTAAATATTAAAACAATTATAGGGAATCTTTCATTCTGTAAAAATGATGTTGTATCATGGAATCCTGATGTGCTGGTGCTGGTTGATTATCCCGGGTTTAATTTGAGAATAGCAAAATTTGCTCACAAGAAAGGTGTTAAGGTGGCTTATTATATTTCACCAAAAGTGTGGGCATGGAAAAAGGGAAGGGTTAAAACCATTAAAAAGGTGGTTGATAAAATGCTTGTTATATTTCCTTTTGAAACAGAGTTCTATAAAGGGTATCAAATGAATGTTGATTTTGTTGGGAACCCTTTGCTTGACTCATTAAAGGATGAAGAGTATGTACCGAAAGAATCTTTTTGTAATAAATTTAACCTTTCTGATAAGCCCATTATTGCCCTGTTACCGGGAAGCCGTAAACAAGAGGTATCGCGAATGCTTTCGGTTATGTTGCAGGTGGTTCCAAAATTTAGTGAGTACCAGTTTGTAATTGCCGGTGTGCCGTCGCTGGGAATGGAGTTTTATACAAAATACCTAAATGGTAGCTCGGTCAAAGTAATTTTCCAACAAACCCATCAAATTGTACACCATGCTGAGGCTGCCCTGGTAACTTCGGGTACGGCAACCCTTGAAACCGCTTTGATAGGTACACCGCAGGTTGTGTGCTATAAAACCAGTGCCATTACATACAGAGCAGCCCGGATGCTTGTTAAAATTAAATATATTTCGTTGGTCAATCTTATTATGGATGAACTCGTTGTTAAAGAGTTGATTCAGAACGACCTCAATGTTCAAGAGTTAAGTTATGAATTAAACATGATTCTCAACGATAACGCGTATCGTAATAAGCAGTTGTCCGATTATAATCAGTTACGGCAACTCCTCGGAAATAGTGGCGCCTCTGCAAAAGCTGCAGAAGCGATATTTAAGCTAATAAAAGAAAACAAAGGCTGATTTCTACGGAACCCTGTAAACCAATGAGTTTACGTTTACACCGGCACCTACGGAGGTAAATACCAAATGATCACCCGAATTAAATGCTTGCCCTTCCATCTCACCTTTATTTATCATGTTATAAAGTATCGGAATAGTGGCTACCGAGTTATTGCCCAGTTTTTGAATGCTCATGGGTACCATGTCAGGGTCGTATCCTTTGTGGCCATATAACTTAAAAAGTCGTTGAACCATCGCTTCGTCCATTTTGGCATTGGCCTGATGGATTAAAATTTTAGTAATGTCATTAACATCAAGACCTGCTTTTTCGATACTGCTTTTAATGGTCTGAGGAACAGTAGTCAGCGCGTAATTGTATAGCTTTCGCCCCATCATCTTTAAGTAGAGGCCGTTATCATTGGAGTCAGGCTTGTAAGTTTTGTCCATCCATAACATGTATGCGTTGTCTTTTGCATCGGTACGCGACAGATGCGACAACACCCCAACCGGCTCTTCTGATTCAACTGCTTCAATAATGGTAGCCCCTGCACCATCCGAATAAATCATGCTGTCACGATCGTAAGGATCACTAATTCTTGAAAGGGTATCCGAACCAATAATCAGTACTTTTTTTGCAGCCCCGGCTTTAATAAAAAGGTTAGCCTGAATAAAACTTTCAAGCCATCCCGGGCATCCGAATAACATATCGTAACCAACGCAGAATGGGTTTTCTATACCCAGTTTATGCTTTACTTTTGAAGCAATACTGGGTACTGTATCAATATGGGTATCACCATGTTTAACATCTCCAAAGTTATGGCCGATAATAATATAATCAAGCGTTTCTGGATCGATACCTGATGAATCCAACGCGTCTTTTGCTGCGAGATAAGCCATGTCCGACATCATTAGATCCTTTGTAAGATACCGCCGCTCATGAATGTCGGTAATTTGAACAAACTTTTCAATAATTTCTTCGCCCTGTTTCTCAATTCGCTTACCAAAACCTTCGTATAATTCATGGTTGAGAAAGTCACTGTTTTTTACAACTCTTTTGGGGATATAACTACCGCTACCGGTAATAACAGCATAGGTATCTTTTTTTGCCATAGGGTAAAATATAAAATGTAAATTTGGCTATTATTAATTTAAGTTGGCAAATTTACTTAATATTAACATAAACCGATATTTTTTAACATTAATTTTGTGTGCAAATGGTAGGAACTATTGTAAATGTTATAGCAGTCTTGGTGGGGAGCTCGTTGGGTTTGTGGTTGTTTCCCGAAATGATTGTTTGAGTCCACTCCGAATAGTAAATATTTATGTTTGATAAATTATTTGTTTTGCCGTTCAGTAAATAATTCCGAAATGCAGAATCGTTAATCATCTGTTCGATATTCAAACGCAATTAAAAAAAATTTCAATAGGCAATTGAGCTTGTATTTGTATTAATTTCGTACCTTAGCCATCCAAAAATATTAAATATTTAGAAGTTATGAGTAAAGATATTAATTGGGGTGAACTTCCCTTTGGTTATTTCAAAACAGATTACAATGTACGTTGCTATTATCGCGATGGAAAATGGGGCGAAATAGAAGTTAGTTCGTCAGAATATGTGCCGGTTCACATGGCGGCCACAGCCCTTCATTATGGTCAGGAAGCTTTTGAAGGATTAAAAGCGTATCGTGGTAAAGATGGAAAAGTACGTCTGTTCAGGTGGCAGGAAAATGCCAAGCGAATGCGAAATTCAGCCCATGGCATTTTAATGCAGGAAGTGCCCGATGAAGTGTTCTACGCATCCATCATGAAGGCAATTAAACTCAATGCCGATTATATTCCTCCCTATGGAACCGGTGCAACGCTCTATGTGCGCCCGCTATTGTTTGGAAGCGGCCCACAAGTGGGAGTGAAGCCTGCTAACGAGTACCTGTTTATGGTATTTGTAACACCGGTGGGGCCCTATTTTAAAACCGGCTTTAAACCGGTTGCTGTTGAGTTGGTTCGCGATGTTGACCGTGCGGCTCCGCTTGGAACAGGTCATATTAAGGTTGGTGGAAACTATGCCGCCGGGTTACGTGCAACTGAACGTGCTCATTTGGGAGGATACGCTTCTGTTCTGTTTCTTGATGCCATTGAAAAGAAGTATATTGACGAAGCTGGACCGGCAAACTTTTTTGGCATAAAAAACAATACTTATATAACACCACAGTCAAAAAGTATCCTTCCCTCTATTACCAATATGAGTCTGGAACAAATTGCCAAAGATTTGGGATTGACAGTAGAAAGAAGAAAAGTACCTTTTGATGAGCTGGGTACTTTTGAAGAAGCCGGTGCTTGCGGTACCGCAGCCATTATCACACCCATTAAAAAGATTGTTGACAGGGAATCAGGAAAAACGTTTTCCTATGGCGAAGAAGTGGGGAAAATATCTACTAAATTGTATCACCGTTTAAGAGGGATACAGGAAGGAACAGAAGAAGATACTCACGGCTGGACTACTGTGATTGAAGGAATATAATTTATTGAACAGGATTTCTGTTTTCAATTGGCTCAACAAAGGTAGAATTTAATCTATTTGTTGACAAATCTATTGTTTTGACTAAGAATATTAGAGTCCCGAATTTATCATGTTAAAGTTGATAAATACAAGTGGTTAACGGAAACAGACGACGTACTAAAATTATTTAGCGTTCTTTTTGGATTTTTTATTCTCAGATTTTTCTTCCTTATTTAATACAACCCATTTTACCTGGAAAACAATCCTGGAACTTTCGATACTTTTATCATAAGCATTGGAGGCATTTGAATAAATAGCTACCGTCTTGTTAAATGTACCTGGTTTGTCGGTGTTGAGTTTTAGTACAATCTTGTCAGACTGGTTCTTTGGTAACGGAATACTTGAATATGAGGCTACTGTACATGAACAGCTTGTCCGGACTTTCGAAATAATTAATGGCTCGTCCCCACTATTTTTATATGATACGTCAAAAGTTAAGGGTGCGTTTAACAAAACTGTATCAGCATCAAACGACTTTGTAAGCAGGGTTAAAATCGGACTTCTGGCTGCTTGTTTAGTTTTGTGTTCTAAAGTAATACTGCCCGCATTCCGGCTTTGTGCTTCTGCACAGTTATTAGCTGCCAAAAAGATAAGAAATAAAAAAAAAGTTATTTTTTTCATAAATATATAATTAGAATTATTATTAACTAACTTTGTAGCAAAGTTAGTTTTTTTCAAATTGAAAAATATTTTAAATTGTTCATTTTTTTATTTGCCATTAATCCACAACTTGTAGTAGCGAAAAGTCGAAATGTCTGTCAGAATTGGTCTGATACAAATTTGAGACACGGTGAGTATCGGGAATTGAGCCTGCCTGTCAACAAGTGCTGGCGTTCTCAATGGTGATGTGCAATATTTTAAGTGTTTTTCATAATTCCGTTATTGTATAATTTCTGATAAATATTATTGTTATTGGATATGAAATCGTAATATATTTGTAAAGGAAATTTGTAAATCATAGAAAAACAAACGGTTGTATTTACGGCATGGTTTTGGCTAATACATTGTTTAATTTTATATGTAACAAATGGTTAGAATAATAACATGAATTTATTGCTGATTAATTGTGAGCAACTTAATTTTTTTATTATATTTGGCCTGGTTTATTTTAATTTGAAAAGTATAAACTTTTATTAAATGTCTAATTTTATTTTTATTAACCTAATTTTTATCGTATGAAAAAATTATTACTGTTAGTGTTTACTGCAACACTAGTGCTTTTTTTCACGCCAACATCCTATGCTCAAAGGAGTAGTAGTGTGAAAGTAGCAAACAATGCTGAGCTTATTAAAGCTTTGAACAATCCTAACGTAAATTCCTATGAGATTACTCATGCAGGTTTTTACGATGCTATTTTACTTAACGCCAACGAAGGTACCTTTGTCTTTAAAGGCAATGGTGATCGTGGTAACTGTCAATATTGGATTAACACCAATAATGTTTGTTTTGATGGTGATACTACCACCAATGTTGCAGAATCAGGTGTTATTTCAACCGGAGGTGCAACTTGCCCTGGTGTTAACGAGGGATCTTGGACGGTTGAGAACAAGCCTGCAGGATCAACTGTCACTTTTATGGATGCTATTAATGTAGATACTATGCATTTTTATGTTGATATGCCTGGTATTTATGAATTAAAAAATACGTGGTACGACAGTCATGGAATGTTTTTAGGCTCTGCACAAACGCAGTACACTTTCTACAGCCAACCTGTAATTACCCAACTTGAGGCTGTACCTGATTCGGTTTGTGGCTTGTCCACAACCATTAATTTTAATTATGATGTGGGTACCTATAACCATGGTGATACTGTAGTTACATGGACGGTTAATGGTGCAGATTCAACCTCTGTTTATCCAAAAGTTCCCGGGTCATTTACATTTTCTGTTCCGGCTTGTGGTACTTATGAAGTAAATTTACAGGTTACTGATTCATTAGGTTGCGGCAATGCTGACTCAACAATTTCCATTTATTTCTTTGATACTCCAGTTGTAGATGCTGATATAAATGTTGCCGGTGATACCATTTCTGTTTGCGGTTTAACTTACGGTTTTGCTCCTGATTATGCCTTTGATTGCGCTAATGGAGTTCCTACTTCTACTACTTGGTCTTCTACTGCTACAGGAGCTTTATGGAGTAATGATACGGTTACCGTAGCCGATTGTGGCACTTACACTTTTTATTATACAGTAGTAAACGGGCCTTGTTCAGCTACCGATAGCCTCGTAGTGAAATTCTTCGATACACCGGTTGTAGATGCCGATACAAATGTTGTCGGCGATACCGTTTCCGTTTGCGGTTTAACTTACGGTTTTGGTCCTGATTACACCATAGCTTGTGATAATGGAGATACTCCTACAACAGATTGGTCAGGAACGGGTATGTGGAGTAACGATACGGTAACAGTAACTTCATGTGGTACTTACACCTATGTTTATACAGTAGTTAATGGTCCATGTTCAGCTACCGACACTCTTGTAGTTAAATTTTATGATACACCAGATGTTATGGCTAATCTTGATGGTGATACCGTGTCGGTTTGTGGATTAAATTATATTATGTCTCCTTATGTCATGGTATCTTGTACAAACGGTGGAACAATTGATTCTCTGTGGTATGGTACTGGCTTGACATTTAATGGTAATACTGCTACTGCAGACACATGTGGTACTTATACAGCTTACTTCCAAATTACAAACGGACCTTGTATGAAAACAGATTCTGTTTTGCTTAAGTTTTATGGTACTCCTGTCGTAAGTGCCGGAATCGGCGATACAATATGCGGCCTAACAGCTTCACTTGACGGATCTTATACTGCTGCATGTACAAATGGCGATACACCTACAGTACAATGGACAAAAGTAAGTGGTCCCGGACATGTTGTGTTTGACCCCGCTTCAGCTGATCAGGATAATGTTAATTATGAAGTGGATTCCTGTGGTGCTTATACATTTAGGTATACTGTAACCAACGGGCCATGTGTTGATAGCGCCGATGTTGATTTCTTCTTTACCGATACACCAACTATTGTATTGGATATGGTGGCTGATACGGTTTGTGGATTTACCACTTCCCTTTACGCTAATTATACAGCCCATTGTTTAAATGGAGACACAGCTTATATGACCGGTGTTGGTGTTGATTCAATTACTGTTGATCTGGCATCCAATGCCTATACAGTTTATGTTGATAGTTGTGGCCCTTATGACATTACTTATCATGTTGTAAACGGTCCTTGTTCAATTGATTCAACCTTTACCATTGTATTTTTCCAAACACCTGAGCCAACCATCAATGGTGATACTGCTGTTTATACCTGTTCTACTACTGAGTATTACCCAACCGATCCCGGTTGTAACGATCCTGACGGGATTACCTATACCTGGAATGTGGGTGGTGGTATATTCTCAAGTGGAAATACTGTTGTTACTACTACCGGTAATACACCGGTTCAGGTTACCTGGGACAATGATTATAGCTTAATGGGTTTTGTTAAGGTTCATGCTGATGTTTCAGGAGTTGATAACTGTGGTGGTGACGATTCAATTGCCATTACCAAAATGATGCCTACACTTGAAGGCCAGGTTAAATACTGGAATAGTGTTGAAACTTACATGCCAACTCCTTATGCAACCAATGATTATTGCACCATTCCATTTGATTACTTCTATGTTACACTGTATCATATTAACGCAAATCAAGAATGGGATTCAATCGCTACTGCTTATGTACAGCCTCGTTTGATGGAAGACCTTAACGAGCTAATGTCATATTTTACTTTCAATCTTGATACTTACGTGTATGGTTGTGAAGCTGACTACAGACTGAAAGTTTGGGATGGTGGATTTGTTTATCATAATAATCCCCCGGCTCCTGCAGAAAATACGACACTTGGTAACAACTATACTTATAATAATTGGGGTGGCGTTAATGCTACTGACGCGTTGGCAATACAGTTAATGGCTGCTAATGTTGAAATTTCAGCTGCACCATATAATTATGCCTGGGTTAATACAATAAGTAAGTCACCTGCTTATGGATACTATTCATTTGGAATTGCTGATGTTAACAGAACAGGATCCATTACAGCGCTTGATGCACTAACAGCCAAATATCGTGCAGTAGGTTTGCTCGGAAGCTATCCTAATAATGGTAGTACAAACCAATTTAGCCCTAACTTTAAAGTTACCGGTAGAATGGTTGATTCATTACCTGAGATTACTTTCCCGGCACCATTTGATTCAACAAATGTAAACGATGTTCCATTTGCACATAGTGGAAATGAATACATGTACTTCCAGTCGGCTATAAATCATAAGTATTCTTCTGATTCGTTGCCATGGGCAGGAGCTAAAAACTACATTAACCTTTACTACGAATCACTTGGTGATGTTAATGCAAGTTATATCCCACCGGGATCAGGATTGAAAGCTCAGTCAAATATGGAACTTACTTATAGTGGTTTAGCTTCTACACAAGTTGGCGAAGAGATGACTATTCCTGTAAGTGTTGACCGTTCTGTTGAGGCAGGTGCTGTAACCTTAAGCTTTAACTATCGCAACGACCTTATCGAAGTGTTGGGTACAAACTTCTCCGATGATGATATGTTCATCAATCAGGAAGAGGGTGTTCTGAATATTGCATGGTTCAGCACAACTCCGTTAGAGTTGAATGAAAATGCAACCATAGCTCAAATCAGAGTTCGTGTATTAGCTGATATTCCTGCCGGAACAGAATTGTTCAAGCTGAATGCTATTACCGAAATTGCTGATGCTAATGCCAATCCAATTAACAATGTTAATTTGAAATCTATTGGTGTTACAACCGAAAAAGGTATACTTAACGGTACCGAATTAACAACAAGCAACTATCCTAACCCATTTAATAACGCTACAACCATTAGCTATACATTACCTGAAAACGGTAAAGTTAAAGTTGACGTTTACAATAGTGTGGGTATGTTGGTTACTACTCTTGTTGATGAATATCAGGAGTCAGGTGTACAAAATGCTGTATTTACTTCCGGCAATGTTAAACCTGGTGTTTACTTCTATAACATCACAGTTCAGGGCGAGTCAAATAACTACTCTGCTGTTAAGAGAATGATTGTTGTTCACTAATTCCTAAAATCAAATGTATTTGGGGCAATTGCCCCAAATACATTGATTTATTAAAATCATAAAAAAATTATTAGAATTATTTTTCATGCAGACCTATCATAACATAATTACAAATTTAAGCAGGCTTTTAACTGTAATGATTACTATCTTAGTATTCAACACGGTGGCTATTAGTCAGCCTTCTGTAAGAATGCAAAAAATGACGGGTTGTAGCAACACGGAAGTGCTTATTCCTATCGAAGTTGTCAACATGCAAAACATAGCTGCGCTTACCTTATTTATAAAAGTGGACACAAGTACGGTGGAGTATGTTGGGGTAGAGGATGTGAATGCAGTATTTGCTGCGGGAGATTTTGTAGGAGGTGAAAACCAAAATGCACAATTGTTCACAGTAAATTGGTTCAGCTTATCACCAGCCTCAATCGATAGTGGTTTAATATGCAATATTCGTGTGGTATTGAAGGGAAATTCTTGTGATTTGTTATTTGAAAATGACTGTGAATTTGTTAATCCTGATTTGACGACAGTAGATAATGTTGACTATGTTAATGGTTCGATATTGGCTTTGGGTTCTTATGTTCCTGACCCTTTATCACAAACTGTCCTTGAGGGCAGTAACGTTAACATTAGTTTGACGGGTATTGCTGATGGTCTTACTCTGCTTTGGCAAACAGCTACTGGTGAAGACTGGGTTAACCTCGAAGAGAACGCAACGTTTAATGGTGTTGAATCAACTAAGCTTACAATTAATTCTGTATCAAAAGAGTTGAATGAAAATAGGTTCAGATGCTTAATATCAAATAATATGTGTTCTGAAGGGACTGCTGAAAGTGAACTTTATGTTACACCCAATGCAGTAAATAATAAGCTCGATCAAAACTCGATTGCTCCATTGCAGGTATATCCTAACCCTTTTAGTAATATTTTGAATTGTAAAATTAATTCAAATATTAATAGGGGACAGGTTATATTAACCAATGTTGAAGGAGAGATTATTAAAGTAGTTAAGCTTAGCAATGTATATGTTGGTGATACCAGGTCTATCGAATTGTCAGACATGGCAAGCGGCACTTACTTTGTGAGCTTGTTTGATCAGCAAAAGATGATTTCGTCTGCTATAGTGATTAGAAATTGACAGATGTTTATGATTTTATAAGGAAATTTATTTTAAACAATTAAATACTCAAAATATGTTAAAAAAAATATTACAACTCATTGTGGTTTTGTTGATAGCCGCGCAGGGGGTAATGGCTCAAACAGTACAGATAGCTTCTGTCACCCAGCCACCGGGAGATATTTCGGTACAGGTGGACATGCTCGGGTTTACCGGGTCTAACGGTTCTGTAGCTGCCATTACCTATAAAATAGGATATAATCCTGATTTATTAGACTTTGACGGCATCACTAACACACAATTAGCTGGTGGTTGGACAGCAAATGCAAGTGGTAATTATATTTATATTGTTTATACCAGTTCACCCAACGGTGGCGCAGGTGTAGGATATGACATTAATGGTAAAGCTTTTGATTTGCAACTTCATTATAAGGGAGGATTTACAGGCGATTTAGCCTTTGAGACTTCTGTTTGTGAAGTATCCAATAGCAGTTTAGCTATAATTCCAGCTACTTATATTGACGGTTCTGTTACCCAGTCAACGGCTGTTGGAACAGTAAGTATGACTACCGTTACCGATACCATTGGTAACACGGTAAACATGCCTGTTACTATGCAAGGTGCAGGCTTTACTAATGTTAGTAGCTTTACTTTTGTTGTTCAATACGATGATACTGAGTTATCCTATTCAGGAGTTACTGGTAGTGTCGTTACAGGACTTACAGCCAATACTAATAATGGTGTACTTACCATTGAATGGACTGGTACAGCAGCTGACTTTTCAAGTGCAACGCATTTATTTGATATCGAATTTGTTTACAATTGGGGTGATGCAGATGTTCAATTTGCCCCTGGTTGTGAAGTTGACGATGCCGGTCTGAATGCTCTTGCAGTTGATTATACCGACGGATTAATTAATTCCGTTTCTTCCACACGTTCACTGACTATTCAAAATGTTGCGGCTACCACTGATACGATAGCTACTCCTGTAAATGTACCTGTTGTGGCCGCTGGCTTTACAGGTGATTTAGTTGGAGCAATAACATTGAAATTCAGTTATGATGACTCTAAATTAACCTATACCGGTTATGCTGCTCAACAGCTTTCGGGCTGGACGGTTAACAGTACAACCGCTGGCATGGTTACTTTTCAATGGAGTAGCACAACAGGGGTTGCTTTGACTGATAATAATTTGATTACACTTAATTTTAATTATGCTACTATAGGTGGATTAGCAAACGTTAGTTTTGCCGGCGGTACCATTATTAAAGATAATCAATCTGTTACTTTACCAGCATCATTTGTAGATGGCTCGGTAGCTAACTTTAGTGTTGGTGGACAGCTAACTTACGATGATGGTGGTATCCACCCTAT
>Ga0164318_10006488_pt1 | contig 11316 bp, 11 predicted proteins | sample GuaBasSedimGuay9_FD_113734 | JGI IMG/M metagenome (GOLD analysis project Ga0164318, IMG submission 113734) | Subseafloor sediment microbial communities from Guaymas Basin, Gulf of California, Mexico - Guay9, Core 4571-4, 0-3 cm | ecosystem: Environmental > Aquatic > Marine > Hydrothermal vents... | reverse complement strand
GAATTTATTGAATGGTTTAATAATCATCGATACCACATGGGTATCCATGATTATCCTGCCAATGTATATTTTTCAAAAAATGTTACCGATGTTACTTGACAATACACTTCCGAAAATTTTAAAAAGAAAATGCATTTACAGAAAATCGGGGGTTCTGGAACAGAGATAGTTCTGGTATTGCAGCGAATCACCCCCACTGGAGGTGGTCGCAATGAAAGTATTGGGAAAACACATAATAGCGGAATTGTACGGTGTTTCGAGTGACCTCATCTCCAGGGAGGAGAAGGTGAGGGAAATCGTCGATAAGGTTATAGAGGATGCAAAAATAGAGGCAGTGGGTTCTGTATACAAGCAATTTGAACCCCATGGGGTAACATGCATCGTTCTCATATCAGAATCACACATCTCCATTCATACTTGGCCGGAATATGAGCTCGTTAATCTGGATGTTTTTACATGCGGCGACTCCCAGCAGGCGGAAGTGGCTTTTCAATCATTTTTAAAATATTTTGCTCCAGAATCTTACAGACATTACGTGCTGGACAGAGGCTAAAATGGACAGGATAGAGAGGCAGATAATTTCTCTTCTTTTTCATAACCCTTCTTCAATATGGCGTCTTATAGATTTTCAGGATGCGTCTCTCCCAGAATTTTTTGGTATCATGGGAAAAATGGAGAAAGAGGGTATAATAGCAATAAAAAATGGCAGGGTGGAATTGACGGAAAAGGGAAAAGGAATTGCAAAAGATATTTCCTATGATGATTATCGCTGCCCTTACTGTGATTCCACTGGCTATAGAATAGCAAAGGAGGTGGAGGAGATCTACAGAAAAATAGTGGAGCGCCGTCCTCTTCCCGTCGAGATATACGACCAAGGTTACATAAGTACAGAAACGGTGCTGCGAAAACTGGCTTTCATAATGGAGAGGGGGGACGCAAGCGGAAGCATATTTGTTGTTGGAGACGATGATTTATTCAGTGTTGCCCTTGCTCTAACAAAAAAACCTGAAAGAGTGGTTGTGGTGGATATAGATGAAAGAGTAATCAATTACATAAATGAGGTAGCCAGAGAATACAACCTCCCTCTAAAAGCATACATACAGGATGTAAGGAAAGAAAATGGAAGATTCAGGGGGATATTTGATGTTTTTGTAACGGACCCAGTGGAAACCCTTCCGGGGATAAAATTGTTTTTATCTAGGGCAATCTCCTCCTTAAAAGGAATTGGCTCCTCTGGCTATTTCGGACTTACAACACTTGAGGCATCCAGAAAAAAATGGTATGAAATACAGCATATGCTGCATGACATGGGATTTGTTATAACCGACATAAGGCGAAGATTCCAGGTTTATCCTGATGATGGGAGGAACTTTTTCTCCTTCCAGGAAAAACTTCCAATAGTGAAAAAACTGGGATGCAGGATAGATTATAACTGGTATAGGTCTGCTCTTTACCGTGTTGAAGCAGTTGAAAACCCAAAACCTCTTATTGAAGGAGATGTGGAAATAGATGAAGAGTTTTACAGAGATGATGAAAGTTGGGCAACTCCCTATTGATTACAGAGTGTAACTCCTTAATACTTCAGGAATATATTCTATCAGGTCACCAGCCACCATTCCATAGCCGTAATCTTCGAACGCCATATTCCCTGCCATTCCGTTGATAAAGGCTGCCATGCAGGCTGAATGAAATGGTGTTATTTTTTTAGAAAGCATGCATGCTGTTATGCCAGCGAGAACATCTCCCGTGCCGCCAACGGTCATAGCTTCATTATGAACAACATTCATCTTCACTCTTTCCCCATCACTTATTATGTCCACGGCCCCCTTGAGCAGTATGGTGGCATTTCTTTTTTTTGCCTCCTCCATAACAATTTTTTTTCTCACATCCACATCTTGGGAAAGAGATATACCTGTAAATTTTTTAAATTCTCCTGCATGCGGGGTTATTATTGTCCTCCCATTAAAATCGATATCCCTCACTGCTGAAATGGCATCTGCGTCTATGACGAAATTTTTTTTATCCAGATATTTTTCAACAAGCACCCTGCATGCTTCCATGCTTTTCTCATTCTTTCCCATTCCAGGACCCAAAAGAATAACATCTGCCTTTTCTATTATATCCTCGATTTCATCTATGTTGTGGGATGAGAAATAATTCCCCTTCATTTCTTTAACGATGAGTTCTGGAGCAAAGGATGCCACCACCTTCCATACCCTTGAGGGAGTGCATACATAGGCAAGGTCGCACCCGCTCCTTAAAGAAGCCATGCCTGCCAGGGCTGGTGCCCCCGTGTAGGGACCACCTCCAATGACTGCCACAATTCCGTTGTCTCCTTTATGTCCATCTTTTTTTGGCTTTGGATAATAGAGCATTTCTCCAGCACCCACATACTTTTCTGCCTCTTCAGGAATTCCTATGTCCGCCACCACTATATCATCGCATATCTTTTTCATTCCATCCTTTATGAAGTGGAAGGTAACGGTCCTGTTTGCTTTTATGAAAATATCTCCTCTCATACCTGATGGAACATCCACAGAAAGAATGTATTTACCCGCTTTGTTCACCGCCTCCACCATCTCCCTGTATGGCTCCCTCAATTCACCTTTTATTCCAACCCCAAGAAGGGCGTCCACTATGCCATCGCATTTCTTAATCTGTTCTTCAAGATTTTCTGGTGTGTATGGAAAAATTGGCACTCCCATTGCCTTTGCTTTCCTATAATTCCTTTTTGCCAGTGAAGTCTTTGGCTTTCCAGCATATATCACCACAGCATTTTTTATATAACGGGCTGCCACATAGCCGTCCCCCCCATTATTGCCTGTTCCACATAGAACAAGCCATTTTTCATAGGGCAGTTTCTTTGTCTCCTCCGCCACCGCTCTGCCGGCATTTTCCATTAAAGTTTCTGCTCCCACTCCAAACCATTCTGCATTTTTGTCCAGAACCTTTGTTTTCATTTCCATGGTTAAGATTTAAATTGAGATATAAATATTATTGTGCGGAAGGAAAAAGGGGGTGGATGCATCTTTCACTCACCTTTGGATATCTTTATAGAAATTTCTGATATATTCATCAAAAAATGGTTTTTGCCACACAGTATATATTGGGAAATATCCGATGACTTTCTCCTTTGCCTCCTCAAAATAAAAGTGAGTAAGTTGTTCTGTGCTGGTTGTCCTCCCGAAAATTTCGGGGAGTAAAAAAGATGCGTTACTCTGCCTGCTTATTTTTTCTCCCAGCTGGATGAATCCCTTTGCAAATGATTCCATGGAATTTTTTATATCTTGACCCACATCAGCCGTCATGCCATACATGTCATAACCTGTAAAGTTAAATTTATCTATTGGAACCTTCAACCTCACTGTTCCATTAGCATTGAATACATCCATATCCACAAGCCCCCTCAACCATCCCTGCCATCCAATTTTTCCTGAAAATACTTCCCTTAATTTTGGAAGGATTTCCCGGGAAAAATTTAATGCTCTTTTCCAGCCAAGCACAAGTTCCAGCTCGTTTGAGGAAAAAAATATTTCAACATTTTCTTTTTCAGCAAATTTGGCTGCCTCTATTGTTTTATTTTCCAGGTTTTTCCAGAAATTTTCTTTTTGTATAATGGAGTCTGGTAAAGGACCAAAGAGGAAGAGCCTGCTTATGAATATGGGTATCAAGGAAACTGTCATTCCTGCATCATGAAATCTTTTTATATGATATTTTGCCAGTGAAAAGGAAAAAGGAAGAGGATTGATATCGCCGTTTCCACTCACCACATAACCAAGGAGCATAGAAACAGCACTAACATTTATCGACTGGAGATATTCCACGGAGACAAAATCCATCCACATCATGAAAAGTATGGGCTGTCTCAACATCAGAAAATAGTTTGTTGCCATATTCAGTCTCACTCCTCTGTATGCCACTTCTACATTATTTTTCATTCCTGGGTCCATTGCTACAGGATTTATTGCGAGTGCAATGAATAATATTACAATACCATATGCCCATATACCCTGAAAAATTTTCATGAACATTTTTGCCTCCCTTTATTAATTTGAAGAAGGTTTATAAATTTTCGCCATTTCCTGGTGCATCCCAAATTAGCCTGGAGAAATAAAAAAACTTAATAATATACATTTGTTTTGGAAACATGGAGATTGTTACATTTATTGCAGGCATAATCGTGGGTATAGTTGCAGTTTCAATTGCCGTTGAGTTTGCATGGAAAAAGAGTTTGCCGGAAAAGACCTGCAAATTGATAAAAAACTGGAGGCTCCATGAATTGAAGAATCCTCTGATTGTGGCAGAGAAACTCCTGGTTGATGCACCACCCGATGCAAAAATAGTTGTGGCTTCTCCCACCCCATATGCAAAAAATGCCAAAGAAAATGCTGAGGTGATGGGGAATTTTGCTGTGGGGCTTAATAAAGCATATATTTTTGCGGGAGAAATTAAAGAAGGACAGGTTGCAGTGGTTACATCAGATGAAGATATAATAAAGGAATTGAGAAGCGTTTTTTATGATTTTTACAGGAAACATGAAAAAGTTAAGCCCTATGTTTCAAGTGGGGAGGGGAGAATAAAGATAAGGGGTATTGTAAGGGCGGTCTTTCCCTACAGGGATGGATATATGATGCGTGTTTCCTATGAAAAAGGTCTTGTGGGAGTTATTCTCAAAGAAAAAATGGATGTAGAAGGGCGAAGAGTGGAAGTGGAGGGGGAAATGAAGGAATACCCCTTTATAAATCCCTACAATATAACGGTTCTTGATTAAATGAGCATACTCATAAAGGATTCGGTAATAATAACCCAGAATGAAAAGAGGGAAGTTTTGCATGGAGATGTTTATATAGAAGACGGAAGGATAGTGGAGGTGGGAAAAGCAGGAGTGGAAGCAGATTTTGTCATAGAAAGGAAGATTGTAATGCCAGGGCTCATAAATATGCATACACACCTGCCCATGACCCTGCTGCGAGGTTATGGAGATGATTTGCCCCTGGAACAGTGGCTTTCTACCCGCATATGGCCTGTGGAGGCTAAACTGAAGGAATGGCATATAAAAATAGGAACAAGGCTTGCATTGGCAGAGATGGTGGCAACAGGGACAACATGCTGTAACGACATGTATTTTTTTGAAGATGTTATTGCCGGGGAGGCAAAAAAATTTGGAATGAGATGTTATGCAGGTTTCAGCATAATAGATTTTGACACTCCAGAAATGAAAAAGGAAATGTTGTTTCCAGAATGTGAAAAATTCATAAAGAAATGGAAGGGAGATGAACTGATAACTCCTGTAGTTGCGCCCCATTCCACATATGCCTGTTCTCCTGAAACTCTTGATAACACGGCAGAAATAGCGAAAAAATATGATGCATTTGTTCATATTCATTGTTCCGAAACAAGGAATGAAGTATATGATGTGATGGAAAAATATAATGTTCGTCCTCTGGAACAGATAAAAAAACATGGATTGCTGGGGGAAAAAACCATGTTAGCCCATTGTGGATGGATTACTAAAGGGGAGGTGAGAGAAATTTCTTCTGCTAAATCATGTGTGGTTCATAATCCCGTGAGCAATATGAAACTGGCTACAGGCGGTTATACGCCCCTGCCCGAACTTTTCCAGGCAGGTGCTTCCGTCGCCTTGGGAACTGATGGAGCGGCAAGCAATAATAAACTGGATATGTTTGAAACCATGAAGTTTGCTGCCCTCATTCATAAACACCATAGATGGGATGCTTCCACAGTGAATGCTCAACAAACTTTGGATATGGCTACCATAAATGCTGCAGATTTCCTTGGATTAAATACAGGAAGAATTGAGGAGGGGAGGAAGGCTGATGTGATATGCCTTGATATGTCATCTCCAAATTTACTTCCTCGCCATAATATCATTTCCCATATTGTTTATGCTGCTTCAGGTTTCAATGTAAGTGATGTTGTAATAAATGGAAAAATGGTTATGCATGAGAGAAGATTCATGGAAATTGACGAAGAAAAATTATATGAAGAAGTGGAGAGGGCGAAGGAAGAACTTGTGGATGGATTACAGGAATAATTTTTTTAAACCTCATCAAACAGAAATCCATCCAGTACCTTCATTCTTTCTTCATATTCTTCAGGATGCAGGGATTTTACTATGGCTGATACGCTGCTCAGCAGGGAATTTCCATCCTGAGGTGTGAAACAGAACCCGAATATTTCCTTTCCTTTCCTCACCTTAACAGTTGGAGCCACCAGAACGGTTTGATTTAATATCCTTCCATAATGTCCATGGTCTCTGCCAAATGAAAAAACCAGACTCGCCAGTTTTTTATTTGTTATTGCCACCCTCCTTTCACTTGCAAAACGCTGTATCACTTCCTCATCACTTGTCTCTTTCTTAACCTCTATATCAAACCATATTGAATGCATGTACTGGCTATTCACTTTGAGAGCAGATGAAAAAACATTCAGGTCATAGCCAATGGTGTTATACAGATGCCATACATCCCTTGCATGGTGTGTTCCAAATCTGTCATCTTTGTGTGTGTTCACATATGGAGCGGGGATGAATTTTTCTTCCTGGGAAATATCGGTTGCCCTTCTTATACAAACAAATCTCCCGGAAACGAAGTTATCTGCCCCTCCATCAAGAGCAGCACATCTTATGGCAACTGCTATATTGTGGGTGTTGCAACTCACAATCTGGATATATTTTTCATCTTTGATTGCCTCATCATTTATTCCCACTGCATATGGCTTTCCGAAACCAAATTCAGAACCCTGGGCAATGAAGGTTTTGACATCCTTTTCGTATTTGGTATAGAATTTTTCCTTATTTTCCAGCCCCTTTCTTTTTGGTGAGCAGTCCACAACAACATCTGCCCTCTTAATGGCTTCTTCAGCAGTGTATGTGGGTTCAACTCCCAATTCCCTGAATTCATTTACTTTTTCCTCCCTTACAGTAAGAATCCCGCCCCTCCTAATCAATCCCTTTATTTTGGGGCGGTCTGTAAGCACGGGGCTATGTTTGTAAAAGGTTATCTCATCTATGCCCAGTTCCTTTTTTAAATCACATAATAATCCAATAAGTGGTTCACCTATTGTGCCTGTTCCAACAACATGGACGATGTTCATGTTGGGTAATCAAATTTACTTTTTAAATTTTATGAGCATCTCTATGACTGGCAGTTTTTCGCCCATCAGCATTCTTTCCAGTGCCCCCCCACCTGTGGAAACATAGGAGAACTTTTCCTCCAGCCCCAGCATGTTGATTGCCGCCGCCGTATGCCCGCCGCCCGCCATGGAGAAGGCGCTGGAGGAGGCAATGGCTTTGAGAATTTCCTCCGTTCCTTTCCTGTATTTTTCGTCTTCAAAAACTCCCATGGGTCCGGATATGAATATGGAAGCAGCCCTCCCTATTTCTTCCTTGAATTTTTCTATGCTCTCAGTCCCTATATCCTTTCCATCCCTGGTATCTGAAGGGATAATCAATTTTTCCCTATATTTTTCCATTATCCTTTTCACCCTTCCATCCACTTCCATATTATATTTTCCCATTGCAGCAAGAAACGCATTGGCGGGCATTCCTCCAAGCATTATTTTATCAGCCGTTCCATCTCCAAGCAACTTTTCAATAACATCTATGGCATTCTCATATTTTCCTCCTCCAAATATGAAAAGGCGTGGTCTCTCCGCCCTTTCCAGCAGCATTTCCACCATTTCCACTTCTTTCTGCATCAATCTTCCTGCAAAGGAGGGTAAAACGGGAATGAAACCAATGAGGGAACATTGCTTCCTGTGGGCTGCGGCAAAGGCATCATTGATAAATACATCTCCATATTTAGCCAGTTTCTGAATCATTTCTGCCTTTGAATGTTCTTCTGCCGATTTCTTTTCCATCTCCTCACTGCATTTCCTAACATTATCAAGCAGGAGAATCTCTCCTCCCTCAAGTTTTTTTATCTCCGTAATTGCTTTCTCCCCATAAACATCATCCACAAATTTTATTTCATCTCCCAGCAATCTGCTCATTTCTTCAGCATGCCTTTCCAGCCCTGTAAAATCCCATTTTCCAGGTCTTCCCTGGTGGGCAAGCATTATCACCCTTGCATTTTTCCCTTTTAACTCCCTCAATGTAGGAATCACCTTTCTCATTCTCCAGTTATCCAAGATGCGAAGTGTTTCTGGTTCAAGGGGAGAATTTATATCAATTCTTAAAATAACGCTTTTTCCTTCGAAATCAAAATCATCCATCGTGGGAAGCATAAAGTGAAATGTAAATTGTTAATAAAGATTTTTCTCGCTGGAGAGTGAAACTATTTATTTTCTTTTCCCAGTTTTTCAATCAATTCTCTCATTTTGTCCTTTAAATCTTCTCTTTCCATCGCCATCTCCACATTTATGCGGAGCCAGTCAAATTTGTCTCCCAGATCATATCTCCTTCCTCTAAATTCATAGGCATAGATATCCTCTTTCTCCAGCAGTAAATTAAGGGCATCTGTCAACTGAATCTCTCCATTTTTACCAGGATTCGTTTTTTCAATGCATTCAAATATGGAAGGGGTCAAAATATATCTTCCCATGATGGCTATTCTGGAGGAAGTTTCTCTGGCGTGCGGCTTCTCCAGCATTCTTTTTATCCTGTATATCCTCTTTTCCATTTCTTCCCCTTCAACTATCCCATATTTGCCCATTACCTCCTCATCCACTTTCTGGACTGCTATAACGCTCGCCCCATATTTTTCATATACCTTTTTTAACTGATGGGTGCATGGCTCGTTTGCCACTATTATATCATCTCCCAGTAGAACGGCAAATGTTTCCCCTCCAATATAATTTTTCGTAACATATATGGCATGCCCCAGCCCACGGGGCATTTTCTGGCGGATGTAAAATATTTCCGCCATACGGGAAATTCTTCTTATTTCCTCCAGTTTTTCTTCTTCTCCTCTCTCCTCCAACACCTTTTCCAGTTCATAGGCAATATCAAAATGGTTTTCTATAACCTCTTTTCCTCTCCCAGTCACAATAACAATGTCTTCGATACCCGATTCCACTGCTTCCTCAACAACATACTGGATGGCGGGTCTGTCTATTATGGGGAGCATTTCCTTGGGACTGTTCTTTGTTAAAGGGAGAAATCTTGTGCCCAGACCTGCTGCAGGTATAACCGCTTTCATTGTATGCATAATGGGATTGTTATTTAATTACTTTTCAATTTTTGGAGTTTGTGAACAAAAGAAAATGATATGGGGCGAAGCATTTATTTCCAGACATAAATTAATGAAACCTTCTCAATTCAAAAATTGATCCTAATTTTGTTTTCTCTTCCACAAATATTTGTTGTTATAATGGAATTCTATGCAACTGGGAAAACACCTCAAAATTTATAAATGGTTGCCTATACAACTTTTATGTCTTCGCTGGGGAAAATTATTTCTCGCATATACTGGTGCACGCAGGCATATATGGAACAAAAACTTGACAATTATGGTATAGGGAGTGGAGAGGTGGCTATCCTGATGTTGTTGCATCATAAAAATGCCATGAATCAGAAGGAAATTGCAGAAGAAATCCACATAAACAAAGCAACCGTTTCAAGGGAAATAGAAAAACTCATAAAAAATGGATATGTGGAAAGGAAAAGGAGTGGGGAAGACAGAAGGGGCTACATCATTATCCTCACTGAAAGAGGGGAGGAGATAATTCCAGAAATCAAGGAAATACTGTTGGAATGGAAAAAGGTAATCATGCATGGATTCAGCATGGGGGAGAGGGGTTTTATAATGAAGGCACTGGAAAAAATGGAGAGAAATGCCATAAGAGCAGTAAAAGGGGAGAAATAATGGAAAGGCTTACAGAGGGAGTGAAAACCCTTCTTGGAAATCCAAGAAAGGCGATAATAAAAATATCCATCCCCATGATAATAGGGATGTCAGCCCAGATGGTATACAATCTCGTGGATGCTATATGGGTTTCAGGGTTGGGAGCAGATGCTTTGGCAGCCGTTGGTTTCTTTTTTCCCTTCCTTTTTCTTTTGATGGCTCTTTCAACGGGCATAGGAATTGGAGGAAGTTCAGCCATATCCAGAAAGATAGGGGAGGGGAATAAGAAAGATGCTGATAGTGTTGCCCTTCATTCAATAATCCTTGGTTTTCTTGTCTCCATCATGGTGGGAATGCCATTTGCCATATTTTCCCCTCAAATCTTTTCTGGAATGGGGGCAGGGAAAACGACTGAGATGGCTGTTTCATATGCAACAATACTCTTTGCATTCTCTCCCTTCCTCTTCTTTTCTGGCATTTCAAATGCCATATTGAGGGGTGAGGGGGATGCAAAACGTTCCATGTATGCCATGCTTCTTGGTTCCATCACCAACATTTTCCTTGATCCCATAATGATATACTGGCTTAATCTGGGGGTGGCAGGGGCGGCTTGGGCTACAGCATTGTCCATGACACTCACCTCCATTATCATGTTTTACTGGCTTTTCATGAAAAAGGATACATTTGTTTCCATCCACTTTAATTCCTTTAAATTCAGATGGGATATCGTGAAGGAGATAATGAAGGTTGGATTGCCAGCATCTGTTGTTCAACTTTCCATGTCCTTTTCCATGATTGCTTTGAATATTATTGTTGTCAGGGCGGGAGGCACGGACGGAGTGGCTGTATTTACTACAGGATGGCGCATTGTGATGATAGGCACCCTTCCCCTACTCGGGATAGCAGCAGCAGTTACCGCCGTTACAGGCGCCGCCTATGGGGCAAGGGATGTAAAAAAACTGGATAATGCTTTTCTCTATGCTGTCAAACTTGGATTCATAATTGAAGGCATTGTAGCCTTATCCACCTATGTCTTTGCACCCTGGATTGTTATGCCCTTCACCTCCTCATCTGGCTCAGCGAGGATAGAAGGGGAGTTGATAAATTTTCTCCGAACCATAATATTCTTCTATCCATTTGTAACCTTTGGAATATTTTCATCAGCCATGTTTCAGGGAGTTGGAAGAGGAATAAATTCCCTGGCAGTCACAATTTTAAGAACCATCGTGCTTACCATACCCCTTGCCTACATCATGGGAATAGTAATGGGAACAGGGCTGGAGGGAATATGGAGAGGTATAGTCATTGGCAACAGCACCGCCGCAATAATAAGTTTTACATGGGCTAAACTTTATGTGAGTCATCTCAAGAAAATATATGCTCCTGTATAATCATTTCTTATATGCCACATATATATCTGCTTCAATCATTTTCATGTTACTGCTGAAATAATGATGAACAAAGTATATGTTTCCCTTTTCATCCAGACAGGGTTCGCCAGCAAAGGAGG
>Ga0164318_10006487_pt1 | contig 11318 bp, 10 predicted proteins | sample GuaBasSedimGuay9_FD_113734 | JGI IMG/M metagenome (GOLD analysis project Ga0164318, IMG submission 113734) | Subseafloor sediment microbial communities from Guaymas Basin, Gulf of California, Mexico - Guay9, Core 4571-4, 0-3 cm | ecosystem: Environmental > Aquatic > Marine > Hydrothermal vents... | reverse complement strand
TTTAGTAATAGTAGATATAACTCAAAATCAATTTGATGCTCTTTGTTCTTTTACTTATAATTTAGGGGCTGGAAATTTGAAGTCATCTACATTGTTAAAAAAAGTAAACACAAAAGATTTTAAGGGGGCAGCTGATGAGTTTTTAAAATGGACAAGAGCAGGAGGAAAGAAGCTTTCAGGGCTTGTAAGGAGAAGAGAAGCAGAGAGAGAATTGTTTTTAGCTTGATGTCTCCTCTCACTAAATAGAAGAGGATTCTTAATCCAAAGCCTAACTGGCTTTTTAATTTTAGAACGAAGGAATAAAAATGAAAAAGATAATAATTGTAACGTTAATGGTAAGTGCAGCAATGGCTGAAATGGCAACGATTCAACCTGTAAGAGAGCATAATTTCAAAGATGTATTGGTTATGCCAATAGTAGGAGCCGTGTTACTTCCAGGGTTAGTGCTTGGTGATTTGCAATGGCAGATTTATACTAATAGAGGGAATTGTAATGCTAAGCATAACATAATCACTTTATCCCCATTGGGTGTAGTTGTACCGTGTGATTCATGGTACAAGAAAAACTAATGGATAAGCTTGATGTGGCAATTGTTATTATGATGATAATTGTCTTGTTGATGTGGGTAGTTGAGACTACATAAAATGTTTGCTAGTCGATCTAAGGGTATAGTTAAAAAACCAGATTTTGGTAGGGTATACATATTTCGTATTACCTTATCTTGTGGTAAAACTATATGGAAACTAGGTATGACCCATAGTGATCGTGCTACTGACCGTATGTTTGAAGTACTGAGATCATTCTTTCAAGTACACAGGTATTCTCCTAAATGTGAACTTAAACGTGATAAGAAAGTATTAGTCCCTAGATTAGTAGAGAAACATATGCATAGCTTATTAGATGAATGGAAATATACCCCAAATAGACCTTCAGATGGAAGTACTGAGTTTTTTCATAACTTAGATGAAGAAGTGCTACTAGAGTATTTAGATAATTTTACTTACAATATGTTATTACAAACAACTAGTTTAAAAGAATCCGACTACACTAAAATATTAGATGCAATAGAAAAAACTACCCCTACCCCAATAATTGACAATACCCTTCCTTTTTAATCACACTATAATTACGCTATAATGACCTAATATATAAATAAGGATTATTATGAGTAAAGAACTAAAATTAGATTATATGGTGTCTATAGTAGGTAAACGACATAAAAAAGTGCTTACCCAAGAAGTAGTAGATGATATAAATACTTTAACAGTAGATCCAGAGTATGGGCAAGAGTTTCAAAATGCTATAGTTACACATACTTCAATCTTAGAGGGTAAAGATGGTTGGAGTTTAAATCAATACATAGATGCTGTAAAATTTTATAGTTTAACTGCAGCGTCTAATTCCCAAGTAGATGCTTATGTTAAAGTATTCCCTGAACGATTACAAGCTAGATTAGATAGAGGTCAAAATAAAGATGATATGCGTGGTGAAGCATCTAGGTTTAATGCTACTGAACTAGTTAATAGAATTAGGAGTAATGCATTAGTTCCATTACACCTAGTTAACCAAGGAACTACACAATTAGCTATTAATACACTTACAACACTTATGTTGAGTGGTAGATCAGAAGTAGCTAGAGTAAGTGCTGCTACGGCTCTTCTGAAGGAGCTCAGACCACCAGAAGCACAACAAGTAGAGTTACAGTTAGGTATGAGTGATGCAGCTATAGAAGCTCATGCTAAACAAGCTACACAGCTTACAGAAATAGCAGAAAATCAAAGAAGACTATTACAAGCGGGTATGAGTATTAATGATATACAACAAATTCATATTACTACAATAGATGCAGAGGTAGATGAGGATGAGTAGCACGGAATTAGTTTTACCTAAAGTACGAGTTGATAAATATAGTGTAAATGATTTATTAGACGCAGTTCATTATGATTTCCCTGGTTATACTCCATCTATACACAGTTTAGATTTCATGAATTTTATGCGGCTTGTTCTTGGAGAAGAGCCAGAAAATAAGAATAGCTTAGCCCAGTATTTTTTAATGGACGTTATATTTCAAGAAACGAACCCGTGGGAATATTATGGATTACAAAGTGATATAGCGCGACCTAATTATTTTGCAGTTATGTGCCATAGGGAGTTTAGTAAATCGGTATTACTAGGTTCTATGCTTACCTTGTATATGGCATATCGAGGTACCTTACCTGGATTTGGTAAAGTACAATTTGGTGGTTATATAGGTAATTCAGTACGAGGAGGGGTAAGACAAAATATGCAGACCATTGCCGGTGTATATAAAGATAGCGACTATTTACAAGATAAATTTGAATCAGCCCATTTTACTGATCAAGCAGTTAAATTTATTAGGCACCCTAAGAAAAATGCTAAAGGAATAATAACTAAACGAGAAGCTAAAGAAGGGCATAGAACTTTTGTAATGGAAGGGTATGGAGCTATGGCTGGGCCTAGGGGGTCTAGGGATGGACTAGTTAGACCACAATTTTTTATTATAGATGATGTTATTAAGAACGCTGCTGATGCTAGATCTGATGTTATATTAGGTAACGTGAATCAAATGATAGAAGAAGATATCGGGTATGCTTTGAGTACATCTAATAGTTTTTGTATATACATAGGTACTCCATTTAACCTAAGAGATCCACTTATGAATGCTTTGATTGATGGTACATGGACACCTATTGTGTTTCCTATTGCAGAAAAGATATCCCTAGATATAAAGAAGAAAGACTTTAGGGGCAGTTGGGAAGACAGGCATACTTATGAAAAAGTAATGACTAAATACAGAACTGCAGTGCATAAAGGTACACTAGCTGCATTTATGCAGGAGATGATGCTAAGAGTTGCCAGTGAAGAAGATAGAGTTATTAAAGATAATATGTTAGAAACAGTATTTGATAGATTAGATATTATGCGTAATGGTGCTATGTATAATTGGTATATTACAACTGATTTTACTACTACTGGATCTAAAAGCTCTGATTTTTCTGCTATGGCCGTATGGGCAGTTAGTAATAATGGTGATTATTTACTTGTAGACCTAGTTGTACGTAAGTTGGAACTTAAAGAGCAGTATACGAAGCTCTTAGAACTAGTTAGGAAGTACAAACCTATGACTGGGTATATAAATGTAGGTATAGAGACTTCAGGGCAGCAGAAAGCCCATATCTTTGCATTAAAAGAGCTTATGAGTAAACACAATACTTATTTTACAGTAGCTTTTCAAAAAGGTAAGAATACAGAAGGTATTATGAGAACTTCTAAAGATGGGAATAAATTTGAATACTTTATGAGAGTTGTGCCACTGTTTCAAACTGGTAAAATATGGTTTGCTAGAGAACTATTGGAAACTAGTGATTATAAAGAGTTAGAAACAGAATTAACTTATGTTACACATCTAGGTTTTGGGGCTAAACATGATGATGCCCTAGATATAGTATCACAGTTAAATGAGTTAAATATCATTATTCCTATGAAGAATAAAGCATTACCAGACCTTGGTAGTGATAAAGAATTATCTAAAAGTTACCATGAGATTTGGGAAGCTGAGGTTATAGAAGAATCTAGTAGCTCAATCATTTTTTAAATTTATGATATAATGAACTAACAAGCAATAAAAGAGGTTTTATGAAAAAGATGTATACACCTGAAATGGTTTTAGCTGCAACTAAGACTCTCGATGTTAGGGCCCAAAAACTTAGTGATGAAAAACTAAATGATATTATTAATGATGCTTACACAGAGTTGAGTAATATTTCTGCAGTATTTAGTGATGAGGAAGTAATAGCATTAGAGCCTTTTTATACCCTAGGTGAAGAGTTAGTTACTATAGATGTACAAGAAGATGTTACAGATATTTATGATTTATACCTTACTGAAGAAAATAAAGATAAAGATACTTATTTACACGGTATAGAAAAAATAAGAAATGAAAAAGTCATCTATAAAGATAATAGGTATAATGGTAGAGTTCATATAGATTTTAGTACTTTAGAAAATCCAGTAGATAATGCTGTTATAAAATATTATTATGTACCTACGTACACTACTGAAAACGTGTATATGGATGCACAAACTTGGCTAGCGTTTAAAAGTGCGTTAGGTGCTAGCTTATATGATATGTTACATGATGTAGAACGTAATGGACAAAAAAGAGCTGAATTAACTAGACGAGCTAAAAATATTATGCCAGATAGACCAGAGGATGCTAATGACCCATCTTATGGCCATATATTTACGGGGTTAACTCACTAATGGCTGCTAAAATAATATTAACCAATAAAGCACAGCAAGTAGGGGAAGTATCTAATAGTGATATAGTAAGCAGCGCTCTATATTTAAATAGATTAGTATATCAAGAGTTAAGGTCATTAGCTAAAAATAAAAATATTGTAGATAGAGTTAATGCAAAAAATATGCCTAATGAACTAATGACTTTATTTAATAGTTTTGATACACTGTTAAAGAATGGGACTGCTGATGAAAGTGTAAAAATTTTAGATGGTTATTTAGGTTCTTTAGGGGTAACTACCGAGTATATATATACTAAAGATATAATTAATATACCGAGTTGGATAGAAGTAGATACACAGGACCCATACCGCAATGTGATACATAAGGATAATTCAGGGGTAGTGTATAATGTAATTCATAATGATGAGTCAGAAGACTTTAACGTAGTTCATAGAACTGAAAACTTAACAATAGGAGCAGCTTATGCCTGAAACCACACTACCCCGTTCATTTATAGAGAATGTAAATACAGTAGCAAATGCAACAGTATTAGCCACAGGTGACATTATCGAAGATGCACGTATAGCAAGAGATGAGGCTGTAGCCGCAGCAGATAGAGCAGAAGTATCTGAAGTAAATGCAGATGATTCAGAATATATGTCTGAGCAATGGGCTCAAAAAGCTTATAACAATGAAGTAACACAAGATAAATATTCAGCTTTCCACTGGGCGGAAGTATCAAGACTTGAAGCAGCAGATAAAGTTATTAATGATATAGTCATATCTGTTAATTATACTTGGTCTTCTCAGAAGATTAGTGATTCATTAAGTGATAAAGCTAATGCTGTCCATACTCACACAAATGTGTATGAGCCAGTCATAACTAAGAACAGCGCGTTTAATAAGAACTTTTCTGCTAATGGTACGTCTATAGATGTAGCAAGAGGAGATCACGTACATGCAGATTATGAATTACTAATAGGGGATAAGGGTACTGCGTTTAATAAAGATTTTGGTGTAGTTTCAGGTACAGTCGCAGAAGGCTCTCATACTCACCCATATGAGCCAGAAATAGTAAAAAACACAGCATTTAATAGGAGTTTTGTAGTTGATCAGGCCAACCCTCTCACAGATGAAATACCAAGAGCTACACACACACATCTAGCTGAAACAATACCATATGATAATGATGAAAATACTGTTATTACTTCTGGTACTGTTCAAGGTGGTATGACACAATTAGATTCACAGATTGGTGCACTTAATATCTTTGAACGAGCCAATTTTACTGGTGGTATGTCTCTTTCTTCAGACGCTATAGGGGTGTCTGGTGTTGGTGTACCTACTAAAATTATTACTGGTATGAACATTGGTGCAGCATCTAAAAATACAGTGTATAGTAATGGTGCAATAATAATAAATTACCCAACTGTTCCAGAAAAGCTCATTGAAGGTTGGTATACATTTAGTTTAACTGTTGATAGAGAAGATAATACTGAATATACTATATATATGTATAGGAATGATGTTGTAATAGACTCTAGCTATATTATTAAGATTGGTGGTGTATCAACTCCCGCTGGTTTAAACAATGTTTCATTGACGTCTTTTCTTGCTGGACTTGAGAATGCTGATGAGTTATCTGTATATATATCAAATGATACCAATACTAACCCAGTAACTATATCTGGTTTTACTACATCATTTGCAGGTGCACCAGAAGGTGCTGTCATAGCCTCTGGTACATCTGTTGATCATTCAGATATAACCGGTACAGGAGCAGCTAACGGTGTTCATACTATATCTGATATTAAAGATCTTACTACAACCTTAGATACTAAAACAGATAAGACAATCCCAGATACAGCTGGAAACTTTGCAGCATTAGATATTAATGGTAACCTAATTGATTCTGGGGTAGAAAGTATAGCAGTTGGTACCGCCATGAACACAATTAATCCAGCAACACTAGATAATCTTATTGTTCAAACTACTGAGGGTGATGCTAAAGATGGTGGGTTGAAACTAACTGATTTAGCACTTGTTGGTGGTTCTTCCGTTACTGCATTTGAAGTAGGTACTGCAACTGCTGATACCCATGCTGCAACTAAATTACAACTAGAAGACGTTATTACTAACTCAGCTTCACAAGATGATTTTGATACACACACCCTAGACACTAACAACCCACATGGTGTAACTTCTTCTCAAATAGGTGCTGCATCAACAGTGCATACCCATGCTATTGAAGATACGGTTCTTCTACAGGACACACTAAATAATAAGTATAGTGAAGTAAATAGCCCAGGTACAGATAATATTGTTGCATTTGAAACTGGTGGAACACTTAAGGACTCTGGTGTAAGTTTTGAGACAATTGCCGCTAATACGGCCCTTGCTAATTCTAAAGTTAGTTCAGATACTTCAGGCCTTACTGCTGATTCAGTAACTAACCAAGTTGTACTTGAAGAGATTGAATATAGTGCTATTACACCTAACGCAGACACTCTTTACTTTATAAAGGAAGTATAATGATAAAATATGGTGGTATATCTATTGATAAAATAATGGTTGGTACTGCCACTATTGGTAAAGTTATGTATGGTGATGAACTAGTATGGCAAAATATTCAATGGATATACTATATGGATATGAACTATAATGATACAAATATAGCTACTGAGTTTACTTCTGTGTCTGGTACAAATACTTCTAGTAATGCTATAGTTGCTACTGATTATGATGGTTACGCTATATCAAAAGTATTAGGTGTTGCTGATGGGGCAGATAACCCGTCTACTACAGATGCTTTCCCGTTAATGACCAGTAACACTTCTCCAAGTGGAATATGTTCTCAATCACAAAATGATAGTGATGCCTATCAAGCTATGGATAGTGTTTTAAATAATGCAGCAGTATCAAGTGATGCTACACTACCTGCATGGTGGCAGTATGAGCCATCTTCCCCTATTGCTATAAATAAATACAGAATTCATAGTAATAGTGCTACTTCTTTTATTAAAGACTTTGAACTTCTTGGCTCTATTACTGGTAGCTTTACTGGGGAAGAAAAGTTATTACATATTGGCGTTGCTAATAATATTAATGAGTGGAACGATTGGTTTACATTTGTTAACAGCACTGAGTATAGCTACTATAGAATTAATATATTATCAAATTATGGCGGTACTACTTATCGAATAAGAGAATTAGAATTTGTTGAATCTCAATCAAATACAAGTGAAATTATAACAGCAATAGTATCTGATGGTGAACATTTACAATTTGAGGGTGAGTATAACTTTATTACCATTGATAATGGTGGTAGTGTAGTTGATACATTATACACTAATGCTCCATTAGTTGATGGGACTAACCTAGTTATCATAAAAAATGATTCAAGCGTACATGAAATGTCTGCCAGTAACGTTGATAATAGTACAGTTTCGATTGCACCGGTTATGACAACAAATAATTCACCCTATGGTTTAACTTCTGCCAGCAGTATAAATAGTGTGAATAATGACGCGTTTTGTGCGTTTGACCAGACTAATAATAATTGGGTTACCGCCCTAAATACACTTACTGGTACTATAGCTTATACTCATAATGTAAGTTATTTATTAACTTCATATTCTGTTGCAGCATTTAGCACTGGGCATTCTACTTCTCCACGTGATTGGACACTTGAGGGGAGTAATAATGCAACTGATTGGTCTAATGGAAGTTGGTCGATTATTGATACACAAGTTAACCAATCCATTCTGGGTGGTAGCGGGTCTATTTATGAAGTTTCACCTTCGTCTTCATACTCATCTTACAGGTTAGTTATTACTGCTAATAATGGTAGTCCTGACAATCTTGTTATTGCTGAGATTCGATTTATTTCTGAGCATATAACGATGAACACTAGTTCTATTACTAATGGTGAAATACCGTCTAGGACATTTATGATTGATGCAAAAGCAGAGTTTGATTTTGGATTAGGCTATATTGAAGCCACTAAAAGTAGTGATAATTACGTGTATAGCTCAGGTACTAACCCACCTTTTCTCTCGTCTACTAGAAAATATGATAATTTAGATTCTGATAATTTAGAAGGAGTAGGCATAATTTCAAAGGTTACACTACGTAATATTGATGATAGTATGTTAAAATTAACTGGTACAATTGCCAAATAAAGGAATAAAAAATGACAGATATATACCTAGAAGACCTTGTCTATGACAAACCAGAGATTGACACTAAACTTACAGATATCGATAATGATATTACTAGTGGTCTTGCATTAAAGATTAATAATAGTGATAGAGGCTCTCCAGGTGGAGTAGCAACTCTTGACGGTGTTGGTAAAGTGCCATACACTGGTTTACCGTTAGCTACTCTTGATGAAGCACTTGATACAACTAATGCAGTAACAGTGATGTCCCCACTTAGAGTTAATGAAGTTATAATTACAAAAGATTATATTACCAATAGTGATGCTGACGCAACCTATGGTGATCTTAAATCTAATGGTACTGTTATGATGCACGCTAATTATAACCCCCAAAATGATAAAGATATAGCTACAGTTGAGTATGTACAAACTGCATCATCAGGTGCATCACATAGTTATGTAGTTGATACTCAAGCAGAAATGATAGTTCTTACTGGGATTAATACTGGGGATACTTGTTTTGTTACTGGTGAAGTAGATCCGATGGACAATGGGGAATTTATTGCTAAAATGGATAACCCTGCAGCTATAGATGATTGGGTTGAACGAGAAAATAAAACAGCTTGGGGTGGAATCATTGGTACCCTTAGTGATCAAACAGACCTACAAGCTGTATTAAACACTCATACTACAGATATTAGTACTAATACTGCTGCTATAGCCTTAAACACGGCTAAAGAAACTAATACAATTACTAACCTTGGGGTTACGTATAGCGCTACTGAAGTAGGAATTACATCATCTGATGGTACAAACATTATTATCGATCCTGCAGATGCTACTGATGCTGGTGTGATGACTAGTGCGGATAAAGTAAAATTAGATGGTCTTGGTGGTGCTATAATTGCCACTATATATAGTGATAGTACTGGTGATGAACCAATACCAACACCTGGACAAGTATTCTATTCAGATAATACACTTAATTTGAATACTGAATATGGTACTACCCTTAATATTGGTAAAGAGCTTACTGATGAAGTATATAATAATACTGGGGCTACTATAACTAATGGGAGTCCAGTTGTTGTTACTGGTTTGTTTAATGGGATGCCGACTATTGGGTTAGCGCAAGCTAATACATTCTTGGGCTGTGATGATGTTATAGTAGCAACTATGGATATTCCTACTGGCACCATAGGAGCAGCTACTACATACGGTAAAGTAAATGATTTAGATCTATCAAGTTTTGCTCTAGGTGATAAACTATATGTGAGTGAAGCTACTCCGGGTATATACACAACTACTCCACCTAGTATAGCTACTTATGTTGGTACAGTACTTAGTAATGATGCTTTAACTGGTTCAATATATGTTAAACCTCAATCACATATCGTCTTACCTGAAGTAACTGCCTATATGAATGATGGTAATTTGGACACAAACACAATTACCACAGCTTATCAAAGAGTATCTGCATATACTACTTTTGGTAATGTAGTAATGGAATTTGACCCAAGCTTAAATAATGGTACAATTACTGTTCCAGCTACTGGTGTGTATTCTTTAGTTGTTAATTTAAGTTTTACATTTGATGCTGTGGGTAATGGAGAAGAATCATTCAATCTAAGATTAGTTGGTTCAGTATCCGGTAATAACGATATACCTATCACAGTTCCTAGAAATGGTGGTGCAGCTTCTGCTTTTCCTAAAATAAGTTTTGATGCAACTGCGGGTGAAGTATTTTACTTAGAAGTTGGTGGTGCTACAGATGATTTAACAACTCTTGTAGAACAGCTAATGTCATTTGAAATTACATCTAAACATATAAGATAAGGGAGCAAAATAATGAAATATATTATAACTAGAGGTAAGAATTTCTATTGTGAATTTGTTATTAAAGAGCCTGGAGAAGGGGTTCCTATGGATGTTACAGGAATGACTGGTACTTTCTCAATGACAGAAATAGGCAATAAACCGTGTACTGTGCTATCAACTGGGGTTAGTGTTGTTGATGGCATTAATGGGATTATATCAATAACTTTAACTGCGTCACAAACTGCTTCATTATTAGGTAGAAAAGGGTTTGCAGAAGATGGGTATCCACTTATAGCTACATACTCAGGTTCTCTTGACCTAATGCTTAGTCACCCTATTAATGTTCTAATATTAAAAATTTATATTCTTGATGATGGAACTGTAGAATGTCTTGCTTAGCTGAATTAGAAGTATCTTCACCAATAATGGTGGATGCTCAGATACAGAGATGGACTATATGTTCTGATGATATCTATCTTATGAAGTTCCATGAAGCGCCTCCTGCATGGCTTGAGGACATCATAGAAAACATTATGAATGATAGTGGGTTAGTAGATAGTGTGGCTGATTTAGAAGCTAGATTTGCTAACTTTGAAGAAGGTTACACCGAACATTTTTATGATTGGTATGAAGGAGATAAACATACTCTTGCTAAAGTTGAGAATATGTATGTTACTAACTCTGTGTTTAATGCTGGTATACAAGATATCAAAGTAACCTATGTTTCAAAAGATGAATCTGGTGCTTATTTTGATTTCCTTATGGGAGCATGGCAAACTGGTGCGGGTGGTGCATGGTTTAATGAAAGAGTGTCTGTAGTTTCAAATGTTGCATATTCTGCTGCTAAAAGTGTATCTACTCTTACTGCAACTATACAATCACAAAATTCTGCTATTAATGACATCATTGCAAACGTAGATGAACTAGAGAGTCAAGTAGATGGTAAAATAGAAACCTGGAAAGGTACATACCCAGTTGTTAACCCAGATGGTACATTAATAGATACTGCTGAACCATATGCTACATGGCTAGCTGCTGGTACCCTTAATGAGCATACTGGTGATACCTATCTACATAC
>Ga0164318_10006485_pt1 | contig 11318 bp, 11 predicted proteins | sample GuaBasSedimGuay9_FD_113734 | JGI IMG/M metagenome (GOLD analysis project Ga0164318, IMG submission 113734) | Subseafloor sediment microbial communities from Guaymas Basin, Gulf of California, Mexico - Guay9, Core 4571-4, 0-3 cm | ecosystem: Environmental > Aquatic > Marine > Hydrothermal vents... | reverse complement strand
TGAGGAGAGGACAAAAACCCACATAGACATCGATAGCGAAAGTGGAGAGGTTTTTATAAGCAGCACGCATGAGACTGAAGACCCTCTAGCCGTCTGGAAAGCCAGGGATGTTGTGAGAGCTATTGGACGGGGCTTCAGTCCTGAAAAAGCCTTTAGACTTTTGGATGAAGGTGAAACACTTGAGGTTATTGATCTCACGGACATCCTCATAGGCAATGACAAGCACGCCCTCCCGAGGGTTAGAGGGAGAATTATCGGAAGGAGAGGGAGAACCAGAGAAATAATAGAAGAGATGAGCGGAGCGTATGTGAGCGTTTATGGAAAGACCGTTGCAATAATCGGAAATCCGATACAGGTTGAAATTGCAAAGAATGCCATTGAAAAACTCGCAAAGGGCTCACGTCACGGTTCCGTTTACAAGTATCTCGAAAGAAAGAAGAAAGATTTGGAGCTGGAGGAAATTAGCTATGAGAGGATTTGAACGTTGTGGAGGGAGTATCCATGGCTAAATCCGAAGCAAAGGAGCTCTTTAAGGAATTTAAAATCCAGAGTGTTAGTGAGTTCTTCAGAAGAAATGCCGCAATGCTCGGCTACACAGGGAAGGTGCGCTCCCTGACGACCATAATCCATGAAGCTGTTACCAACGCACTTGACGCATGTGAGGAAGCTGGAATCCTGCCCTATGTGAGGGTGGAAATTGAGGAACTCGGAAAGGAGCACTATAAAATCATAGTCGAGGACAATGGACCGGGTATTCCCGAGAAGTTCATAACCCATGTCTTTGGTAAGATGCTTGCGGGAACCAAGGCACACAGAAACATCCAGAGCAGGGGGCAGCAGGGTATAGGTATAAGCGGTGCCGTCATGTTTGCCCAGATGACGAGCGGAAAGGCAACCCGTGTAATAACATCCACGGGGGATGATGTTACTCTCGAGGCATGGGTGATGATAGACGTTGACAAAAATGAGGGCAAGGTTGTCAGGAAGATAAGACACAAGAACAGGGAAGGATGGAGAGGAACCAGGATTGAGATGGAGGTCAAGGATGTTAGATACATCCGCTCAAAGCAGGGGCCCTACTGGTATCTGAAGTTAACCGCGATAGCGAATCCCCATGCTCATATAGAGCTTATAGAACCGGATGGAAAACTCATAGTTTTCCCCAGGGGTAGCGAGGAGATTCCTGATCCTCCGGAGGAGATGAAACCTCATCCCCGCGGCGTGATCACGGACGATATCTTTAGAATGGCAAAAAAAACAAGGAGGAACAGCATAAAGCGATTCCTTGTGGGAGAATTCTCGAGAATCAGCGACCAGAAGGTTGATGAAATCGTCCGGTATATGGCAGCTCTGAGGCTCATAAAAAGTGTTGAAGAGGACAAAAAGAGAGAACAGCTCTATGAGAGGCTTGCAAATGGAGATGTGAAGCTGATTTTGAAGGGCTTTGGTAAAAGAGGAAAGGCTGTTTTGAGGGAAACCTCCAAAATCATGGAGAAGCCTCCCGAAAAGCTCACATGGCACGAAGCCGAGGAGATAATAGAGGCGTTCAAGTATATAAAGTTCCTTGCTCCCCCAACAAGTGGGCTGAGACCCATAGGGGATGAAAACATAGAGCGCGGGCTTGTGAATATACTGAGCCCTGAGTTTGTGACGTCTCTAACGAGACCCCCAAAAGTTTACCGTGGTGGAATTCCCTTCCAGGTTGAAGTGGGATTGGCCTTTGGCGGTAATTTAACGGGCTTTGATATTTTGAGGTATGCAAACAGGGTGCCGCTCCTCTTCGATGCGGGGTCATGTGTGACAACATCTGCAGTGAAGAGCGTGGAATGGAAGCGCTATAAAGTGGATAACCTTGAAGATGCACCTCTCGTAGTTTTTGTTAACGTGATAAGCGTCCACGTACCATATACAAGCACGGGCAAACAGAGCATAGCCAGCGAGAGCGAAATCTATGAGGAGATAAGGCTTGCATTAATGGAAGCGGGAAGAAGGCTAAAGCGCTATTTAAGCGGCAAGCATAAGAAGCTCCATCAGGTAAAGAGGAGAAAGACCCTTGAGAAGTATGTGAACGAAGTTGCTCAGGCTCTCTCAATATTAATTGAGAAGCCTCCGGAGGAGATTAGAACCCACTTCGTTAACCTAATCGAAAGGAGATTTGAAGAGGCTGCCCAATCGGAGGGAGGAGCATGATCAAGAAGGAAAAACCAAAGGAACGCTTCAGCTACGATCCCAAAAAAATCGTTAAGAAGCTTGAGGAAATAGGGAACCAGATTTATGAAGCTGTTAGGGAGGGCAGGAACCCCTACATAGATGTCCCAACGAGAGGAATAAGCAATATATACTACGATAAAAAATCGAAGCTCATCAAGATGGGAAAGCAGACTTCAAGGCGCTATTTTCTCCACGTTGCTCACGCGAGAAAGTTCATGCAGACACTCCTCATAGCCTCATACATAAAGCGGCTGGTGAGCGAGGGAAAGCACGCCAGCCTTAGAGAAGCATATTATGCCAACAAACACAGCATCGGAGGAAGCAAGGAGAACACCTTTGAAGATCAGAGCGAAAGCAACCCTATAATCGAGGATCTGGAGAGAACCCTTGGTGTTTTGAGAGAAGAGATGCACATAACGGCGGACAGAAGAGGCTACATCTACGGTGATATAACCATCCAGGACGGAGAGGATGAGTTCAACACATCGAGGCTCGGTATGGGAGGATGGGCCGTCCCCGGAACGGTGGAGCACCTAAAGTTCACCCAGATAAATGTGGATTACGCTCTGGTTGTGGAAACGGCCGCTATGGCTGATCGTTTAATTGAAGAAAAGTTTCCCAAGAAGCAAAATGCTCTAATTATAGCCACCCAAGGGCAGGCTTCAAGGGGTGTGAGACGTCTCATTCATCGTTTGCACTATGAGGAGGGGCTCCCAATAATAGTCTTCACAGATGGTGATCCCTATGGATGGTACATCTACTCCACCATAAAGCAGGGATCCATCAACCTGGCATATTTGAGCGATAAGCTCGCAACACCGGGAGCAAAATTTGTTGGAATGACGATGGATGATATAAAGCGCTATGGATTGGAGAGGGTTACGGAAAAGCTCAAAGGTGTTCCACCAAACAAGAAAGGAGGCCCCACCGCGGATTACAAGCGTATCCTTGAAGAGATGGAATATCCCTGGTTCCAGAATAAGGAGTGGCAGAGGCAGTTTAAGCTTGCATTGAAGCTGGGAGTGAGGATTGAGCAGCAGGCACTTGCCCACAAGAGCTTGGAATTTGTTGCCAAGGAGTACTTACCCGAAAAAATAGCCAATGAGGAACTGCTGCCATGACGACCACTGAAGAGCTGGTCTCCAGGGTTAATGTGATATTGGACGAGATAAAGGCAAATATGCCCAGGTTATTTGAGAGTAGCGTTCCTCATATCGCCTTTCAGCTGAACCGTCAGCTTAAAGTGCTGGAGGAATTGAGGAATGAACTTGAGAGGAGGGTGGGAATAACGACACCCTCCACGGCATTTCTCGAGAGAAGTCAGAGGGATCCAAACATTCACTGGATTTACAGGAAAAAACACAATCGACTTCTCGCTATAGACCGGGTGAAAAGTGCCATAATGGCACATAAGATTGCTCTGGGCCATATAGCGGCGAACTATCAGTTTTATGAAAATAAAAGGGAGATTGAGCTCAAGGACATAAAAGACCCGGAGAAGATTCGGGCAATACGGAGGGGGATTAGCATAGGAAGGCTGGAAATAGTGCCCTATCTCGGGTATTCCGGGGATATTTTGAGGATCCTTAGTCAGAAAGATGTTGAGGTTAGAGAAGCATTCAAAGCCATAAAGGGGAAGCTCAAGGAGAGAGGAACACTCAAAAGGGTGGGATATCATCTGGAGGTTGAATATTTCGAGAACAACAGGTTGAAGACAGCCAGGATAACCCTCCCCGAAGATGTGGATATAGATTATGAACTCAAAAAGAGGTACGGGCACCTCATAAGATGGAAAATATTGACCCCTGTAAAAACGAAGGGGATTTTGATAAACAATCATTTCACCGTGGATAATCTGGCCCTCGCTTATGCATCTCTAAACCCAAAGAAAGCCATGAACATGCTGGCATTTGATCTATTCAGGTATTACATAATAACGTCGGAGAAGGACAGGGAAGCACTGAGCCTATACCCCGATATCAAGATTTCAATTGACTGTCATTATTCTCTTTTTGATGAGCCCTTTAGAGGAGAACCCTTCTTTAGGACGGGTTTTGGCAGCATGCTCCTCATAAGAAAGGCAGAGGTAGAGAAGATGCTCGTGGGAAAAAGGAGCAATATATCAACCATTCCCAATTACCTCCTAGGAGCGATTATATTCTATGGCACAAGCCCATACAATGAAAGAGAAACCTCCGAATTTCTGGGGTTGAGCGAGAAGGAGGTCCAGGATGCACTGTGGAAGATTGCAATATCCGGAATCCCCCTTGAGATTTTTGGAGATCGGAGGAAATTTGAAAAATTCATGCCCAAGGAGGAGATAGTTGTGGAGTTTTTAAAAGCCCTTGAAGAGGGAGAGGGTGATGATGGAGCTAAAGGCAAGAAACAACGAAGAGCTTCTAAGAAAGATAGACGAAAATCTTGAACCCGGTGTGGTTGAGGTCTACATTAATTTGAGACCCACTAGGGAGATAGTTGTTAGAATTCTCAAGAGGGCACCAACCGTCAAAGTTATAGGGTGTCCTCCAAGCCTCTATCCAAAGGTCTCCAGGAAGGTTATAACGGCACTCGACAGGATAGGGATTAAGCTCATCCCCGTGAAGCACCCGAGGGGGAGGCCGAGAAAATATGATGACGGCACGATGGCAAAGGTGAAGCGCATGCTGAGGAACGGAAAGAGCCTGAAGGAGATTAGCAGGGAGCTTGGCATTCCCCTGAGGACCCTTTACTATATGGTGAACGGCAAATGAGAAGGGTTTTGCTTTTTCTATCCTTTTTCATTCTCATTGCAATGCTTTTTGGAGCAACGGCGGAACGGGGCACGGGTGCCTTCAACATAGAATGGATTTATTTCGGAATGTGGGTCTTTCTCCTCGCTCTCTTCGGGGTGGTTTCATGGTTCATCATGGCTCATGGCATTCCTGTGGCTCCCAGAAAGAGGAAAAGCATGGGAAAAAGGGATATCCTAATGCTGATTTTGACGGTCGCTGCATTGATATTCGCCATTAATCGTCTTCTTTCGGAAAAGCCGGAACTCGAAAAACCTGCTCCGGGCCCCAAACTAAGATATCCCGAGATAAATCTCTTCAATTTCTCGTCATCCCTCAAAATATTCTATTCACCATTTCAGTGGTATCTCTATGCTCTCCCTCTCGTAATTTTGGTCATTCTACTGCTGCATTTTAGAAAGAGGCACAGGATGGATGAGGAACTTCCCATTTTTGAACCGGAGCTGACCTTTGACAGCATAGAAGGAACGGAGGATGAGAGGGTTATAAAGATGTATAAGAACCTCGTTGCCGGGCTCATTAAAAAGGGTTATCCATACCAGAAGAGCTGGACCCATTGGGAGCATGAAGAGCACCTCAAGAACATATTTGAGGACCTGCAGGATCTCCACACTCTAACCGCAATATTTGAAAAGGCAAAATACGGAAAGAAGCTGAGTGAGGGAGATGTTAAAAAAGCCAGGGAGAGCTATGAAAAACTCATACAATTCCTCCGCTAGCCCCCCGAGACCACAGGGATGATCTCAACGTAGTCCCCCTCATTAATCCTCGTGTCCTCCAGGACAACTTTGCCGTTGACCTTTGCCACAGCGCTCTCCGTATTGAAACCCATCTCCTTGATGACATCCTTCACCTTCATGCCCTTATGCCACTCCATCTCCTTCTCAATTCTCCTTCCTATGACCTTGATCCTTATCATTCTCCCCACCATGCGCTATCTTGAAGGAGGGCTTATTAAGTTTGAGGTATGAGTTTGAGGTAAGAGATTAAAAAGAAAAATCACATGAGCATTCCTTCAAGCTTCTCGACAAAGCGGGTGCTCCTCTTTATGTCCGCGAAGTATTCCTTGGCTTTTTCAACGTGTTCCTTCTCCACCCTTTCCTTCGCCAGAACACTGGCAGGTGCTAGGAGCTGCACGGCATATCTCAAACTCGTCTTCTCGCCCAGCTCTGCAAGGTATTCAACCGCCTCTTCACTTATCTCAATGCCCTCCTCATGCGCCCTTATCTTAACTATCTCCCTCACCTCGTCCCGCCTGTAAGGTTCGGTGTTTATTATCAAGAGGCGGTCGAGCATGTCTATTGGAATGCCGTGGGGTGCTTCTATTCCCGTTCCCCTGATGTTAGTGGTTCCCCTGTTGGTAGCGAGGATTAAAATTGGTGCCAGCTCTCCTTCCATTGCCCTGGCCAAGAAGGAGAAAGCTTCGATATCAAGCATGTGGCACTCATCTATGAACAGAACTCCGGGAACGAGGCGTGCTTTTCCTTCCTCTATCCATCCTTTAACTGCCTGATCAACCCTCTCCCTGATATCGTCGTTTATCTCCATTCCTCCCCCAAAGAAGAGGCTCACGAGCCCGCCACTTCTTGCATTGACCGTATCGAGATCATGGAGTGTGACGGTATAGGTGAACTCCTTAATTTTAAGAACCGGACCCGTTGGAAGGTTAACCTTTTTCTTCAGGAATATGCCCTCCTCCTCTTTCGTTGTTCCGAGCTTTGAGACCCTTCCACTTTCGGCATCTATCTGGATGACGTCTCCCTCTTCAATTCCTCCCTCCAGAATTTGATAGGCGATTTCCCTTCCAACCCTGATGGTCTTGGTGTCGTCCTTTGTCTTTAAGGTTATCAGAGCACTTTCAGGGACTTCCACATAGGGATTGAATGGATGCCTCGCCCTCTTAATCTCGATCTTCTCAAGCATACCTTCGTAGACCTTCCTCTCCTCACTTATTCTAACGCCTATGGCTCTTCTGAGTGCCTGCTTCAAAAACTCCGTTTTCTTCATCTCTGCAGAGTATATCTCACTACCCGCTATCTGCACAAAGGGGACATCCTCACCGAGTTCTTTGGCAATTCCCATTGCAATTGCTGTTTTTCCACTCCCTGTTGGACCGGCTAGGAGAATTCCCTTTCCGGCAAACTTGCCCTTCTTGATCAAATGCACGGCTATTCCTGCTGCCTCCCGTGCTTTTATTTGCCCCACCATGCCATCTCCCATGAACTTAGCTTTTCCCTTCTCATCAAGACCGAGTCCCCTTATGTGGGAATGGCTCCCAACGCGCTCAAAGCTTATCTTGGCAACCTCTTCAATAAGTGCCATGTTCTCACCCCCTTTAAATCCCATTTTGTAATTAAAAGATTGGCTTAAAAAATTAACGCGGGGGTCATCTGACGGTACCGACCATAATATCAATGGCTTCTTTCAGAAGTTCCACATCCCCTTTTTCTTTATTGTGTTCCTTGAGCTTTCTGTACAGGATTTTTAGGTTCTTAAATGAGCTCATGGTACGCTGGTCCTTCGGGATTCTTCTGGCATCCGCAATGCTTAGTTTGACACCGAATTCCTCTCTAATGAGATTGAGCCAGATGTGCTCGTCAAGCTTAGGAAGCCTCATAGTTATGGGAAAGGTCATATTCCATCTCCCATCCCCACCTGTTTCAACTATTATCGTAAAGTTTACCGGTATTTTATAGCGTCTATCTCTGAAGTTGAAGTCCACATAGCCGCGTTTTTTAATCCGTCTCAACCTCTTTACGAGCTGTTTTGGCGGTTCATATAAAACCAAAAAGCCCTTCATGGCTTTCAGGAATATCGGAGCCGAAAAAACTCTTTCCTCTATTTTCTTAAACTCAAAGTCATCCATTGAATCCACATAGTAGTCCCAGTATATGATGGGTGTTTTCACGAGAACCTTATCGACGGCGGATGAAATCTCCCTATGATACTCCTTGTCGAAAATTTGAATCAAGAGTGACTCCTCCACCTCCATATTCCGGGGAATTAAAACCTGCCCCTGTATTGCCTCTTTGAGAATTGTTTCCAGATCAATCTCAGCCTCGTTGATCACGAGCATGTCCTGCATAAGATTGAGGAGATTGAACTGCTTTATATATTCCTTTGGGATCTCTCCCGCCGGTATCTTTTCCAGATCAATGTATGGTTCAACCTCTTTGAGTTCTTCTTCCATTCTTTCAGGCTTTTTCTGCTTTTTAAGTGTCTCATAGAGTTCCCTGCTTATTGCAGTTATCTGATATATGGAGTCCTTGTATTTTGTGTAGAGAATGCCATTTGAAATCAGCTTTAAACCCAGACGTGACAGATACGCGGAGAGTTCTTCCTCTGTTTTTGTGGATATTATTTCCTTTTCGGATACATCTTCGACTCCTTCATCCACCACTATGAAATCCATCGGATGTATTCCCTTTTCATAGAAGAAGGAGTTCAGCAGAGCCAGCGCTTTTGTTTTATCCTCAGCATAAACCTTTATGAAATCAATAACATCATTTTCTTTAATCCCTATAAAAACTAGGGAATCGTAGCGTTCCTTGGGTGTTAGAATATCCTCAGGCATTTTTCAACCCCATAATTTTTAACCCTAAAAATATAAAAAATTTTTTGAATAGGAAAAAGTCAGATGCTCATGAAGCCCAGGGGCTCTCCCGTGTCCAGATTCAAAATCTTTATTTCCCTCTTTTGAGTGTCTATGAACGCCACACTCTTTATCCCGCTCACGTATCCCCCAACTTCTCCGGGATTGAGGAGTATGGTTCTCCCGAGCTCCGCTATCTCATACCTATGCGTGTGTCCCCGTATGACTATGTCGTAGAGCTGGCTTCTTACGAAGGCTTCCACGACCCGCTGATCAGTTCCATGGAGAACAGCTATTTTTATTCCATCCACATCCATTTCCAGAATCTCATCCTCCACTCCTATGGCTTCTTTTAGGCCCCTCCTCTCACCGTCATTGTTTCCAAAAACCCCCTTCATTGGAGCCTTAAGTTTTGAAAGCTCCCTTTTAACGAAAGGGGCAACGTAGTCACCGCAATGTATAACCAGATCCACGCCTTCCCTGTTGAAGAGCTCAACAGCCTTTGCTATCGCCGGTAAATTATCATGAGTATCACTCATCACCCCGATTAGCATATACCCACCTCAAAAATAGCTTTACCTAAATACTCTTAAGCTTAATGCTAAAATTGTGGTGGACCGAGCGGGATTTGAACCCGCGGCCTCCGGCTTGCGAAGCCGGCGCTCTCCCAGGCTGAGCTATCGGCCCACATCCAAACATACAAATGAAAGATGGGTTTTTAAGGCTTTCGTACTAGGAGGGCGTGTTTACAGTAACCTTTATTCGTGCTGAAAGTACTCCACAGAACAGATTTTAGCTAACATGTTACTTCGGTTATCCCAACAGCACCTAGAGCACCATCTTCAGAGCTATGAGCACAAGTATAGCGGCAAATGCTCTTTTGAGCTTTTCAGGATGAATGTTATGGACAAGTTTTGCCCCAAGGTATCCTCCCATAATTAAACCCGGCGCTAGGAGAATAGCCACGTCCACCCTTACCTGGCCAATATGATAGTGCATTAGGGAGCCTGCCAATGCTGTGAAAAACAGTGCTACGCTTGAGGTACCTATGGCGTAGGAAATGGGGATTTGAACCAGAGAGTTAAAGAGGGGCACGTTTAATATTCCGCCGCTTATTCCAAGGAGACCCGAGCTCAGACCCGCTATAATACCCACCAGGGGAACATTTCTGTAGTTAATCTCCTTTGCTTCACTTTGAGGGAGTTGTTCCCTAGAAGTTAGCATTGTGTAGGAAAGATATATGAGGAGAAATGCAAACAAAGATTTTAAAATGTTCTTGCCCAGAAAAATCGTTAGATATGCTCCCAAAAGCGCGGTGGGTATTGAAAATGCCTCTTTCAGAGCGGCAACTTTAAAAAGGACCCTCCCATGCTTCAGATGGGTATAGGAGGAGGCAAAGGAGCTCATAACTATACATGTTAAGCTGGTTCCTATGGCATCGTGGATTGGGAGTCCCTTTAAGGTTAGGAGGGGCACTATCAAAAAGCCACCCCCAATCCCGAAAAGACCCGCAATTATTCCAATGGAGAGTCCGATGATAAAATTGATGAGGTAATCAATCATGGTAGAGGCTTAGCAACCCCGGGTTAAATTTCTTTTGGTGGAAATTCAGGATGTTGTATCCTGAAATTTATGAAACCTCTCAACTTTTCTTAAAGCCCAAGGATGCCACACAGAAGCCCTAGTATACTTAACACCCAAAACAGCCAAAAACTTCTGAAACCTACTCCGCCTATCCTAGCAACAAACTGAGCACCATTATAGTCAAAACACTCTCCGGTAAACCAAACTCAGCAATAGCCTCCGTCAAAAACTCTGATAATATTCTCTACAGTCCTCTCATCGAACAAACCATATTTAAGTGCATCGATTCTTAGTATTTTGATTCTGAATAAGCTTTCAGGATCAGTGTTATACTGTCTTCTGGGATTGATTTTGGTTTTTCTACCAGTTTTTCAGCTTGGAATCCACCCAGTTTCTCCGTATTGTTTTATTATTTGCTGAATTCTCCTTCTGCTGATTTTCAGCATCATACTGATTGTTTTCGTGTTGAATTTTGCTATCCTATCCAGTGTTATTATCAGTCTAACTTTCTCTTGGTCAAGCTTCATGCTTTTATGCTTAACGAAATAATTTCAGGATACGACAGTATGCCTTGGGCTAGAACAAACTTTAAAAATCATTTAGATATAATTTACATATACTAGAGTCATCTGGGTGTAAAGTATGAAAAAAGAAAATACCCTCTTATATATCCTTTGGGAATTATATAGCAATTCAAGAATTACTTATAAGCAACTTAGCAAAAAATGTAACTTAAGCATTGTCTCTTGTTATAACAAAGTTAAGGAACTAAAGAATAGTGGAATAATTCAAAAATTTACAATTGAAGTAAATCCAAAGAAACTTGGATATAATCTTGAAGTTTTTATTGAACTAGAAGTATTGAGAGAATCTCGAAAGGAAGTTGCTCAAAAAATCTGCAAAATGGGAAAAGTAAAAGAGGTATGGGAAATTACAGGAGATACTGATTTGCTAATTCATGCATTCTTTACAGATAATGAAGACCTCGATGATTTCATATCTTTTTTAGTAAAAGAATTCCCGCAGATAAAAAATATAATCACTCGAGTTATCTTACACAAATACGAAGAGGCCGAAAAGCCTTGGTTTATAGAGATTTTAAATAGTTCTGAGGTTGGAGCGAAATCAGGGGTGAAGTTTTT
>Ga0164318_10006484_pt1 | contig 11318 bp, 4 predicted proteins | sample GuaBasSedimGuay9_FD_113734 | JGI IMG/M metagenome (GOLD analysis project Ga0164318, IMG submission 113734) | Subseafloor sediment microbial communities from Guaymas Basin, Gulf of California, Mexico - Guay9, Core 4571-4, 0-3 cm | ecosystem: Environmental > Aquatic > Marine > Hydrothermal vents >... | reverse complement strand
GGCTATCCTCTATTTCAAAAGCGTTCTTTCATGGGAGATTCCTTCCTCTGGATATAAGCGACGACCGTATCAGGAGGACTCAGACGATCTATGGAGCTATCTCTTCTACGTGGATTGGACCAGGTATTATTATCAGAACTACAAACACTATGCCGCTGTCCAGCTCTCCTATATTTATGAGGATAAGGGAGATTTCGATAAAGCCCGTCGATACACGGATTTGGCTATCAACAAATATACTTTTGTCACATGGTGCGGTACCTGTGCGGAACTACACTATAATAGCCTCCTGCAAAGGCGAGAATGGCTGATACGCTTGAAAGAATGGTCGCTGACAAAGGAGAAGCTCTATGAGTTCTGTCTGGTGTACAACATAACCCAATATTCAGGAGGGGGCTATAGCATTCTCCTCCCCGCCCCCCTCTCTGTGAGCAATTCCACCTCCTACTTCATGAAAAATCTGGTTCTGTTACGGGGAGATGCAGTGGTTTCACCAGACCACGCAGGGGACTGGCCCGCCATTAATGTTACTGGCAGGGGCAACGTCACATTACAGATATCCTTCACCGTGTGGAGCAACATGTTCCTCACGGATGACATGATCTTTGAGGATTTCAGCATGTCCCGTTCCTATCTACTGCGCAGGAGACATTACATGGAGGTGTGGTCTACAGAGAATGATACCGGGGAAATTGCAGTGGTTATGGATTTGAGTGTTTTTAAGTACCCCCCTGAAGGCTACTACATTTTTTTGGGAGGATACAGCTATAGCAGGTATAGTGCATTGCCTTCAGCGGAGTTCTTCTACATCAGCTAGCTCCAAGACCAACGTTCGCTGACCGAAAAAAAGATAACTACTCCCAATTTTCCCTGCTTATCCCTCCGGGGTTGTGATGATGGCAGGAAAAAGTATGGACCCGTGGTCGCAGAGAATCACCGAGCAAGAGATGGCTAGGCTGAAGGAGGAATTCGGGATAGAGGAATACTCAGTGGAGATGCTGGAGGGGCTTGATCCCCCTGCACTTTTCCGCAGAGGCTTGATAGCGGGCCACAGAGGCTTCAGAACAGTTTTGAAAAGAATACGATCCGGCAGGGCTTTCTACGTCATGAGCGGCCTTATGCCCTCCGGCAGAATGCACTTTGGCCATAAACTGGTTATAGACCAGATAAGGTTCTACTCAAGGTTCACGAACATGATTCACATCGGAGTGGCTGACGTGGAGGCGTACGCCACAAGGGGGGTTAGTTTCTCAGAAGCCTTTAAACTGGCCACTGAAGAATATCTTTTGAACTATGTAGCCCTCGGACTACCCTGGGAGAAGTTCAGAATATATTTCCAGTCCAGACATGGAACAGTTCAGCGGCTGGCATTCGTCCTGGGGAGGAGGACGAACCTCTCCACCGCCACATCCATTTACGGCTTCGGGGGCTCAACGAACCTCACCCACGTCCTCTCGCCGCTGGTGCAGGCCTCAGACATCCTCCACCCACAGCTCGTCCATGGCCCCATCCCCGGGGTGGTGCCTGTGGGACTCGACCAGGACCCACATATGAGGTTCACACGTGACCTGGCCCAGGCCTTCCGACTCTTTTCTGTTCAGGAGGAAGGAGAGCGGATCGCCATCTACCAGAAGGGGGAGGGAAACCACATAGACCAGCTTTTACACTCCCTTGAGGGGCGCTACACTGTTCTTGAGGTGAACCGTCCATACAGGGCCATCTATCTTGAGAAGGCGTCCACAGGAGATCTGGACGAGCTGGATATACACATCGCTGCTGTTGAGAGGGAGCTTGGCTGGCTCTCCTTCATAAGCCCGGCCAGCATCTACCACCTCTTCACTAGGGGGCTGACGGGCGGGAAGATGTCCTCCTCCCTCCCAGAGAGCGCCATATTCCTCTCCGACAGAGAGGAGGAGGCCAAAGGTAAGGTCATGAAAGCCTATACGGGAGGGAGAGCCACTGCAGAGGAGCAGAGAAAATTGGGAGGGGAGCTTGAGAGGTGTCCAGTCTACGACCTCTTTCGCCTCCACCTGATTGAGGATGACCATCACCTGACAGAGATAGAGAAGGAGTGCAGAGGTGGAAAGAGACTCTGTGGACCCTGCAAGAAGGAGGCGGCGGAGCTCCTCACCTCGTTTTTGAAAGAGCTCAGAGAGAAGAGAGAGGCTGCCGGAGAGTCAGAGGAATTTAAGGAGGCTTTAAGGGACCTCAAGGAGCTCGGGGAACACCCCCCCACGGAGGAATGGGCTCCGCAGGTCTAGCCGGCTTCGGTATGGGGGGAGCGCCCTTAGGAGGAGAGGCTGGCGAGGGAATGGAGGGGGGAGTGAGCCCCCTTCGAACTCCCCGGGGGAGCTTCACCGGTTTGAACTCCACCTCCTCCGGTGTGATCTCCATTTCAAGGGATTCTCTAGCTCTATTCGCAGCGTACTTCAGTCTAGGGGAGAGCTCAGCCGCAGCTTTCTTTTCTCTCTCCTCTTTGAATATTGTCTCCGGGAGCTTCACAGTGATGTAGCTTTCACCGCCCCCTTCGGGTGCCCGGGGGGGAGGTCTGGGAGCCGCCCTTGCAGGTCTTCTTCTCTCCGCCGATGTAGGTGTGCTCCAGAGGCTGGAGGGACGTGAGGATGCGCTTTTCTTCTTTTTCTGCCCCAGGTAGTAGGCGATGAGGATTATAACTATCGCTCCAACGCAAATGGAGCCCGTGCATACAGTCACAAACGTATCCACATAAATCTCGAAAAGGTGAACCGGAGGTGTAGGAAACATCCTCTGAAGCTAGGCGCTTAAAGGAAATAAAGCTTTTTCACTGAAAGGCCGAGAGGCGGGCTATGAACTCGGCGAGGGAGGGGTCCTCAACCGCCCTCTCAAGCTCTTCCAGCCCCCCGGGCCTCTCTTTTAGGATCCTCCCCGCCCTCTTCTTCCCCACCCCGGGGATGGCGGTTAGCATCTTCATTGTGGCTTTTTTCAAAGGGAAGGGGTATTCCACCACGGTCAGGGAGCGTGGGGAGTGGTCCACAACAGCGCACGAAAAGAACCTTCCGGTAGGAAGTCTGTAGGGGACGTAGAGGACTGGGGGATAAGATCCAGGCTGACGCAGATAGGTCCCTCCGTGAAGCTGGATCTCGGCGTAGGCCCTCCGGAGGATATGTCCAGCGGGGAACATCTCTTTTAGGAGCTCAAGCTGGAAGCCCCGCACCCACTCCCTGAATTCCCTGGCCCTTCTCCTCATCTCCCCCTTCAGCTCTGGGGGCCTTAAAACCCATCCCCTGATGTAAGAAGTGAGGCGAAGACCAGCTTTTGGGTAGCGGACTTCTCTCACGTTTATCCTCCTCACCCAGAGGCCCTCCCGCCTCACTCTCTTCAAAAATTCTACATTCTTCTCATAGCTCTTTGGGCTCTCCCCCGGCAGACCCAGGAGGAAGTTTATCCCAGGCAGGAGCTTGGGAAGCCCCCTCTCCCCCCATTCCCTGCCCACATCGTTAAGAAGGCGGATGGCCTCAAGTGTTGAGTCGGCATTTGTGTTCAGGTTGTTCAGTTCGGCAACCCTGGGGTCCGCTGTTTCAAGCCCGAAGGCTAGGACGTTCCCGTCAGAGGTGAAATCTCTTATCACTTCCAGGGCTCCCCTCGCCTTTTCCCTATGACGGGAGATGACCTCTGGATTGGCGTTGTCAACGTGAATGACCTCCGCTCCCGGGGCCGCCCCCCTGACAGCCTGAAAGAGCTCTTTCAGCGCAATGGGGTTCGGGGCTGGGACTTCGCTCCCCCCCAACTCTAACGTGCCGTAGGAGATTATGCAGGACTGCCCGCCTATACGGAAGTTCTTCACCCCCGCCCTGTGGAGCTCTCTCACCTCCTCGGCCACAGCTTTTGGGTCTCTGAATATAGGGCGGCCGTAGAGGCGCTCCATGCAAAAAGAACAGTGGGAGGGGTATCTGACGCAACCCCGGTAGGTCTCGATTTCGGCCACAAGAGCCTCAAGTGGTACCCAGCTCTCCCTCACCACCTCCGCCCCCAGGCGGGAGAAGAGCTCCCTCTCCTTTGCGTTCCGGAAACCCTCCCTCTCCTCCCCATTTCTCAGGTAGTGATAGGCAAAATGGTCCAGATCCCCTTGAGGGAGGTGGCTCAGAAGCTGAGGGGCGTCGTTCACCTCAAGTCCCCCTGCAAAGGTTATGGGGCCGCCTAAGACGGTCTCGAAACCCAACCTGCGCCCCTCTTCAAGGAGTCTGCCCACCTCTTTGGGGGAGATAGGTCGAGTGAGCAAGTACCTTCCGGGGACGAGGGCCCCAGCAAGTATGAAGAGCACCTCTCCCCGGTGAGGGGAGGTACTGGAGGGGAGCGCACCCTTAAGGCCCCCTGCTTCCCTTATCCTGTCCACGGGGAGGAAAATGGCCTCCTCGCCTGCGGCTTTGATGGCTCCATAGAGATATCTAGCCTCAGGGGATATATAGGGCGGTACACCCAGAGAAGATGGCTCGTCAACGTAGCCGTCCACTACGACGTGCATCATGCCTTCCATAGCTTTCCGGCATTAAAAACCCACCTCAGCCCTCATCGCCAAATTTCTATACCTGGTTTCACTTTTGCCCCCCGGGCGTGATATTATGTATGATCCAAGGATGAAGAAGCTGGCAGATGTTCTTGTGGGCTACTCCACCGAGGTGAAGGAAGGGGACACCGTCTACGTGGAGGCCTTTGACATCCCCACGGAGATGGTGGAGGTTCTTGTGGAGAGGATATACCAGGCCGGGGGGGTCCCCCTGATATCCATGAAGTCCAATAGGGTCTTGAGGAGGCTCTATCGGGGGGCTACGGAGAGGGCCATGAAGACGATAGGGGAGGTGGAGATGGAGAAGATGCGCCGCTCCGACGTCTATATTGGCATGAGAGGCTCCCACAACATCACCGAGTTCTCCGACGTACCTGAGGAGAGGATGGCGCTTTACAAGAAACATTGGTGGGAGCCGGTCCACATAAGATGGCGGGTTCCGAAGACCCGCTGGGTGGTTCTGCGCTGGCCCACCCCCTCCATGGCACAGCAAGCTGAGATGTCCACGGAGGCCTTTGAGGAGTTCTACTTCTCAACATGCACCATGGATTACTCTAGGATGTCAAAAGCCATGGACGCCCTGAAGAGCCTCATGGAGAGGACGGATGAGGTGGTCATCAAAGGGCCAGGGACGGACCTGAGGTTCTCCATCAAGGGCATTCCTGTGGTGAAGTGCGACGGGAAGCTAAACATCCCGGATGGGGAGGTTTTCACAGCCCCTGTTAAGGACTCCCTGGAGGGGGTGATATCCTTCAATGCCCCTACAGTCTACGATGGGAAGATCTTCACCGACGTGAAGCTCAAGTTCAGAGAGGGCAGGATTATTGAGGCTACCTCTTCGAACACCGATGCGATGAACAAGATACTGGATACTGACGAAGGGGCCAGGTATACCGGTGAGTTCGCAATAGGACTTAACCCTTACATCACCCGCCCCATGAAGGACATCCTTTTCGACGAGAAGATCGCTGGATCCATACACTTAACCCCGGGGAACGCCTACGAGGAGGCCTTCAACGGGAACCGCAGCAGTGTACACTGGGACCTGGTTCTCATACAGACCAGAGAGTGGGGGGGAGGTGAGATATACTTTGACGGAGAGCTTGTGAGGAAGGATGGGCGCTTCGTGGTAGAAGAGCTTGAGCCCTTAAACCCCGAGAACCTGATGGGATAAATGTTCGGTGAAGAAGAATTGTCTCAAAATATATTTATATCAACCGTTTGAATAGCAAATAGGTGCAGACATGAGCCCGGGGGGTAGACCAGCCCCGTTCGTGACGCAACTGACTGCAGTGCTGATAATGGTAACTGCTGTTCTTAGCGGCAGCTATCTCATGAGAGGCTCTTCAGCCTCCTTTGAGAACAGCACTCAACTCGTCTCCACCCCCGTCTTCTCCGCCTGGATACAGCCGTGGGAGGAGGAGGGGATGGGGTCCCTCCTCAGGTACAGGACAATCCTTGATGAGATCTCCCCCTACTGGTATTGGACCCTTCCCAATGCAACAATCGTTCCCACCTCCAACATGACAGGGGACGAAGGGTTTATCCGCCTCTGCCGGGAAAGCTCCATAGAAGTCGTTCCCATGATCTCGAACCTCCACAACCCCGACACCCTCCGTCTCATCGTGAGGAACTCCACAGTCCAGCGAGAGCACATCATGGACCTTCTCAACATAACTCTTGAAGGTGGATACAAGGGACTGGACATAAACTACGAGTCGCTCTACACAGAGGATAGGGAGTTCTACGTAAATTTCATAGAGAACCTCACAGAGACCTTCCACAGGTACGGGAGGGTGGTGTACGTCTCGGTCTTCCCTAAGACCTCGGAGGCCGATGACTGGTACGGTCCCGCCGGCTACGACTACCCTGGGCTCGGGGCACATGCTGATTACATAAAGATTATGGCATACAACCTCCACTGGTCCACATGCAACACTTCTGGCCCCGTCACCTCCTACAGGTGGGTAGATGCGGTCCTTTCCTATGCGGTCAGCGTTATACCTCGTGAGAAGATAATTCTCGGTGTTCCTCTGTTCGGATACGACTGGCCCATCTGGCCCAACGGCACCACAAGGGGTATTGCGAAGAACTGCTCCTACGGAGAGATAATGGCCCTGAAGGAGGAGAGGGGCTTGAAGAGGCTCTGGAACCCTGCCTCAAGAACCCCCTATTTCCTCTACACGGACAAAAGTGGCATTCTGCACGCCCTTCATTACACAGACTGCGAGAGCCTCCTGCACGAGATGGACCTCGTGAGAAAGTACTCCATCCACGGCTTGAGTATATGGAAGCTGGGTGGGGAGGACCCCCGGGCCTTCGAATACCTTCAATTCCTCAAAGAGAACTCCTTTGATAACCTTCCTCCGTACCTTGACATTGGAGAGGATCTCATGGGGATGCGGGGGGTGCCTCTCAACATGGGTCCAGTGAGGGCTTATGATGTGGACGGTACTTTAAGGAGCGTTTGGTGGGAGTTCGGGGACGGAGAGAGTAGCGAGGTGCTTGAGCCCACTCACACATACCTGAAGGGGGGCTTCTACACCGCCACTCTCCACGTGGTGGACAGCTCTGGCCTCCACTATAGCGCCTCAAAGCGGGTGAAGGTAGCTCCCTTTGCCAACTTCAGCGTGAGCGGCACCTTCCGGGAAGGTGAAGCCCTCATTTTTAACGGAACCTCAAGCTGGGACCCTTTCGGCATCATCTCCTACACCTGGTACTTCGGAGATGGGACCTTCCTCTTCCACTCCACTCCCCTGGTGGAGCACTCATACTCCCGCCCGGGCGAGTACACAGTAACCCTGGTTGTGATAGACCCCCTAGGCTTCGTGGACATATGCAACAGGACGGTCACCATCCCTGACCTCACCCCACCTGTTGCAGATGCGGGGGAGGATCTGTTTGTATGGGAGAGGAGCTGGGCGACACTGGACGGGAGGGGTTCTTCTGATAACGGCAGGATCGTCAATTACACGTGGGTGATTGACGGGAAGATCTTCTACGGTCCCACGGTCAGATACTATTTTGAAAGACCGGGCAGGTACACCGCCATTTTGACAGTGAGGGACGAGGCAGGCTTTGAGGACAGAAGCACGCTGAATATAACCGTGAGGGATAGAACACCCCCCGAGATACATCTCACATATCCCCGCAAGGTGAGGATGGGGGAGATTATAGTCCTTGACGCCTCAGACTCCTCCGACAACGTGGGGATTGTGAACTATACCTGGTACCTCGCCGGTACAGGCGTCGTATACGGCAGGACTGAAGTCACATATATACCCTCCAAAGCGGGAAGATACTTCTTCACCCTAGACATCACCGACGCCGAGGGTAACTGGAACTCCACCACCGTTTTCGTTGACGTCTACGACGACAAGCCGCCGGAGGGGGCTTTCACCATCTCCCCCCGGCCCAGGTCACTCAAAGAGACCTATCTGGAAGAGTGGAAGCTCAGCCAGATGTACGGGGTTCCCCCTGACCTTCTGGGCGCTGTTCTCATTAATGTGACCTACCGTTTCGAGACAGTGAATCTTCGGGACGACTCCGGGATCTCCACAGTTACATGGTGCTTCGGCGATGGGACAATGGCCGGCGGGGAGGTGGTCTACCACAATTACACCACAGCGGGATACCACCACGTGGTCCTTCTGGCAACAGACCTCTGGGGCAACTCTAAGAGGTGGGAGTTCACGCTCCTTGCCCTGCCCTCCTACAACATCACCGTAGTGGAGATACCCCCGCCCCCTCCAGATGAGTCCGAACCAGCCCCAACCCAGAACCTTACTGTACCAGAACCGCAGAACACCACCTCAGCGGCTGCGAGAGAGAGGGGCCCTTCAGCCCCCGGATGGATATGGCCGGCGCTCTCTATGCTCATTATAGCCCTCTTCATTCTTGAAGTCCTCTCCCTCCTTCTCAGAAGCCTCAAAAAGAGAGGAGGAAAAGATAAAAAGCTCATCATGCTCGTCGTCTCTCTTCTTTTCACCCTGCCCTCTCTCCATATGGGTTCCGTTCTGTTGCTCGCCCAGGCCGACACGAACACTACCCGTGGATCGTACCCAGCGGAGGATGGTGGGGACCCAAGCAGGCTTTTCCAGTACCGTGGGATGTGGATGGACGGTTATGACATAGTGAACATCTCAGAGGTCCGGAAGGTGGTTGAGTTCGCCAGAGACCATCATATAAACTGCCTTACCCCTCTCATAAACAGCAACTCCAACGGGGTATATTATAACTCATCAATATTCCCAAAGCACGTTGATGTGGCAAGAGACTTCGACCCTCTCATGGCACTCATAGTGGAGGCGCACAAGTACGGGATTCAGGTACACCCTTGGGTCCACACCCTCTACAACCCCCCTGTGGTGAGAATGCATCCGGAGTGGGCCTGCGTCTCCTACTGGGGGACGCCCAGCGGAGCCTGGCTGAACCCCTCCCTGCCTCCGGTCAGGTCCTTCCTCCTCAACATGACAATGGAACTCGTCACTAACTATCCTCTGGATGGAATAAAGTTTGACACCTTACGGTACGGCTCCTACTACTACTCCTTTGATAACTACTCCCTCGCAAAGTTCCAGCAGGAGGGAGGGGGAGACTTCAGCGCATGGAGGAGAGAGGAGATCAACGAAGTCGTGGAGATGCTCTATGACGCTATCATGGAAGTCCGCCCTTACATGTGGGTGGGAGCTGACGTCTGGATGAACTACAACTCCTGGCGCACCTACCTCTTTCAAGAGAGCAGGGAATGGGCAAGGAGAGGAAAGATAGACTACCTCTGCATAATGGACTACACCACCAATGAGGCCGCCTTCCGGGGGGCGGTCCAGGATTATATTCAGAATAGCTATGGGGTCCCCATTGTGGCCGGGGCCTACGTGTTCATTCCCGGAAATAAAGCCCACGGAAGGGTACCCAACGAGACCGTGGGCATCCAGATACTTCTCAATGAGACCCGGGACGCCTTAAGTCTTGACACCATGGGGGTTGCCTTCTTCTCATATAAGTTTTTCAAGAAATATCCCTCCTACGCCCAGGCGCTCCTTCAAGGACCCTTATCTCAGGAGGCACTCTGCCCCCTGAAGAACCAGACGCACCCTGTGAAGACCCGCAGGTGGGAGTTCAACAAGGAGCATGACAGGGAGGGCTGGAGGCTTACGGGGGCCGGCCATCATTATCCCTCAGGGGGCTTCTGGACAATAGCCCAGTCCCCCTCCCCAGCCATCATGTCACCTCTTGTGAACTTCACCTCGGAGGGCATAAACGTCCTTGAGATCAGCTTCAGGTGCGATTCTACTTCCGGAAGCGTTGACATATATTGGTCCCACAACTGGACGAGGTTCTCCGAGAGGGAGAAGGTAACCTTCCAGATCAAGCCCGATAGGGACTGGCACCTCTACTCCATACACCTGGACAGGAGCGAGATGTGGACCGGAAAGATCAGGTACTTAAGGCTCCTCTTCCACTTCCCTGAACCCTCCAACGTGACAATAGATTTCGTAAGGCTCTACTGGATGCCAGACTGCATTCGCTCGTGGGCCGTCCTAGGACCCTTCACAACCGGCAGCGACGAGGGTCTTCTTGAGAGGGATTTCATTGGGGGGGAGGGGGACCTCCACCCTCGGGTGGGCGATGTGACGGCTGGGAGGGTTTGGAGATTATTTGACATGGAGAGGGACCTGGTAGACCTCCGCTTTGCCTACGGGAACGTAAGCTACACGGCCCTCTACGCCCACGTTTACATAAAATCTCCCACAGATCTCACGGCACAGCTCAGGGTCGGAAGCTCTGATGCCATAAAAATTTGGCTGAACGATAAGGAGGTGCTTGAGAGCCCTATGTTGAGGTGGGCTTCACCGGACCAGAACATAACCGCTGTCAGCCTCCGTGAAGGAATGAACAGCTTGACCGTGAAGCTCGCCTTCTACGGGAACGTTACCGGATTCTACATCAGGTTCACAACTACTCAGAATGAGACTGTTCCGGGACTTATCTACTACCCAGACCTACCCCCGATACCCCCACCCATCCTTTCCTCCGGCCTCAGCGGTTGGGCACCGGTTAAGAGTGTGAACGTCACCTGGGAGCGGCCAGAGTCGCCAACCAGGATAGTGGGCTATAGGTGGTGCCTCGACGGGGGAGATATCAGCTTCACAGAGGGACAGCTTCTGAGTTTTGACAATCTCTCCGAGGGGATACACACCTTGAAAGTGTGGGCAGTGGACGAGTACGGATTTACCAGTGCCCCGGGGAACGCCACAATAATGCTCGACTGGACGCCGCCCCTCATAACGGAGCCTGTCCCTGAGGCGTACTACCTCACCTCTCCGGGGCCTATACGGTGGAGATGGGAAGTCTTGAGAGAGCCCGTTTCAGGGATTTTGGGCTACTACGTCACGGTCACCTACAGCACACCGGACGGCTTTTACACCGATTATGCGGTGAGGTTTCGCTTCACTGAGGAGCCATTCTTCGTTCTTCAGGAGAACATATTCGACGGGCTCTGCTACAACATAACCGTTAAAGCCCTCTCTGGAAGTGGCCTCCACTGCACGGTTACTTCCCCTTTCCCTGTGGTGTCCGATTTTTACGCTCCGCCACCACCGGAAGGGCTCCGGTTGACTCACATCCAAAACACAACTAGATATATCCTGGACTGGAGCGGCTCTGGGAGCGACCCCTCCGGTATCTCACTCTATGAGGTCTGGCGCAAGGTGGGTGAAGGTAAGTGGGAGCTTGCAGATGTCACCTCCGACAGCGAGGCCACGGTGGAAAG
>Ga0164318_10006483_pt1 | contig 11319 bp, 9 predicted proteins | sample GuaBasSedimGuay9_FD_113734 | JGI IMG/M metagenome (GOLD analysis project Ga0164318, IMG submission 113734) | Subseafloor sediment microbial communities from Guaymas Basin, Gulf of California, Mexico - Guay9, Core 4571-4, 0-3 cm | ecosystem: Environmental > Aquatic > Marine > Hydrothermal vents >... | reverse complement strand
CGGACCGAAAAGGTGATTGTATTTCATTTTTTCGTCTTCCTTTAACTTAATTGAAAGTACTGGTTTTCGTTCGGGCACTAAATAGTAACCGGGTGTAAATCAAGACTGTTGTTTGCTAAAATTGCCATGGGCATTTGGTTTCAGGTGTCAGGTGTCAGGTGTCAGGAAACATGTTCAGTAGTAATGGGCTGGTCCTGAGAGAACGATTCATCATTTACGCCATACACTGCCGATTTCTCAGCTAACTGCCGGCGGCGTTCTCGCTCTGGGGCTTTCCGCTTCAATGTTTTCTCCAATCCATTCAACAAGAGATATCAATATGTTGTAATCGACACAATTCTTTATGAACCTCAAGGTCCTTCCAGATCCATATAATTGCTATTGGTCACCTCGTTTCCCCCTTAACCCTGACACCTGAAACCTGACACCTGAAACCTGATATCGGAGCCACGATTTGTCAATAGACAAGGATCAGCGTTTACCAACGGCCTTGATTTACACCCAAAGTGGCCCAGGTTATGTTTTAGTCCAAATGATATTTTTTCCGTTTGCGCCACAAAGTTGCCGGGTCGATACTCAGAACACGAGCGGCCTCTTCGATTGATGATGTGTGCAACAATACATTCTTAATATGATTTTTTTCAACTTTTGCCAGAGACTGAATGTTTAAAGTGCCACGGGGTTCAGAATTATAGTTTGCGATGTGAGCCGGAAGATCTTGCAGGTCCAACTGGTCCTTATGCGAGAGAATGGCGCCCCGTTCAATGACGTTGACCAGTTCACGGACATTTCCGGGCCAGGGATAAGACTGTAACGCTTCTACGGCCAGTTCTGTTATTCCTTTAATTATCTTATTGTTCGCCCTGGTGAATTTTTCAAGATAATGCTCAGCGATAAGAAGAATATCCTCGGGGCGTTCTCGAAGGGGAGGTAAGAACAATTCAATTACGTTGAGTCTGAAGAAAAGATCCCGTCGAAACATATTCTCCCTGACCAGTTCCTCCAAATCCCTGTTCGTCGCTGCCACAACGCGAACATCCACCCGAATCATTTGAGTATCTCCCAGCCTTTCAAATTCCTTGTACTGTAAAAAATGCAACAATTTTGCCTGAACTGCCGGAGACATTTCCGATACCTCATCCAAAAATACGGTTCCGGTGTCCGTCAATTCCAGTTTACCTTTTTTACTACGCACAGCGCCGGTAAACGCACCTTTAACATGGCCAAAGAGGTCGCTTTCTAATAAGTTTTCCTGCAGCGCTGTGCAATTCACAGTGATAAAGGGTCCTGAGTGTCGTGAACTCCAGGCATGAATCAAACTCGCCAGAACTCCCTTACCGGTCCCGCTTTCCCCGCTGATCAGGATGCCGGCGTCGGCATCCGCCACCTGCCGGGCCATCTTTAGTATTTTGTGAACATTCCGGCTCCGGGTAATAAAATCTCCTTGTCTGACAATTCCCTTGAGCTGGTCTTTTAGTGTTTCAACTTCCGACTCCAAACCGTTTACTTTGGCAATCATTTTCAGGTGGTGCGTAATCTGCTCGGGTGTAAACGGTTTTGGCAGGTAATCGAAAGCCCCCATCTTGATCGCCTTCACAGCGGTATCGATGGTAGCGTATGCGGTAATAATGATAACATACGTCTTAAGCCCGAAAGCGGCGATTTTATTGAGTACCTGGAGTCCGTCTATGTCCGGAAGCTTTAGATCCAGAAACACGATTCCAGGTTTTTCCCGTTCGAACCGTTCAAGCCCTTTCTTGCCGTTCTCCGCCAACAGAACCGTTATTCCAGCATTTTCCAGATGGATCTGTAGGGTGGTTAAAATGTTGTGGTCGTCATCAATCAGGAGTACTTTTTTCATTGAATTCCTCACTGCCCACAGGCACCCAGAATGTAAAGGTCGTTCCCTGGTTTACCTCGCTCTCTACGGTAATGTCCCCGCCATGCTGTTCGATGATTTCTTTGACGATAGCCAGTCCCAATCCGATAGCGCCGCTTTTTTCCCGTTCAGAAAACTGGGTAAAACGGTCAAATATTTTTGGCAAGTATTTTTTTTCAATGCCGGTCCCCGTGTCAATACACCGGAAATAAAGTCTGCTTCCATGTTTATCCACCTTCAGAGTAACTCTTCCGCCCTGATCCGTATATCGGATTGCATTTCCTATAAGGTTCGTGATGACCCATGGAAATCGAAGAGAGTCGATGGCAATGAAAGGAAGTTCCGGTTCGATGTCTATTTTCAAATGGATTTTTCTTTCTTCAGCCTGATTTTTAATCGGCCTAAGACATTCATGAATGACTTTCCCTATGTCTAACCGTTCTTTGGCACGAGGTCTAAGCCAGCCTTCAAGTTTTGCAATGTCAACAAGTTCATTGATCAATGCTGATAACCTGAAGCAATCTTCTCTTGCCGTTTTCAGTAACTTCAGTTTTTTTTCTTTTGACAAACGGTTTGCTTTTTCACTGAGGACCCCTACACTCATGGAAAGCGATGTCATGGGCGTTTTAAGCTGGTGGGAAAGGTCGGCTATAAAGTGGGCTTTGGCTTCTTCAGCCTGACGAACCTTTAGCTTTTCGGCCGTAAGCTTATCCGCTGTCAGTTGATCGTAGATCTCAAGTCTTTCAAACAGTCTGTTGAATTCCGATGTTAAAAATCCGATCTCATCATGTGACGTGATCTGAATTTGAGGATACGCTCCTTTGCCTTCCTTGATCTTGGCAAGGCTCCGGGCTAATTTTGTCAGCGGTCGGGAAACTTTTGATGAAAGGATATAGCTGAAAATAATGGTAAAAAGCATTGCCGCCAAAAGCAGGCCCATGGAATACCGTAAAGCTTTTGTTGCGATGAATTTGGTTTGTTGCTCGGCCGTCTCCATTGCTTTTTCATTGATTAAAACCAGATAATTAAGATCGGAAATAAAGGAAGCGGTTAGAGAAAGAAATTCATAGAATTGCTTATTAACTCCGATAGAGTTTTTACGGTTTTCCATAAAACCGGAAAATAATGGGTTATATTTTTTGTAAGTTTCAGTTAACTTGTCAATGATCTCTTTTTCACCCGCCTCGGTAATGTTATCTCTGCAGATCGTGAGCAAAGATGGAATGTTTCGGTTTAACATAAAATCATGTTGGGCGGTTAAGGTATCTTGAAAAAGCGCCATCAGAATTTGGTTGCGATTTTCATCCATAAGCTGTCTTATCTGCTGCGCTGTCTGAATACTTTTGTAGTTTTTTGACAGAATGCGCTCTGCACTGGAGCCCAGGGAACTTAAATGCACATAATCCAGATATATAACAAAAAGCAGAATCAAGGCCGGGATAAGAATGATAATGAAAAATTTTGTTTTTATTGAAAATATTTTAGTGTTCATAATATAACCGGGCTGTTTTGAAACCACAAACCTTCCATTTTGACAACTGACTCTAAAATCATATAAAGAAGAAAGCAATACCAAAGGTGATGAGCATCAAGGTAAACGCGTGCTAAAGCCCTTGAAACAGTTGGTCGGTTTCCAAGAGAAACACGCCGCCGCTACGCTGCGCCGAAATCAAATGCGTTTACCCTGCGATGGGTGTAAATTAAGACCGTTGGTAAAGGCTTATCCTTGCATATTGACAAACCGTGGCTCCGAAACCTTTTTTTAAATGTCAGGTGTCAGGATTAAGGGGAAAACGAGGTGACCAATAGCAATTATATGGACGTGGAGGATCTTGAGGTCTATAAAAAACTGAACATGCTTCCTGACACCTGAAACCTGACACCAAATAGCCATGGCAATCTTAGCAAACAGTCTTGATTTACACCCCCCTGTGATGAAGATGATAACAGATTGTCCGGGCTAGAAGATCACGCGAACTCCGCCAAGATCCTGTATGGAAAATGAGTGCTTTTCTTCGGGGGCGCCAACAAAGATATTGTTCACCGGCACATGGAATTCTTTAGAAACAGCCTCGATGATTTCTGAGTCGAATTTTTCTTTACGAACCACCAAATTCGATTGCAACCTGGGATATATCTTTTTGAGTGTATCCAGGCTGTTCTGAATGTCCCGCTCTTTATTTTGCTCCGGATAATTATAGAGGTGTAAAACAATCACCGATCTGCTTGATTCGTTCTTCATGATATAGTTGAAAGCTGTATTCAACCTTCCCAGATCCCCGCCGCGAGTAAAAAGCATAACTTTCTGATCGGTTATCGTAGTAATTTTGTCGATAATCTTTGTCCGCCAGAGCAAAATCCGGGTCATGAGGTTGTTCAGCACCTGCAAGACACCTCTCAATATCGGAATGCGAAGATACATGAGCACAACCAACAAGACTGTGGGGATAAAATACTGTAAGAAATATAAGAGGTTGGTATAATCAATGATAACGTTTCCCACCATTCCCAGGCTGGTGGCGGTTATGGCAATGAGTATAGTGATCCACCCTGCCCGATAAGTTCTTTTTAGCTCCTTGCGTCTTATTTTTAGAAGTATATTTCCGATACCGAACAGGGTCATGACCCCTAAGAAGGAGATGGTATACACTCCTGCCAGAGAGAGAAGGCTTCCTCCGGTAACCAGAAGGATCGAAGAACAGAGGACAAAGAAACTTATTAAAATGCGATGGGAGGTCCCCCTGCGGTTCTTTTTTAACAGGAACTGGGGCAGGACCTGATCCAGAGCCATCCGTTGAACCAGTCCGGTGACACCCACAAAACTCGTCAAAACCGCCCCTGACAGCACGGCGGCGGCATCCAGAACGATGATCATCTTGAATGTATCCCCCCCCATGAGATGGGCCATTTCCGAAAGAAGATAATCCTTGTGGAAAATAATTTGGTCCAGGGGCAAAAGGTTTAGTGATAGAACGGAAATCAGGGGGTTAAATATAGCCACGGCAATCAACATATTACGAAGGGTCTTTCGAAAGACGCCGACGTCTTGCTCTTCCACAAAATTGGCCGAACTTTCGAATCCGCTAATGCCGAGCAAGGCCGCAGAAAAACCCAAGCAGATCGCAACAAGAAGGTCTTCACCCATCGGCAATGTGCCGAGGTTCTCTTTGAAAATATGAAAGTCAGTGGGCATACTAACAAAACCAAGGACACAAAAGGCTGCAAGCGTAACCATATGGAAAATAAAAATCGTCAATGCAACCACTGCGGATTCGGTAATTCCGACAATAGCCAACATGGCAAAGAAACCAAGAACACAGATAGTACCTTCAATAATACTAAATGTTGGATACATTGTATGCAGGTATTCCACAGCTGTTTTGGATGAGATGACCGCCGTAGCAATATATGAAAGGATGGTCATGCAAGCTGCCAGGGCGGCGGCAAACTTGGATGTGCTGTTGAGCAGGCAGTTATAGGTTCCACCGTTCAAGGGCAGTGCTTCCACAACTTCGGTATAAACCTTTTTGTAAAGGTAAAGAAGAAAAACAACCAGCAGCAGTACCACCGGCGCTAAAACACCAGCAAAAACCGCGGCGATGGCTGAAACATAGAGACAAGAAGAACTGATATCATTCCCGCAGATCCCGGTAGCAAGCCATTGATTCAGCCGTTTTTTTGGTGAAGATCCGGATAATAATTCACTGGGGGTCGGGGCCGGAGTCGATTTAGCTGTTGATGTTTTTTTCATAGCCGTTCCGAATTTTCCTTATATTCTAAGACAATTCTCTTTATTAAATCGCGTTTTCTAAAGACTTTTTATTGAAATTTAGGACATTTAAAATATGGACAATTTTTATGGTTAGATGTTTCACACAGATGTCTTAAACGATATGAACCCAAGACCAACCGGTTTCGATAAGCGCCGCAATGCAATATTTCTTGATTTTTTTGGCCGATGGGAAAGTAATTTATATGCGGACATATCCCTGAGACTATCCTGCCTATCTTGCATTCTTCAGATGGTTTTGCCAGAAGTGTTTCCATGTGATTCTGAGAATCAGGATCGCTCGGATCATAAAACCTGGCATATTTTGCTCCTGAATCCCTAAGGTGTTCCAGCAATTCTCTATGCTTGGATGGAAGAAGACAGAGAAGCGGAATATGCAAGGTATAGCGGTTTCTTTTTAACACGGAGCATAGTTCAACCAGGGCATGACGCTCTTTCAATGACTTAAACTTATGGAAAATTACAATAAGATCATAATTATTTTCCGTTGCCTTGTGAAGGCAGGTTGACGGGCTATTAACCAAGGTCAGATTTCCATAAAGCCAAGTGTCGAAGCAAATACTAGAATGAAAGAGTAAGATCTTATAATTATTATCATATGATCGCATGGATTGTTGCCTTTTCTTAAACATTGTTATTAACGTTGTTCCAATCCAATAAAAATATCTACATGACAACATTGATAAGCAGATTTGATGCCAATTAAAAGATTGGTTTTAATAGCAATAGGTTAAGATGGTTGTGCAGAACAGCAAGGGGGCTTTGAAATTTAAATCGTGCAATTTTGCAAGAAAAGTGGCTTGCAAAATGCACGATTTCATTTATAATATTCCCAAAGTTCATATCCTTTTGGAAAAATCCGTTCCTTGACACAAATATCATTGCTAACATAATCTTCCCGCCCTCTATTTTTGTTGCTTTCCAATCAATCATCCAATATTAAAGATTTTGGCACGGGTCTTGCTCTTGGTTGTTAAGAAATCTGAGTTTATAGCATTTTGTTATAAAGTAAAGACAAGGATGTGATTCTCTTCCTATAATCATTTATGTTCACAGTTCCCAAATTGCCATAAGAGAGAAATTTCTCCAGAGGGATTAAACAATGTTCGTCGACCGCACCCGACTTCTTAGTAAAAACATAAAGAAACTCCTCAGACGAGGAGCCACTGACAACCTCCATAATATTATCAACAAAACCCATACGGCAGACCTTGCCGGCGTTTTTCAGTCTCTTTCACCAAGCGAACAGAAAGCCTTTTTTAATCTATTCGATAAGGTTGAACAAAAGGCCATGCTCTTCAGTGAACTTGAACCAGAAATACTCTTAAGCCTGACCGAGGCCGAACCTGCCGAGAAAGTTGCAGAGATTCTTGAACGGATGCCCGGCGATGATGTGGCCGACCTTCTTGGAAAACTTTCTGATGTGCGTGCCAAGGCCCTTCTGGATCTCATGACAAAGAAAGGCTCCAAGGATGTTGAGGGTCTGCTGGGCTACGACCCCAAAACCGCCGGTGGCATCATGGTTGTGGACTTTATTGCTTTAAATCAAAAGACCACGGCAAAAGAGGCTGTTGAAGCTTTGCAGAAGGAATATATCGATATTGAAATGCCGTTCTATCTGTATGTGGTTGACGATTACGGCTATCTTCAAGGTGTCGTATCTTTGAGGCAATTGGTCGTTGTCCCGCCTGCTACACAACTCAAGTCGATTATGGACGCTAATGTGGTAAGCGTCCAGACCCATACGGACCAGGAAGAAGTAGCCCAAATTGTCGCCCATTATAATGTTCTGGCGGTGCCGGTTATAGATGAGCATAATAAATTGGTTGGAATCGTCACGGTAGATGATGTCATTGACATTATCCACGAGGAAGCCACAGAGGATATCTTGAAAATGGCCGGCGTTAGCGCAGATATGGAATACATTGAAACCCAGACCATTTTTAAAAGCATCCGCAAACGTTTGCCATGGCTTTTGGCCGCCTGGATCGGCGGCATTATTGCCTGTTATGTTGTTGGCCATTTTGAGCAAAGTCTCAAAAAATTGATTTACCTGGCCGCCTTTATGCCGATTATTTCAGGCATGGGGGGTAATGTGGGGACGCAAACTTCCGCCAGCATCATGCGAGGCTTAGCCACGGGCCGGATCGACATCAGCCGAATATGGCGCATTATCCTCAGAGAACTTTCTATTGGGTTCTGTCTTGGTTTTGTTTATGGTGCGATGCTTTCATTGTTTGCACAGTTCAAATATGGATTTGAAATGTGGGAACTCGGCCTGGTGGTGGGATTTGCCATGATATGTTCTATGACGTTGGCCGCAACTTTGGCTTCAAGTATTCCTCTGGTGTTTCACCGTTTTCGGATTGATCCAGCTGTTGCTACCGGACCTTTTGTTTCAACCTTTACTGATATCCTGAGTGTGTTTTTCTATTTCAAGATCGCAACTCTGCTGCTTCATATATAATCCTTTATTCCCAACCCGGCAAAGCCGGAATTGACGATTGACGATTTATGGATGTCGCTTCGCTCAGTCATTTTTATGATCGTTTTTTTTATAATTGATCCGCCTGTAGGGCAAAAAAAACTTTTAAGGTACCAACCCCGAACCAATATTCTAATATTGAACGAATAATGTTACCATAAACAGATGAAACATTCAGAGCTTCTAACCAAACGATTCGATAAAAATATCGCCGGTGTGTTGAACTGTTTTGACCGATTGGTGCTTTTCGGAACATACCAACCGATTTGCTATCCGCAAGTGATGTCCTGGCAACTGCATGAAGCAGGAATCCAATTGATCGACTACGAGAAAAAATTTGCCAATAAACTGCGTTTGGAAATGACCGCTCGGATTAAGAATATCGCGACCCAGGAAGGCATCCCAATAAAAAACGTGTACGCGTCGGTTCGCAAGGAAGCCTTTGTCTCTGAAATTTTGTCCGCTCGTGGTGATGCCCCCGGCATTGTGTGCATACTCAGTGCCATGGAGAGCTGCCGTTGCTTTAAGGTACGTAAAAATCATAAGAGCGGTTATCTCGAGCTGCAGTGGAAACCAGGTAAATGTTTGCACTATTACGTGTACCTAATGGATCCTGATTACGGTCTGTGTTATCTGCGGATTCCAACTTGGGCACCGTTTCGATTGCAATTTTATTTCAACGGCCATGACTGGCTGCAGCGGCGTATGGCAGCAGAGGCCATCACATACCGTAAAGCAGATAACTGTTTTGTGCATGTCTCAGATTTTGAACGGGCACAGTCCATTGTTGACACCTTCGATGTTAAGTCCCTTCATCGGCGTTTAGATCAGCTTGCCGCTCGCTTCGTGGCCGTGCACGGTAGATGGGGCCAAGGCCTGCACTGGAGCATCTATCAGGCCGAATGGGCAACCGATGTGGTATTCAAATCCAGCCGTATTCTGCCTGTATTGTATGAGGACCTGGTGCGCACAGCCGCCATTGAGATCAAATGTGCCGACATTTATGGTTTTCTCGGTCGACGCTTGTCGGTTAAACCCGCTTCGCAAGTCAGCAATCGGCTTCAAACACTGATTGAGGGGGACTCGTATTAAACACAGCCTCGGGAAAAATTCGATTAAAATGTACGATAAACAGGCGCGTGTGCTTCGCATTGAGACCACATCAAACGACGTATCATTTTTCAAACATCACCGCGAGGTGAAACACCGGGATGGAACCCGGGAGATGAAACATGCCCCGGTCAAAAAGACCATCTACAGTCTGGGTGCCGTGGCAGATCAAATGCAGGCATGCAATAAACGCTACCTGTCATTTATCTCGCAGTGGCGAGACCACAGTCGCGAACGTACTGATCTTCGCAAGATCACCGGTTCAGTGAAAGACGACAAACAGCGGTCTTATCGGGGAGTAAACTTTTTCCAATCTGAAGACTTGAGTTTCATGCTGGCGATTCTGCGTGGTGAATATCAGATCGGCGGCTTCACCAATCGAGCCCTGAAAACCCATCTTGCAGGATGGAATTCTCAGAAAATAGGTCGTGTTTTGAAGAGATTTCGAGTACTTCGACTGATCAAGCGTGTCGGGCGCACCTACAAATACTATCTTTCATCATTGGGCAAAAAAATACTTGTAGCAGCTCTGCAATTAAAAGAACGAGTTATTTTGCCCACTATGTCTATCGCATAAATCCTTCGCAAACATGATGCGATTTCAATAAATAGATACTAAAATGATATAGTTATGAATTGCTGCAAGATGTCGTCGGTTATATCTACTGTATCCGGTGAATACATGACACCTGCTCTTTGCTTATCAATTATCATCAGATAGCCGCCTTTTCTCCCGAGCTTTTCAGCAATCGCCATGATTTCTTTTGTTATGCGCCGGTCCAGCCTGATTACATGCTGCTGGAATTCCACACGATATTTTTCCTGAAGCGCTTTATAATCACTGATCATTATTCTTAGCTCACGTTTCTTGTCTTCAAGAGCGTTTTTGCTCACAATCTGGGCTTCACGCTTAAGCCTATGTTTGGCATCCTCGATTTCGGCCTTTTTTTTCTTAAGATCGGCCTCATACTTTTTCTCTATTCTTTCCAGCTCAGCTTTTGCGGATTTACCGATGCTGGTTAATGCAGCAATTTTTTGAACATCGATCACGCCGATCTTGGCTACATCGGCGGCCTGAGCCGCAAAAACAAGCTTAAAGACGATAAATATTACAGTAAACGCTGTAATTGTCGTATGAAAACTTATCTTTCGGCTCAACGCACTTTCCTTTGTTTAGCAGAATAACCTTTTAGATATTTTAAAAATTCTGAATTGGTCGACAAAACCAGAGTTGTATCTTTTTCCAAAGCACTCCTGTAAATATCCAAAGTTTTGATGAAAGAATAAAATTCGGGATCAATTTCATAGGCATCAGCGTAAATTCGCACTGCTTCTGCATCTGCTTTTCCTTTGAGTTCCTGGGCTTTCCGGTAAGCTTCGGAAGTGATCTGTTTTAAATCCCGCTCCTTTTCACCGAGGATTGCTTTAGCTTTACCTCTCCCTTCGGACCGGAATTTTTCGGCGATCTGTTTGTGCTCTGCTATCATCCGTTTATAGACAGATGCCCTGACCGGCTCCACGTAGTTTAGCCGTTTAATCCACCCCTTTCAAGGTAGTACTTCTATTTCTTTCTTAGCGCAAGGATTTTAGCAGTAGAGACATGGGGTGTATTTTTACAGCTTTTGCGCTTTGGCCGCGGCTTTTTCGGGCCTCGGGGATGTTTACGAAAAGCTGATAGTTTCACCTTGTCCGCAAGTTTTTTGAGTACCCTGGTCAGCTTAATGGGTGTCATCTGTTGAAAGATAACCCAATGCCTATAATCAATTTCGATCATCATCCCGCGATATGTTCCCGAGATTTCATCGGCAAGATAATAGCCGGACACTTGATTATCAATGACATCTGTTCCATGTACGCTAGCAAGCGCAGCCTTTATAACCGATATAATGATGTACGCCACAAGTGCGACACAGAAACCAAACAGCGCAGCCGGAGGATAACCCAAGGTGTTCATTTCCGAATTCAAATGCTCTGTAAGATGCTGAAAAGCTGTCTCAATCGTCCAGCGGTCTTTATATAATACGGCAATCTTTTTAGCGGGTGCCTTGGTCTTTG